>Ga0226835_1000684_pt1 | contig 29808 bp, 20 predicted proteins | sample LAC_MetaG_1_FD_163627 | JGI IMG/M metagenome (GOLD analysis project Ga0226835, IMG submission 163627) | Anaerobic ammonium oxidizing microbial communities from anammox membrane bioreactor (MBR) in UC Berkley, California, United States -... | ecosystem: Engineered > Bioreactor > Anaerobic >...
TCGCGCCGCCATTCGGGACGCACCTTGACCGTCAACTCTAAATACACTTGATGCCCGAGCCACGCTTCGATTTCTTTGCGCGCGGCGGCGCCAACTTTTTTCAACATGCTGCCGCGTTCGCCAATCACAATCGCTTTTTGCGAATCCTTTTCCACCCAAATCGTCGCGGAAATGTACGTTAAATTTTCGGAACGCTCTTCCCATTCGTCCACCTGCACCGCAATCGAATGAGGAATCTCTTGGCGCGTATTGATGAGCAATTGTTCGCGCACCAGTTCGCCCGCGAGAAATTGCATCGGCATATCTGTAATTTCATCTTCGGGATACAGCGCCGGGCCCTCGGGCAAACGCGCCACAATCAACTCTAACAGTTTGTCCGCGTTTTCCTGTTTCGTCGCCGTCAAACGCATCCAATCCGCATGTTTCACCAAATCGAAAAACGCTTGCGTAATCTCTCCAATCGCGTCACGTTTCAGCAAATCCATTTTGTTGAGCGCCAACAGCACAGGCGCTTGCACGCGCTCATTCAACATTTCGGCAATGTCTTCGTCTTCACGCGTCGGCATCTTGGAGCCGTCCGCCACAAAAACGACTACATCAATTCCGTCCAACACATCTACGGCGGAGCGCACCATAAATTTGCCGAGCGGATGAATCGGACGATGAATGCCGGGCGTATCCACAAATACAATTTGCGCGTCGGGGCGCGTCAAAATGCCGCGCACGACGCGGCGCGTCGTCTGCGGTTTGTCGGACACGATGGTCACTTTGGCGCCGACATATAAATTCAACAGCGTGGACTTGCCCACATTCGGGCGTCCGACAATGGCGCACAAACCGGCGCGAAATTTTGACGTGGCCGCGTCCGCCGGCGCCGGCGTTTCATTATTTTTAGGTCGTGGCATAATTACGGAAAAGATAAAAATAGAATGCGGCAAATTCGCGCAGCACGCTGTACGTGTCGCGCCATGCCGGTCTACGGTCAACGGCCGCCGCCGAGACCTCTGAAATCCCAAAACGATAAAAGGCGAGCAGCGCGCGCGGCAGATGAAAATAATGCGATACAATCACCGCCGAATGGAATCCTTGCGCGTCCATAATCATTTTTGCGCTGCGCCCCGATTCATACGTATCATAGCCCGCGCGGTCGGTAAAAATTTTTTCGGGCGGCACGCCGCGCTGCATCAGATATTCGCGCATCACGTCGGCTTCTTGAAATCCTTCGCGTCCGAGACCGCCGCTTACAATGAGATACCGAACCGTTCCATTTTGGTACAATTCCAACGCGCGGTCGAGACGCACGCGCAAATGAATGGAAGGGACCCCACTGCGTTCCACGCGATTGCCCAGCACAATGGCGACATCCGCTGGACGCGGCTGCGCCTTGACGCCGAGCCATACCGTCAACGCCGAGTGCAAACCGACCCAACTCGCCAATCCCAACAAGATCAATAATCCAACACGCATCACGTCGAATTCGTCCACTGTTCCAATTCTTGCGCCAGCGCATCCAACGTCACCAAACGCGCCGCCGCCGCTTGACGCGGTTTGAATTCTATGGCGTTCTGCGCGACCGTCTTGGGTCCCACCGTGATTCGCAATGGCAAGCCGATTAAATCGGCGTCGTTGAATTTGACGCCCGCGCTCTCGCTGCGGTCATCCACAAGCGCTTCCAAACCTGCAAAGAGCAGCGCATCCTTGACCTGCGCCAGCGCGTCCGCCACTTCGGGTTTATCCGCGTTCAACGCGACGATACAAACGTCATACGGCGCAATCGTCCGCGCCCACAGGATGCCCTTGTCGTCGTGATGCGCGCCAATGTGCGCCAATAAAATCGCGCCGAGATCGAGTTCCATCGTCACCGCGATAGGTTTTTGCGTCTTGCCATTCACGTCGAGGAAATTTGCGGCGAGCGCGCACGGCGCGGAAACCCGACCGAGTTCGATGCCGCGTACGAGTTCGAGAGCGCCGTCGCCTTCAGGACTCGCGTCGCCCACACGCGCCAATGCAATATCGGTCACTATATTCGGCGTATAATCGCGCGGCACATTCGTATTGAGAAAATGATAATCGGCTTTGTTCGCGCCCGCGACCAGATTCGGCGAATTCAAAATCGAATCGTCTATCACAATCGTCGCGCCGCGCGTGCCGATGGGCGAAGCGAAACCGGGCAACGCGCCCACACGCGCAATCTCGTCGTTCGTCGCCCAGCGCAGCGTAGGAACGCCCAACGCGCGCTTGACCTTGTCCTCGTCAATTTGCAAATCGCCGCGAATGACCGCAAAAATCACGCGTCCTTCGGACGCATAAAAAACCGCTTTGGCGGTGCGACTCGGCGCCACGTTCAAAAAACGCGCGAGCGCTTCAATCGTATCGCAATGCGGCGTCGCCACTTCTTGACGCGGCAGCGGCGCTTCGGCGGCGACGGCAGGTTTCAACGGCGTCGCGACGGCGCGCGTCGCCGCGTACGTGCGCGCGGCGTTGGTAAAAACTTCGAGGTCGCGCGCCGGCGCGGTGAGATACCACACGCGCGCGTCCGCCGTATCGCGCGCCCGCTGCGGCGCGATGCGCGTATATTCAAAAAAATCGCGCGCGATTTTCTGAAACACGCGCCGCGTCTTTTCAGCCGCCTCATGGCTCGCTTCGAACGACGCCACATGTAAACGCGTGACGCCGCCGCTACGCCAATAGATGTGCGCGGGCAATTGTTTGTATGATTGGATTTCGGCGGACGCGAACGCGTCCAGCGCGAGATGAGGCGCGCCGCGAATTTCGTGCGCGCCGAGCTCGCGCAAATCCGCGCGCAGCATGTGGCGCATTTGTGAAATCACATTCGCGGCGAGCGGCAGATAAATTATCTCGCCGCGTTCGGCGGGACGAATCAAACCCGCGCGAAAAGCCAGGCGCAGCGTTTCATCCGTCAAGTCGGACGGCGCTTCGCGCTTGGTTTTGATAAAAAGTTGAGAATATAACATTGGAGCAAGTATAATCGTAATTGCGAAAACAAAAAAGCAGCGAGGCAACAACTCTCGCTGCTTTTTGCTTTGATTTTTATTTCGGCATGGCTGCCAGCGCATCAAAGGCGGGTTTCCCGGCGATACGGAAGGCGTCCAATTCGCCGCGGTCAAAATCCAACTGCCACGCGGTCATGACGCCGACCCACTTTTGCGTTTTTGCCCACTGATACGCTTCCACATACCACTGCGCTGCTTGTTCGGGCGAATTGTCCGCGCCGGCGGGATGACAGGGCCCGCCGCCGCAAGAACCGCCCGTATGAGTGGGCCAACCAAACTCGGTGGGCCAAACTTGTTTATTGCCATCGCCGTATTTGAGCATGATATTGTGGTACGTCAACATCGTGCCAAGAAAACCCCAGCTGTGATGCCGACTGTCAAACGGCGCGCGGAACGACGCTTCGGGGCGATTGCATGCGGGATCCATGATATTGCACAAGGCAGGCACATTGAAACCGCTCGGATGCGCGCCAATCGCGTCAGAATTTTCCTTGAGCCCGTTCTGATACATTTGCTCCAAGAACACGCCATCGTCAATCGCGACGACGCCATCATTCCACCCCGTCGGCGTCGGCGCGCCCGAAACGACAACAATTTCGGGACATGCGGCTTTGATGCGCGGATATGCCGCCTTGAGCATGTCCATATACAAAGGCGCGGACAACGGTTTGCCGTGCCATTCCGTCAAGAGATTGTGTTCGTTCCACACTTCAATCGCGCCGAGACCTTTGCCGCAATACCGCGCCGCGAGGCCCGCCATGAAATCCGCCGCATCGTTCATGTTATCCGGCGGACCGGAACCGCCCGCGCCGCCATCGGAACGCGACCACGATGGCGCGCACACGACGCTGAAAAGCACCTTGATGCCGCGCGCGTTTGCCTTGCCGACAAAATCATCGGTTGAACCCAAGTCCGCGTTGCCCTTGGAACCTTCCATATCGCACCAACGCACCTGAATCTTGACCCAATTGAAACCCATACCTTGCACTTGGTTCAATTCGCCGTCGCGGTCTTTGTTGGTCCAATCCAGTTGAATGCCATACGCAAATAAATTCTTGCCCCCAAAGTTTCCGGCGGCCGGAGGCGGCGGCGCGGCGGTGGGAGATTTCGGCGTTGGGCTGTCCTGCCCCGACGACTTGACTTCGGTTGGTTTTACTTTGACGACCTGCGGCGCCTCTTTGGTCGGCGGCGGCGGTTCCGTCGGTTTGGGCGTCGGCTTGGCTTCGGCAAGTTTTACCACGCCGCTTACGGGCAAACCTGCAATCGCGCTGCCGTCCACCGAGAGGACGACTTCGACCGTGTGTTGTCCGCTGTCTTGGGGCGCTTGCCAAACCACGCGCGGGTCCGTCACAGAGGTCTTGCCGATTTCTTGGCCATCCACTTTCCAAATCAGTTGAAGGCGATTTTCAACAGAGGTGGGTTGAAGCGATTTGTAATTTTCCAACACCGTCCAGATGCGTCCATCCGCGCCGGTGTTGGCATCGTAATTGGCGACGGCAATGCCGCCGAGATTGTATTTCAAAGCGAGCGCGACTTTGCGCGCCAACGAATCGGCATTTTCAAGCCACACCGTGTGCGACTTGTTGGCGCCATCGGTATAGTTGAAATAAAATAATCCGCTCGGTTCGTGAACTTGAATACCGCCCGCCTGCTTCAAACCTTGCATTTCCAATGTAACCTGGCTGCCCGGCTGCGCGTTTGGCGGAATACTCACATTGCCGATCAACTTTAACGCGTCGCTGAACGTAACGGGCGAATACGTCTCGGCGGTGCTGTCGCGCCCTTCCATCGGCGCAATCAACAAAATTTTACTACGGTCAATTTGTTTGACTGCCCACGCCAGATATTGGTCTTGGAGCGCGGGTTCCCCTTCGTATGCGCGCGGGTCGCTAATCAAAGGAATTTTTACTTGGTCGGCGTAACGTCCGAGCAGCGCCCAATCGTAACCCGTCGTATCAAATTCTTCGTCCGAAATCGGCGTCGGCGCGGGCAGCGTCACCATCAAAGTTTTTTGCTGCGCGTGCAGCGCGGCGGCTAATTGTTTAATGAACGCGGTGAACAACGCGCGGTCGCCCGCGCTCAATCCTTCGTACGAAACGTTATAGCCGCGATACACTTTTTGCACCGCGAGATCCACCAGCGCGTTAATGTGCGCGCGGCGCGCTTCGGGGTCATCCATCATGTTGCCCGTCAAATCGGTGCGCGCGCCGTTCGCGTCCACATTCGTAATGGTCGGCACCACCGCGAAATTTGAAGACGCATTGGTTTCGGGCGACGTCAACGGTTCGCCCGCGATGCTGCCCGCATCCGCCAATTGCAAGCCAATCGGATTCACCTCGACGACAACATTGTCCGCCGCTGCGGGCAATACATTGCGCGCTTGAATATCCGCCGCAATGACGGGCGCGCGCGGATTGGTTTGCGTAATCACAACCGCGCGCGGCGCAAAATTCAAATCCGATTCAACGCGCTCGTCGTCAAGATTCAAACGAAACGGAATTTTAAACCAGCGCTGATTGTACAGCGCAAACACATCAAGCGTTTCATACGGCTCGACATCCAGCGGCAAGGGCAAACTCAACAGCGTCGCTTTGGGTTGTTCGCCCTGCACTTGGATGGCATATACCGGACTCACCACATCCAAATTCGAGGGCAAAGCTTGCGCGTTCTGGCCCGCGTTCAACGCTTCGAGCGTTGTCGTCGTCAAGCGCAGCGCCGCGCCATCTTTTACGGCGTCTTCCGGCACAATGATTTCGGCGCCATCGGAATTGTTGATGGTCATGCCTTTACTGTTGACAGCGGTATAGCCCAAATTGCCAATGCGCGAAGGCAGCGCGAGCGGCGGCAAAACCAAAACCAGACACGCGAGCATGGGCAGCAACACAAAATAAATCAGCGCCGAGCCGGGATGTTTGCGCAGCCAAAAAGTAAATTGTTCGACGGGATTGGAAGGACCTACGTTCAAGAGCGTTATACTCCTTGCAAAGATAGTTGCGTCATCGTGGCGTGGGTGTGCGCGGCTATCACACTGACGCCGCGCGTCAGCGTCTCAAAACTGGCGCGCCGCCAAGCGCGGTTAGCAGTCACAAAAAGATATACCACGACAATCATACGGTGGAACAGATGAAACTGCGGAAGAAAGCGCTATGCTTTGGTACGACTGAATTTTTTGGGTAAAGCGCAACCGTGCGGAAAATTCAACGGCAACCTTCCCACGAACTGCGCGGAGCGAAAACGATACTAGCACAAGCCAACTAATCCCGCAAATTGGCAGATGTAGGGATATGAGATGAAACTCATACTACATCTGGCTCGGTCAAGTCGTCCTTTACGTTTGCGCGGGCGACGCGGTTTCCGCGCTCTCTGGCGATGCGACGCGGCCATAAATTTGGGTCAGGTCCAACAAACGTTCGCCCAATTCGTCGGTCAATGCGTCCGGCGCCATGCGCCAACACCAATTGGGCGGGCCCGAAACGCCGGGCAGATTCATGCGCGCCGCATTACCCAATTGCAGTAAATCTTGCGTCGTCGTTATTGCCGTATTGGCGACCGACGCCCACGCCGCGCGAATCAAATCCCAAGCAATCTCGGCGCCGTCGCTATTCAAATAGCGCCGCGTAAAATGTTTTTCCGCCGCGCTGGCTGAATCCCACCAGCCGACGGCGGTATCGTTATCATGCGTGCCGGTATAGACAACCCAATCGCGCGTATAGTTATGCGGCAAAAACGCGGCTTCGGCGGTTCCGCCAAATGCAAACTGCATAATCTTCATGCCGGGAAATTCAAATTGGCGCAGCAGCGCATCCAGCCCCGCGCGCGATTGCGCGTCAAAATCGCCGAGGTCTTCGGCGACGATACGCATATCGCCCAAATTTTCGCGGACGACCTCGAACAATTTTCCGCCGGGGCCCGCGCGCCATTTGCCTTCGCGCGCGGTCTTGGCTGTCGCCGGCACCTCCCAGTAATTGTAAAACGCGCGGAAATGGTCAATCCGCACGACATCGCTCAACGTCAACGCGCTGCGAAAACGCTCGACCCACCAACGATAATTCTGTTTGGCGATAACGTCCCAGCGATACAAGGGATGGCCCCAAAATTGGCCGTCCTGACTGAAATAATCCGGCGGCACGCCCGAAACCAAAGTCGGATTCAGCGCCGCGTCCAGCGCAAACAATTCGGGATTCGCCCACACGTCGCAGCAATCGCGCGCGACGTAAATCGGAATATCGCCGAACAGCGCAATACGCTGTGCGTTCGCGTACGCCTTGAGGGTCAACCATTGTTCATAAAACATCCATTGCAAATACATTTGGCGCGCAATGTCTTGCGCCAAGTCGCGCCGCGCGCGCGCCAGCGCGTCCGGTTCGCGCGCGCAAAGTCCCGGCGCCCATTCGTACCACGCGCTGCGATTGTGCGCCTCTTTGAGCGCCAAAAATAACGCGGCGTCGTCCAACCACGACGCGTTTTCAGAAACAAATTTCTCGAACGCCGCGCGCTGCGCCGCCTGCGCGCGCGTTTGAAAATTTTCGTGCGCGCGCCGCAATAAATTCATCTTCCACGTAATCACCCAACCGTAATCAATCCGTTCGGTCGGAAAGGCAGGCGCATTTTCCACATCGCGCGCGTCGAGATGTTCGCGCAAAACGAGATGGTCGAGACTGATGAGCAGCGGATTGCCCGCAAAGGCGGACAGACCTTGATACGGCGAATCGCCATACCCGGTAGGACTGAGCGGCAAAACTTGCCAATAGCTCTGCCCCGCGTCGGCGAGCCAATCCACAAACGCGTAGGCGGCGTCGCCCAAATCGCCAATCCCATACGAGCCGGGAAAACAAGACGGATGCATCAAAACGCCGCTGCGGCGCGGAAATTTCATAGAGCGCTCCATAGACGAGAAATAACTAGCTCTTTGACATTATGAAATTGCAGAGCACGAAAGAGTAGCAAGACGTTCGCAAGCGCACTCTACTTGATAACGCCGCATTATCACGCGCCGTTCACGCGCCAATGCGAGCTATACAATTTCATATTGGTCGAGCGCTAGCGCGCGCTAGTGTATCAGCTTTTGCGTCGCGTCAAAAAAATAGCGGACGCGCGCGAATTAAATTTTGGTATAATTCAAGCGCAGCGACGCGCCGTCAAAAGCGTCAATTCCAATTTCAAGGAGTTCTTATTAGTACCCGTTTCATCCTCATCCGGCACGGCGAAACCGAATGGAATCGCCAAGACCGTTTTCGCGGCCGTTCAGATGTTCCCTTGAACGCTAACGGTTTGGCGCAAGCGCAAAAAATCGCGGCGCGCTTTACAAACGTCCCGGTCAGCGCAGTCTATGCTAGTCTCTTGCCCCGCGCAATTCAAACGGCGGCGCCGCTCGCGCAAGCGCATCGGCTCGAAATTGAACAAACGGCCGATTTGTTGGATATTGATTACGGCGCGTGGGAAGGCATGGCGCGCGAAGACATCCTCGCAAAATTTCCCGACCTCTATGCGCAGTGGACAAAAACGCCCGGCAAGGTAAAATTTCCCGGCGGCGAATCGGTGCGCCAAGTGCGCTTGCGCGTCGAAAAGCTATTGGGCAATTTACGCAAAGACCATTTGGGCGAAACGGTCGCGTTGGTCTCGCATCGCGTAACGTGCCACGTTATCTTGTGCGTAGCGCTCGATTTGCCCAACGATGCCATTTGGCGCATCCGTCAAGATGTCGGTTGCATCAATGAATTTGTAACGCGCGACGGGTTGTACGTCGTCACGCTCATGAACGAGACGAGCCATTTACGCTAAACCGCGCAGCCCATTCTACAAAGGGTATCCCTCCGCCCATGACACAAATTACAGAGAACGCCGGCGCGTCGCCGCTCATTCGACTGCCCTTGCGGCACAATGCTACGCTGCAAACCATCATTGACCGCGTGAACGCCGACCAAGAATTGCACGCGCTGTGGCTCGCGCAAAATATCAACGCCGTTGACCGGCTCGGCATGAGCGACCATGGGCCCGTCCACATGAACATTGTCGCCAACATTTCGCTGCGGCTCGCGCGCCTCTTGCACGAACGCGAAATTGCATTTTCGCTCACCCAAAATTATGGCGCGTCGCACGGATTCACGTATTACGATTCCGAAGTCGTCGTCGTCATGGCGGCGTTGATGCACGATTTGGGCATGTCCATCCATCGCGTGGATCACGAACAGTACAGTCTCTTTGTCGCGCAGCCGCTTTTGACGCGCTTGCTGCGCGACTTGTATCCCGTCGGCGCGGCGACGCTTTTGCGTTCCGAAATTTTGCACGCCATCATTTCGCACCGCGCGGACGGCCATCCGTTGACGGTGGAAGCGGGCATCGTGCGCGTCGGCGACGCGTTGGACATGTCGCAGGGACGTTCGCGCATTCCCTTTCAAGCGGGCAAACTCAACATCCATTCCGTTTCCGCCGCCGCCATTGACCAAGTGGAATTGAGCCACGGCGAAGAGCGCCCGATTCGCATTCGCATCATTATGAACAATTCCGCCGGAATTTTCCAAGTGGACGAATTGATGAAAGATAAACTCAAAGGTTCTGGCATCGAACAATACGTCGAAGTCGAAGCCACAGTCACGGGCGAAACGGAAAAGAAATTGGTAACGCTCGTCAAAATTTAAACCGCCGCGCGGGTTGCAAAATTCGGCGCGGCGCGTATAAAATAGCCAAACTGTATTTTCGATTCACGCGACGCCTCGCGCGCGCATCTACTACAGCAAAAAAGGAGAAGCCATGTTCAAAAAAATCATCGCCATCAGCTTGTTTGCCTTTTTGGTCATGCTGTCCGGCGGCATCGTATCCGCCCAAGGCCCCACGCCGACCAGTGGGTTCGGAAGTTTTTTCGATTCATTCGGTAACGCCACGCCGACTAGCGGCAGTTCGAGCAGCTCGAGCAGCTCGAGCAGTTCCGGCAGTTCATTCGGCGCGTCGCAAACGCCGACGCCCAACCCGGTCGCCCAAACCTTGACCCAAGCGAATTACGTTGTCTATGCCGCGGGCAATTGGTACGACGCGCAAGGAAAAATCGCCAACGATTCGGTGTACGTTATGATGCAAGGCGTTTCCGCCGACCCGAAAAGCTCCGACTCGATTAAACAAATCACGTCCGGCCTTGCCGCGCTCGTGGACCAATATCCAAACGCGGCGACCTTTCACGTTTTGCTGCTGAATGGGCCGTATGTGCATGACGCGTCCACGACCGCCAAAACTCTACAACTGCTCAATTCGCGACTGCTCACGCCCGAAAATTTTCTCAAAGACTTGCTCGCGCAAATTCGCACGACGAATCTGGTGAGCGGCGCGAGCAGCGGCGCCACCGGCAGCGCCACAACGCCGAGTACCAGCGCCGGCGCCACCGCCACGCGCGCGCCGACGCGCAAACCGACCACGAGCAGCTGCACACCGCCGGCGGGTCAAGCGCGCTTGTGGGTCAAGAACGGATACAGCGGCGTGATGCGTTTCACCATCGGCGCGCCGGATGTAGGATTCCAAAAAGATTTTGATATTCCCGCCGATGGCCAATTCCATTACATTGACCTGCCGCCGAGCGCCAAATATACCTATTCGGCATCCATCCCCGGCGTCGGCAAAGCCAGTCAACGGCTCGCGGATATTTTTGGCCCCTTTGTCGCCGGACAATGTTATTACCTGCCGTTCCAATCCTCATAACGATTGGGATGCTGACAAAACAATAAAAAAACTGCGCGCATCAGTGCGCGCAGTTTTTTTCTGCCCGTCCCGGTAAGGTGATGTATAATCTTGATGGAGCATCCCATGACCCTCGAACAATTTCATGATGAATTGGCATCCGCCTCGCCCGCGCCCGGCGGCGGTTCTGCCGCCGCCATGGCTGGCGCGCTCGGCGCGGCATTGGTGGCGATGGTCGCGCGTTTGACCATCGGACGCAAAAATTATCAAGACGTCAACGCCGAGTTTGAAAATCTTTTGCCGCGCGCCGACGCGCTGCGCGCAGAACTATTGCAGCTCATGGTTCACGACGCCGACGCGTATCGCCGCGTGATGGACGCGTATCAACTGCCCAAAGATACCGACGCGGCAAAGACCGCGCGCGCCGACGCGATTCAAAGCGCGTTACAACACGCGGCGAACGTTCCGCTGCGCGTCGCGCAAGCGTGCGCCGAAATTCTAGAGATGGCGCAACGCGCCGCCGCGCGCGGCAACAAGAACGCGGCGAGCGACGCGGGCGCGGGCGCGCTCATGGCCGAAGCCGGTTTGCGCGCGGCATTATTGAATGTCGAAATCAATTTGGGTTTGATTCAGGACGAGCGCTTTGTCGCACGCTTGCGCGCGGAAATCCAACCTTTGGAACAACGCGCCGCGCAGCGGCAGGCGATTCTCGATACGGTTCATACACGCTTGTGAATTCAGTCAACGCCTCTCCTCAACCTATCGCGCGCATCGCGGAACAGCTGGGCCTCACGGCGGCGGACATTGAACCGCACGGCAATTTTCGCGCGAAACTTTCGCCCGACTTGCTGACGCGTCTGGCGGACAAACCCGACGGCAAATATATTGTCGTCACGGCAATGACGCCGACGCCGCCGGGCGAAGGCAAAACGACCACCGCGATTGGGTTGGCGATGGCGATGAATCGCATCGGATACCGCACCGCCGTTTCGCTGCGACAGAGCGCGCTCGGCGCCGTGTTGAATTATCGCGGCGGCGCGGCAGGCGGCGGCAATGCGCGTCTCAGTCCATACGCGGCGCTCAATCTGCACGCGAGCGGCGACCATCACATTATTGAGCTCGCCAACAATCTGCTCGCATCGTGCATTGATAATCATTTGCTGCGCGGCAACGCGTTGGACCTCGACCCGTTTTTGCTCGCCTGGACGCGCGTCGTTCAAATTAGCGACCGCGCGCTGCGCCAAGTGTTGACCGGCTTGGGCGGACGCGAAAACGGCACGCCGCGCGAAGCGCGATTTGACGCGGTGACCGCTTCCGAAGTGATGGCGCTGTTGGGTTTGGTCAACGGCGCGGACGAACGCAGCGCGCTGCAAGATTTGCGCGCGCGCGTCGGGCGCATCACCATCGGACGCACGCGGCGCGGCAAGCCCGTCACCGCCCAAGACCTGAAAGCGGCGGGCGCCATGACCGCGCTGCTCCAAGATGTGTTGAAACCGAATCTGATGCAAACGTGCGAAGGCACGCCCGCGTTGGTGCATACCGGCACGCTCGGTCATTTGGCGCACGGCGCGAGTTCGATTTTGGCAGACCGCATCGCGCTCAAAACCAACGCGTATGTCGTCACCGAAACCGCGTTCGGCAGCGACTTGGGGCTGGAAAAATTTATCAATATCAAATGCCGTGTGTCGGGCTTGATGCCCGATGCCATTGTCATTACGGCGACGCTGCGCGCGTTAAAAATGCACGGCGGCGTCGGCAAGGTGCAAGCGGGCAAACCGCTGCCCGACGAATTGTACAAAGAGAATTTGCACGCGCTGGAACGCGGCGCGGCGAATCTGGTCAAGCACATCGAGAATGCGCGCTTGTTTAACATTCCAACGCTGGTGGCGGTGAATCGGTTCGCGCAGGACAGCGACCGCGAAATTGCGCGCGTGGAACAAATCGCGCGTGCGGCGGGCGCGGAAGGGACGTACACTTCGGACGCGTACGCGCGCGGCGGCGCGGGCGCGATTAGTTTGGGCGAAGCCACCGCGCACGCCGCCAACAAAGCGTCGCAAGGAAAATTATTGTACGCCGACGCGCTGCCGTTGCCGGACAAAATCGAACGCGTGGCGACGCAGTTGTACGGCGCCAAAGAGGTAGAATTTTCCAACGTCGCGCGCGACAAACTCGCGCAAATCGCCGAACAGGGTTTGAGTCATCTGCCGGTGTGCATCGCCAAAACGCATCTCTCGCTGACGGCGGACGAAAAAAACAAAGGGCGTCCGAAAAATTTTCACATTCCCATCCGCGACGTGCGTCTCGCCGCGGGCGCGGGATATGTGATTGCGCTGTGCAATGAAATTCGCACCATGTCGGGAATGCCCGCGCGGCCCGCGTTGGAAGAAATTGATCTTGACGCGGACGGCAATATCATTGGCGTCGAAGGATAGAACGCACACGCCAATCCATTCGTTTGGGAAAACGACAAAGGAGTCAAAGGACCAAAATGAAAAAACAAAAACATTCAAACGGACAAACTCGGACGCGCGAACGCACCGGCGGCGCGCGCATCATTACCCCACCTCCGGGGCCCAACGCGCGCAAATTGTTGGCGCGCGATAAAAAAGTCGTCTCGCCGTCGTACCCGCGCGATTATCCATTCGTGATTTCGCACGGGCGCGGCGCCGAAGTGTGGGACGTAGATCGCAATCGGTACATTGATTGGGCGGCGGGCATTGCGGTAACGGCGACGGGACACAGCCACCCCAAAGTAGTTACGGCAATTCAAAAACAAGCGGAACAATTTTTGCACATTTCGTCAGATTATTATCACGAATCTATGGTGCGGCTCGGCGAACGCATCAATGAAATCGCGCCCATCAAAGAAAACGTCGGCGTCTTTTTTGCCAATTCGGGCACCGAAGCCGTCGAAGCCGCGATTAAACTCGCGCGCTATGCGACCAAGCGCCAACGCTTTATCGGATTTCTCGGCGCGTTTCACGGGCGCTCGATGGGTTCGCTTTCATTCACCGCGTCAAAATATGTACAGCAAGAGAGATTTTTTCCAACGATGCCCGGCGTGGTACATGTGCCTTTTCCCGACGCGTACCGCCCCGTCTTGGAAATGAAATCACAGGGCGATTACGGCGACGCGGTGATTGATTATATCGAGCGCGTTATTTTTCAAAGTATCCTGCCGCCCGATGAAGTCGCCGCCGTGTTGGTGGAGCCGATTCAGGGCGAAGGCGGATACGTTGTGCCGCCGCCAAACTTTTTTCCGCGTTTGCGCGCTCTGTGCGACAAGCACGGGATTTTGTTGATTGCGGATGAAATTCAATCCGGCGTCGGGCGCACCGGCAAGTGGTGGGCGATTCAACATTGGAACGTCGAACCCGATATTGTGTGCATCGCCAAAGGCATCGCGTCGGGCGTGCCGCTCGGCTTGATGGCGGCGCGTCAATCCATTATGAAAAAATGGGTGGCGGGCGCGCACGGCAACACGTATGGCGGCAATCCGCTCGCGAGTCAAGCAGCGTTGGCGACGCTTGATTTGGTCGAGAACGGCATGATGGACAATGCCGCCGCGATGGGCGAATTCATCCTGGACGCGTTGGCGGAAATGCAAGTGCGGCATCCTTCGATGGGCGACGTGCGCGGCAAGGGTTTGATGATTGGCGTCGAGTTTGTCCAAGACAAAACGACCAAAGAACCCGCACGCCAATTGCGCGAAGAAGTGGTGGCGTACGCGTTCCAACACGGGCTCATTACGCTCGGCTGCGGGCGCAGCACCTTGCGCATCGCGCCGCCGCTCATGATTCAAAAACCGTTGGTCGAAGAGGCGCTCGAAATTTTTGAGGACGCCGTAACCGCCGCGGAAAAGAAACACAAGATGCTGTGAGGATTCAAAGGACGGGCGGCAGCGCGCGCCCCACGCGCGCTCCGCCGTCCGTCGCGGTGATGATGAATTCGATTACGCTTTTGAATGTCCGCGTGGACGACGTGACGATGGGCGAGGCGCTGGCGCAATGCGATGCATGGATGCAAGAGCCGCGCCTGCATCAGCTTGTCACCGTCAATCCCGAATTTATCATGACGGCGCAAAAAAATCCCGCCTTTGCGGCGACGCTGGCGGCAAGCGATTTGAATTTACCTGACGGCGCGAACTTGGTGCGCGCGGCGGAATGGCAAAAGACGCCAGTGCGCGAGCGCGTCGCGGGCACCGATTTTGTGTGGTATTTTTGCAGCGCGGCGGCAATCTGCGGCTGGAAAATTTTTTTGCTCGGCGGCCGCGCGGGCGTCGGGCAAGCGGCGGCCGCGCGTTTGCAGGCGCGCTATCCAAAATTAAATATCGTGGGCGTGTACGAGGGTTCGCCCGCGCCGCCAGAGGAAAGCGCCATCACGGCGCGCATCCGCGCCAGCGACGCGGAAGTTTTATTTGTGGCGTACGGCGCGCCCGCGCAAGATTTATGGATTCGGCGCAATCGCGCGCAGCTGCCTCAAATTCGGATTGCCGTCGGCGTGGGCGGCGCGTTCGATTACATTGCCCAACGCGTCAAGCGCGCGCCGCTGTGGATGCAAAAAAGCGGCTTGGAGTGGGCTTTTCGTTTGCTGATGCAGCCGTGGCGCGCGAAACGCCAAGCGGCGTTGGCGGGCTTTCTCTGGCAGCTCTGGCGTCAAAAGACGCCGCCCAAAAATTCGACGCTCCAAACCGACGGCTGAAGCGCAAAGCAACGCGCCAAACGAATGATTCGTTTGGCGCGTTTTTTATTTTTCTTGGTCTTGGAGGCGGTATCCTTCGCCGCGCACCGTGACGAGCAAAGTCGGCGCGCTCGGATTCGGTTCGATTTTTTCGCGCAGCCAGCGTATGTGTACGTCCAGCGTGCGCGTGTCGCCCAGATAATCGGTATTCCACACTTGCTGCATCAAGACGCTGCGCGAGACAATTTGACCGGGGCGCTGCATCAAAAATTTCAAGAGCGCGAATTCTTTGGGCGTCAGTTTGTGCGTGCGATTGCCGCGCGTGACGCGGCGGCGTTCGACATTGAGCGTCAACGCGCCGACGCGCATTTCGCGCGGCGGACGATTGTCCAACGCCGCGCGCACGCGCTGCGCCAATTTTTTGGGGGGAATTGTTTTGGGCACAATAATTTGCGCGTGATTCATACCGTCCACGCGCGCGGGATTTTGCGCGAGGAGCGCTAGAATCGCGTTCGAGTCACGACGCAGCGCGCGCGCCAGACGTTTCACGCTCAAACGCGGCGCGGTGGCGTCCAACACAATGACGTCGGGCAAACGCGTTTTGACTTGAGCTAGCGCTTGACGACCGCTGTGCGCCGTCAAGACCGTATATTCTTTTTTATGAAACGCCGCCGCGTACATCGCGGTCACGTCCGGGTCATTCGCAATCAATAAAATTGTCGCAGTCACGCAAACTCCCAAAAAAATACCAGCGCTCTTTCGTTCCGACGCTGGTAAAATTTTCATGCAAAGCGGATTATAGCGAACCTTAAGAAATGCGCAAATTCGCGGCGCGGCTTGATTTTTCAAAAAAAAAAGTTGTCATGCCGTCCAAAAAATACCCGTTGACAATACGTCTTGGCGCATGGTATATTTTACATGTCATGCCGTTGGGACATGACGACTTACGTTGGTAAGTTTGGCTCTTTATGATTTCCCTTTGTTCAACTCTGGCTGAATTCATGGGGGGGCTTGCCCTTGAGCGTGAGTTGTTGCGGCATCGCGTCCGACAGTTGATGCCGCAGCCGGGAGAAAGGAGCGCCGTCGCGCTTCAGCGCCGCATCGTACGAGATTGCACAATTTCCATCCGCATCGTATTGGTTCGCCGATTCACCCCGGTTCGCTTTTTTTGAACCGCGCTCAAAGGAGACTCTGCACATGTCCGGCCATCGTCCACGTTTGTACGTGGGCAACCTTCCCTATCAACTCACGTCCGAGGAATTGAAAGATTTTTTCGCCGCCGCCGGCCAAGTGACCGACGCCGCCATCATTATGGACCGCGAAACGGGCCGCTCGAAAGGTTTCGGCTTTGTGGAATTTGCCACCGCCGAAGACGCGCAGCGCGCGCAAGCCATGTTTAACGGCGCGCAGCTGCGCAACCGCACCCTCAAAGTGGACCACGCCAAACCGCGCGAAGACAAACCGCGCAGCGCCTCAGGCGGCGGCAGCAGTAGCTTTGGCTAGACGCTTCCGCTAAAAAAAATGCTGCGCGAAAAAATTTCGCGCAGCATTTTTTATTGTCCTATCACGCAATGGCAAATCAAGACCCCGAACCGCCGACTGAACGTAAACGCCTGGATGTATCGAACCCCGCAAGCGCGGCGGAATATGATTCATGGATTGATGAAAAAATTCGCGACGCGATGGCGCGCGGCGCGTTTGATAATTTAAAAAATCAGGGCAAGCCGTTGAATCTGGCGCGCGACCCGAACGTACCGGAGGACATGGAGATGGCGTACAACCTGCTCAAGAACGCGGGGTATGCGCCGGACTGGGTTGAAACGCGTAAAGAAATAGACGCCGCGCGCGCGAAATTGTTTGCGCCGCTGGAACGTTTTCGCGCGCATCCGCCAAAAAATGCGGACGAATATGCGCGGACCCAGAACAAACTCGTCGAACAATTTCGCGTCCAAGCGGCCGAACTCAACAAGTTGATTGACACCTACAACTTGAAAGCGCCGAATATGCAAGTGCATCTGCACCGCATACGCATCGAGGCAGAGGCGACGGCGTTTTTGAATTCGCGCGCGCCATAGCGCAAATTGATTTTCGTCCGCGCTTTAACTTGCTCGTTTGCGCGCCCACCACAAAATCAAGCCCTCCAAACGTTTCGGCATCAGTTTCCCCACAATCAGCCATTCGTCCGGCCCCAACGCGCCGGCGCCAACTAACGTCACGCCATACACCACCGACGCGATAACCAGCGCAATAAAAATATTCTGCGGCACGAGAAAATAGAGTAGCGCGCCCATGACGAATGCCGCAACCGCCGGCCGCCAAAAAATGTCCAGAATCGGCAGCGGCGGCATGTGTTTGCGTAACGCGTAATAGAACGGCGCGAGGAGCGCCAATTCCGACAACACGGTGACGAGCGCGGCGCCGCGATACGACAATGCCGGAATCGCAATCAAGTTTGCAATGATGTTAAAGACGAGACCGATTAAAAACGCGCGCGTGAGAAAACGCTGTTCGTTCAACGCAATCAAGACGTAATGCACCACGCTGTTGATGAAACTGAACGGCAAAAACCAAATCAACCATTGCAGCGCCAGCGCGGAATCGGGAATGTACGCGATACCCGCGAACAAGAGAATCAACGGCTCGGCGATAAACATGGTCGCCACTGCAATCGGCAGCGCGATCCACAGCAGTAATTTGGTCGAGAGCAACAGCGCGCGCTGCATCGCGTCCGTCGAACCCGTCGAAAGACGCGACAGCATCGGAAAGAGCGCGAGCGTAAATTTGGACGGAATGAAATTTAGCGCGTTCACAAATTTGTACGCCGCGTTGTAATAGCCCAAAACCGTCGCGCCCGCCAAGGGCAAAAGCAAAAACACGTCAATCCTAAAAAACAGATTCGAGAGCAAGTTATTCATCATTAACGGATACGATTCAAAAAACATCCAGCGCGCGAGACGGCGGTCAAATTGAAAATGCGGTTTAAACAACAAACGCCGCACCAGATACCACATCACGCCCAACGTAAATAGATTGGTGAGAATGGATACGCCCGCCAAACCGACGATGCCCCATCCCGCCAAAAGGGCCGCGATTTGCAGCGCGACGCTGACGAGCGCCGTCGCAATCTCGATGGCGGTCGGATACTCGAATTTTTCAAACGCATAAAACATGCCCGCCAGCGCGCCCGCGATATGATTGGGAAACAGCGAAACCCACAAGAGCAGCAGCGCGCCGAACGTCATGGCGTCCATATCGCCGGTATAGGCGTAAAACGCAATCACGCCCGCCAGCAGTACAATCGAGAGCAGCGTCAAACCCATTCGCAACAGAATCGCGTTGGTCAAAATCACATTCGCTTTGCTGTGGTCGCGCGCCACTTCACGCGTGGCCAAGATGCCCAACCCAAATTCCGTAATCGCGCTGAGAAAAAACCAGACCGTCACCGCGAACGCATAGCGGCCGTTATTTTCGGGTCCCAGCACGCGCAGGACGACCAACGCGAGCGCAAAGTTGATGAGCTGAATCAAAAATGACGCGCCCATTGGCACGACCGAATTTTTTGCCACGCGGCGCACTTGGGAATCGCCCGTCGCGCCGACTTGCAAAACAAAACGCTGCCACACCAACGCGACGAGCGCGAGCAAAACCGCAATCACCGCGAGCAGCGTCAAGACCGAACCGACGCGGAACGAAATGGGCGAATACTTGAACCGCACTGTGTGTTCGCCCGCCGGCACAACCACCGCGCGGAAATTGCCGTCGGCGCGATAAATCGGCGTATCCGCGCCGTCAATTTGACCAATCCAACCCGGAAAATAGGTATCGGTCAAAACCAAAAATGCGGGCGCGACGAGATTGGTCTTGAGAATAATTTCGCTGCCCGTGTATTTTTCAATCAGCGGCGGCGCGGGGTTCGCTTCATTCGAGGGCGGCGACGCCGGCGCGGTTTCCAACCACACCTCGCGCGTCGGGTCGAGGTTCGGCAGTTCGCGCAGCAATTCATCGCGGTTTTCAAAGACGCGCGCCCGAGTCACAAAAAACGCGCGCGGCAAAACATTTTTGTTTTCGTAAATTTTTACTTGCGCGTCGTATGCCAATTCATAACCGGGATTCGGCACGGGGCGCGTGGTGACGATATATTTCACGCCCAACAAATTTAGCAGCGGCGAACTCAACGGTTTGTAATCGTAAAACGCGGCGATGCGGTTGTACAGCAATTCATCCTGCGGCGCGAACGCGCGCATGTATTCAACGTACTGTTTTGCAATAATCGAATCGTAGCCGCGAATATCTTGAAGATGAAAAGGCATCGCGCTGTTGGCATTGAGAACCTTTTGTCCGGGCTCGTCATACGTGGCGATGCGAAACAGCGATTTATCTTGCTGCAAAAATTGAATCGCGGGCGGGACAAAGGTCGCGAGTTTCGCGTCGGCGCGCGGATAAAAACCCATGCCCGCGCTAAATAAATCCACAACCAAAACAAACAGCGCGAACGGTTTCCACACGGCGACGCCGCGCACGCGAAAATTTGCGCGCGCGAGCAGCAAGACAATGCCCGCCAGCAAAACGAACGCGCCAAACAAAACGAGATTGCGCGCCTGATACGACCAAAATGCGCGGCCCGTTTCAAAAACGGGTTGCGCCAAATCCGACGCGTTGACGAACGCGTCCGCGAATTGTAAAAACGAATCGCGCATTGCCCACGATAACACGACGCCAAACCACGCGAGCAAAGCGACGGCGCCGAGCGCGCCGCCGAACCAGGCGAGCGCGCGTTTTGAAATGCCCTCTGCGAGGGATTGCGCGCCCAAGCCCGCCAAGAACGCGACGCCCAGCGTCCACGGAAAAATCCAGCGGAACGCGGTATGCAATTGATTCCACCCCGGCAAACCATAAAAAAGAATGGCATACAGCGGCGTCCCGAACATGAATAGCAGCGCGAGAATGACGAGCGTGAGAAAAAACCATTTTGCATTTCGGGTTTCGGCGTTCCGCTTGAAAATTCCGATTGCGGCTAGCGCGAGCGCGAGAATGCCCACATACGCGCCCGCTTCGACATAATTTTTGATACCCCAAAAAATGGTTCCTTGCGGCGCGGGTTTCCACGCAAAATCGAAAATATCAAAATACGCGTGATGCGTCGGATTGCCAAAAAAATCGGGAATGAAAAAGGTGAGGATTTGGCGCGACGGCAACGCCCAGCCCGCGACATCGGCGTACGAAGCGGACCCTTCGCGAAAATTCAGGCGCACCAATTCGTACAACGGCAAAATTTGGATGGCGGCGAGCGCGAAACCGAGAGCGACAATGCCAAACATCCACGCGCCCGCGCGCACGATGGCGCGCCAATGCAACGTTCGCACGCGCCCGACAACGTTCGCGCCGAGAATGCGCCACGCCGCGTAAAACGCGAGGACAAGCAAAATATAGTACGAGACTTCGACGTGACCCGCGAGAAATTGGATGCCGACGAGGACGCCAGCGCTCAGGGCAAAAAACAATTGCCGCGCAAATGAATAGGACGGCGCGTTAGCGTCCGGCGCGGCGCGTTTGAATTCTTCGCGCAGCGTCAATTCGACGAACGCTAGAATCGCCGGCAGCCACGCCGCCGCGCTCACCACCATCGGAAAGACGACGCTGACGACCATGAAACCGCCGAACGCGAAAATGATGCCGCTCACTGCCGCGGCGAACGGACGCAAACGCAGCACGCGCGCAAAAAAATACATGGCGCACGCGGCAAGCCAATAATGCAGCGCGGCGAACGCCGCATACGCCATAGTCAACGGCAAGAGAATAAAGAGGACGCTCAACGGATACAGCGCCGCGTTTTGGCCCGCCGCGAGAAACGGTTGGCCCGCGAAAATATATGGGTTCCAAAGCGGCAGTTCGCCCGCGCGCAGCGATTCATTGATAAAACTTTTCCACGCGTAATTTTCGAGAATGAGGTCGTCGAGCAGCGGATTGTACGCCTGCGTCACGCCGTTTTGCGCGGCGAACGCGCGCCACGGCGGAAAGCGGTACAGATTGTCGAATGGCACGAGGGTTTGATTGCCAAACAACACAGGCGCGAAAAACACGAGCGCCAACAGCAGGAAAAAAAGAATCGCCGCCGCGTCGAATCGTTTTGCACTGCGCTTCATTTTGTGACGGGGAATTGCTGCGTAACGTACGCGGAGCGCTTTTGCATCCGACCGTAGCGAGAACGGATTTCCCAAACGCGCGAAGCGGCTTCCCATTTTACGCGCATGGACATTTTGGATTTACCGATGCGGCGGTCTTCAAAATAAATCGGATATTCCAAAATCCGCAAACCGTTCTGTTCCGCCAAGTACGCCATTTCGACTTGAAAGATGTAACCGTTGGCGCGCACTTGGGTCAGATTGATTTTTTCCAATGCCGCGCGCCGCCACATTTTGAACCCGGCGGTGGCGTCATGCACTTGCAGACCCAAAATCAGACGGACATATACGCTGTTCGCCCACCAGCTCAAGAGGTAACGCCCGAAACTCCAGCGTTCGTCCAATTTACCGCCGCGCACATAACGCGAACCGACCACGACATCGTATTGTTCCATCTGCGGCAGAAATTGCAAGAGATAATTGGGCGAGTGGGAAAAGTCCGCGTCCATTTGGACAATATAATCCGCGCCGTTTTGCAGCGCCAATAAAAAACCTTGAATGTACGCGGTGCCCAAACCCGATTTGGCGGGGCGGTGCAGCACGCCCAAGCGCGGCGCAAATTCGCGGCTCAACGCATCCGCCAACGCGCCGGTGCCGTCCGGCGATTCATCGTCCACAATCAAAAGATTTAAATCTGCGATGGGCAGCCCCAACAACGCTTCGGTCAGCGCGCGCAAGTTTTCCGCTTCGTTAAAAGTCGGTATCACTACCGTTGTTTGCATCGGCAAAGATTATAAGCATAGAAACGTGAATCACAAATCCGCTGTACATAAAAACGAGGCGGCATTTTTGCCGCCTCGTCGTCAGGTCAAATAAACAAGGGCGCTAGCACGAGCGTAATCGTCGCCAGCAATTTGATCAAGACGTGAATCGAAGGACCCGCCGTATCTTTGAACGGGTCGCCCACCGTATCGCCGACCACCGCCGCCTTGTGCGACTCGCTGCGTTTCTTTTCCAGCTGTCCGGTGACGGGGTTCAGCACGCCTTCGGATTCAATCCATTTTTTCGCATTGTCCCACGCGCCGCCGCTATTGTTCAAAACCGTCGCGAGAATGATACCCGCAATGGTGCCGACCATCAGCAAACCCGCTTCCGCTTCCCATCGCAAAATAATGCCGATGAGAATCGGCGCGCCGACGGCAAGCACGCCCGGCAGAATCATCGAGCGCAGCGCGCCGCGCGCCGTAATGTCCACCGCGCGCGCATAATCGGGCTTGCTCGTGCCAGCCATAATGCCCGGGTCCTCGCGGAATTGGCGGCGCGTTTCTTCAATGATTTTTTCCGCCGTCGAACCGACCGCGCGAATCGCCAACGCGCTAAAGAGGAAAATCAGCATCGCGCCCAACATCGCGCCGACAAACACTTCGACCTTGCCGAGATTCACCACATGCGCCGCCGCGAAAATCGCTTTGCCCGCGGCGGATTCGGGCGCAACGCCTTGCGTCACTTGCTGCACCAATGCCACTTTGTCGAGATACGCGCTAAAGAGCAAGAACGCCGCGAGCGCCGCCGAACCAATCGCATAACCTTTGGTCAGCGCTTTGGTCGTGTTGCCCGCCGCGTCGAGCGCGTCCGTGCCGTGACGAACATCTTCGGGCGCGCCGGACATTTCCACGATGCCGCCCGCATTGTCCACAATCGGACCGAACGTATCCATCGCCAAAATATACGCGGCGGTCATTAACATGCCCATCGTCGCCACCGCCGTCGCATACACGCCCGCGATATACGGCTCTAGATTCAACTGCGCCGCCGCCTGCGTGCCGCACCAGTACGCGCCAATCAAAGCAACGCCGACCGAAATCACGGGCAGCGCGGTGTTTTCCAAACCGACCGCAAAACCGGTGATAATGTTTGGACCTGTGCCGCGCAAACTCGCCTGCACAATATCGCGCACCGGGCGAAAACGGCCTTCGGTGTAATACATTGTGATAATGACAAAGGCGACGCTGTTGAGCAGACCAATCAAACCCGCAAACACAAACCACCAACTGCCGAGCAGCGGATAGGTGACGAGCGCCAAGACGATGGCGGAAAGAATGACCGCGACGGCGAAACCGCGATACAACGCGTTCGTCGGCTCTTCGCCGGTTTTGTATTTAATGCCGGGAAAACTCGTCGTCGCCACCACGCCCACAATCGAAATAATCAAACCGAACGAGCGAATGATAAGCGGAAAGAAAATCCAAATCGGATTGCCGCTCACCGCCGCAATGGCGACGCCCAAAATCATCGCGCCGATATTTTCGGCGACGGTGGACTCGAACAAGTCCGCGCCGCGTCCCGCGCAGTCGCCCACATTGTCGCCCACCAAATCCGCGACGACGGCGGCATTGCGCGGGTCATCTTCGGGAATGCCCGCTTCGACTTTGCCCACGAGGTCCGCGCCGACATCCGCCGCTTTGGTATAAATCCCGCCGCCGAGCTGCGCGAACAGGGCGACAAAACTCGCGCCAAAGCCCATGCCTACAATCAAGTACGGCGCAATTTCGGGATGCTCCAGACCGCCGTACAACACAAACATGGTTGCCACGCCAATCAGCGAAAGCCCGACAACCAAAAAGCCGCTGACCGCGCCGCCGCGCAAGGCGACGTTCAACGCTTGGGCGACGCCGGACCGCGCCGCGCTGGCGACGCGCACATTGGAACGCACGGCGACATACATCCCGATGATGCCGCTCAACGCACTCGCCGCCGCGCCAACCAGAAACGCCACAGCCGTCATCCAACCCAAGTTAATGCCCTTGATGTGGGTCTCGGTCACTTGTTCGGTAGAAACAAGGGCGCCAATGATAATGGCGACCACAATCGAAAGCGCCGCAATCGTCACATATTGACGGCGAATAAACGCAATCGCGCCTTCGTAAATCGTCGCCGCGACCGCCTTCATTTCGGCGGTCCCTTCGTCGCGGCGCAAAACATCCCACGCCAAATACGCGACAAACAGAACGGCTAGAATGCCAGAGATGGGCACCACCCAAAGCCAAGTCGAATAATCCATTCGCTCGCTCCTTTCAAAAGATGTAAATCGGTCAGCGATTCACATCGTCATAAAATGTATGCAAAAAAAAGTCACGCCGCGCCACAAAACGGACGCGGCGCGACAGTGCGTTTGCGTAGAATACGCGCAAAATCGAGGTAAAAATCTCGCGCGCACAACGGTTGGGGATTCTACCATATTTTTTGCAAGGCGCAACAATTCCGCGCCGGGGCTGGCACATTGTCCGCAAGACCCCGAGTGTTTTTGTCGCGCCGCGCGACGCGCTGGACATTCGCATCGCAAAACACTTGGTCTTGGCTGCACACGCGACTTTGCCAGCCCCGATTCCGCGCTATGTCAGGACGCGGCAAATCCGCCAGCCCGCACGGTGTTAGCGCGTGCGCGCCAGACCGCGCGCAAAAAAAAAGAGACAAGCCATTTGACTTGCCTCTCTTGCTCACGGGTTTATTCCAAATAATCGCGCAGTTTACGCGAACGCGATGGATGGCGCAATTTACGCAGCGCTTTGGCTTCGATTTGGCGAATGCGTTCGCGCGTAACGCCGAATTTTTTACCGACTTCTTCGAGCGTGTGGCTCTTGCCGTCTTTGAGTCCAAAACGCAATTGCAACACGCGCCCTTCGCGGGGCGAGAGCGAGGTGAGAATTTCTTCCATCTGCTCGCGCAAAAGTTGATGCGACGCCGCGTCGGTCGGGCCGAGCGTGGATTCATCGGGAATGAAATCGCCGAGATGCGAATCCTGCTCTTCGCCCACCGGCATTTCGAGCGACAATGGACGCTGTGAAATTTTGATGATGCGTTCGACTTTTTTCGGCGTCGTGCCAAGTTCTTTGGCGATTTCGTCCGGCGTCGGTTCGCGCCCCAATTCTTGCACCAATTGACGCGAGACGCGCGTCAATTTGTTGATGCGTTCGCACATGTGCACCGGCACGCGAATCGTGCGCCCCTGGTCCGCAATCGCGCGCGTGATAGCTTGGCGAATCCACCATGTCGCATACGTCGAAAATTTAAAGCCGCGTTTGTAATCGAATTTTTCGACCGCGCGAATGAGACCAATGTTGCCTTCTTGAATCAAATCCAAAAACGAAACGCCGCGCCCAATGTATTTTTTCGCAATCGAAACGACGAGCCGAAAATTGGCTTTGATGAGTTTTTGGCGCGCGAGTTCGCCTTCCCGCACTTTGGTATCCAACTTGGCGCGTTCGCTCGCGCTGACGCCCGCCGGGCGAATCAATTGTTGCCGCGCGCGTTTGCCCGTCTCCATCGCTTTGGCGTACTCGACCTCTTGCTCGGCGCGCAAAAGCGGAATGCGCGAAATTTCTTTGAGATACAGCGAAACCGTATCGTCAATGCCAATTTCGTTCAAGTCCACCTGGGCGGGTTCTTCGATTTGTTCCGCTTTAGCCGCGTCCTCTTGATTCGTATCAACCAGTTGAATGCCTTCTTCAAAAAGAATAATATAGATTTCTTCCAACTGTTCCATGTTGGTTTCGGCTTCGGGCAGCGCGGTCATGATCTGGTCTTGGGACAACCAACCTTGCGCTTTGCCCTTTTCCAACAATTGCTGCACGATCGCGCGCGCGGCGGCTTGCGCGGGCAGCGGTTTCGTCGTCTGGCTGGTCACAACGACGGCTTCTTGACGGACGCCGCCGTTCGCCTTACGATGCCCGTTGCCGTTGCCGCTTGGCGTGCGACTCGCTTTTGAAGAACCTCGCGTCTGGCTACTGCGCGTAACTTGTTTTGACATTCCCATCACCTACCTAGCCGATTTTTGCGTACGCCCATCCCGACGTGACATCCAAATCTGCTGTGGATTGACATAATTACGGCTCGCCCCGATGCCGCATGGCAATAAAATGGAGACAGGGCGAGCCGTCTCCCGAACATTATACGATGTTAGTACTCGCGCGTCAATACTTTTGTGCAATTTTTCTCAAAAAACCTACCAAATTGACCTGTTTTCGCGCGAAATTGGCGGGCGCGCGCCGTCAAAAACCACCTGACGGGGTGGGTCAAGCCGCAAACGCGCCTGATACCCATTCGGACGCCAAACGTAATACATGAATGACGGAATACGAGGTAAGAATTTACCGCGCGCGCTCACCTATCGCTGTAGCAGTGTAAAATTGAAACGATAACAAAGTTGCCAGACCATTATCAAGCTTGGAGTGCAATATGGCGCGCGCAAAGAATTCGTCACCTTCGTTACACGAGTTTATCGGCTTTACCAAAAGTATGGACCGGATGTTGAATTCGCTCCTCTTGCCCGACGGCGGTCCAGCGTCAGCTATTTGGCGCCCGCCGACGGATGTCTATGAAATAGACGACGCCATCGTCATCCGCATCGAAATCGCGGGGATGGACCCGGAAGAGATTCAAGTGGAATTCAGCGCCAAAGTTTTACGCGTTACCGGCGCGCGCGTGGATCAGCATCATCGCGCCGCCGCGCACTGTCTCGAAGTTCAATACGGCGAATTTGCCAGCGAGGTCTATTTGCCGGGGCAATACGTTGTGGACGAGATTGCCGCCGATTATCAAGACGGCTTTCTCACGATTACGCTGCCAAAGGCAAAAACAGAAACGCGCACGCTGACGGTGCAAAATCAAAAAAGCGCAGACCGCTCCACCGCTGCTTTGCTAGATTGACGCAATGAGGTGAAAAACAGATGCCTATTTTCAAAAAGAACGAACCGGAACCGAAAGATCAAGAAACTGTGAATGAAAACACGCCCGTCATCCCGGAAGAATTGCCAATTCTCCCGCTCAAGGGCGTGGTCGTTTATCCGCTAACCGTTTTGCCGTTGAACGTCGGCCAAGCGCGCTCGCTGCGTTTGGTGGACGATGTCGTCAAAGAACCGAATCGCTTGATTGGGTTGGTAACGATCAAGACCGATAAATTTGAGGACGCGGGGCCCGACGATTTGCACGAAATCGGTACGGCGGCGATTATTCATCGGATGCTGCGCGCGCCGGACGGAACGGTGCGTTTGATTGTGCAAGGCGTCGAACGCATTCGGGTCAAGGAATTTTCCGCGCTCGAACCGTACCTCAAAGCGAAAATCGAACTCGCGCCCGAAGCGATCAACAAAGACGTACAAGTCGAAGCGTTGATGCGTAACACGGTCGAACTGTTTCGCAAGCTGGTGAATCTATCGCAAACGCTGCCCGAAGAAATGTTGATGGCGGCGCTGAATGTCGAAGACCCGCGCCAATTGGCGTACATGATTGCGACGAGTCTGCGGATTGATTTGCAAGACGCGCAAGAGTTGTTGGAGCTCGACGACATTCAAGCGAAACTCGTCAAACTGGACGCGCTGCTCACCAAAGAAGTGGACGTGTTGGAACTTGGCAAAAAGATTTCGGGCCAAGCGCAAGCCGAAATTGAAAAGAATCAGCGCGAATACATTCTGCGCGAGCAGATGAAGCAGATTCAAAAAGAACTCGGCGAGGGCAGCGAACAAGAAGCGGAAATCAAAGAGTACGAGAAAAAGATTGCCGAAGCGGGCATGAGCGCCGAAGCGGAAAAAGAGGCGCGGCGCGAGCTGGAACGCATGAAGACGATGCCGCCCGCCGCCGCCGAGTATCACGTCATTAAAACGTATCTCGATTGGCTCGTAGATTTGCCGTGGAATAAAACGACCCAAGACAATCTCGACATTCCCAACGCGCGCCGCATTTTGGACGAGGATCATTACGACCTGCAAGAAATCAAAGCGCGCATTCTGGAATATCTGGCGGTGCGAAAATTGCGCGCGGAACGCGGCGGCGATACGGCGGAAGCGCATACCTATCGCGGCTCGATTCTGACGCTCGTCGGCCCGCCCGGCGTCGGCAAGACTTCGCTGGGGCAATCGGTGGCGCGCGCGCTGGGACGCAAATTTATTCGCATGTCGCTCGGCGGAATGCACGACGAGGCGGAAATTCGGGGCCATCGCCGCACGTATATCGGCGCCATGCCGGGCCGTTTGATGCAATCGATCAAACGCGCTGAAACCAAGAATCCGGTCATTATGCTGGATGAGGTGGACAAGGTGGGCGCGGATTATCGCGGCGACCCGTCGTCGGCGCTGCTCGAAGTGTTGGACCCGGCGCAAAATAAAACGTTCCGCGACCATTATCTCGACGTGGACTTTGATTTGTCGCAAGTGATTTTCATTTGCACAGCCAACACTCTGGAAACGATTTCGGGCCCGCTGCGCGACCGCATGGAAATTTTAATGTTGTCGGGATACACCGATTACGAAAAGACCCAAATCGCCAAAGGTTATCTGGTGCCGCGACAAATGACCGAGAACGGACTCGAAGCGGGCGAAGCGACGTTTGACGACCAAGCGTTATACGCCATCATCCGCGATTATACGCGCGAGGCGGGCGTGCGAAATTTGGAACGCGAAATCGGACGCGTGGTCCGCAAATTGGCGACCAAAATCGCCGAAGGCGAAGCGACGCCGTTCCACGTGACGCCCGCGCTGGTGGGGCAATTGTTGGGCAAAGCGCGCTTTTACAATGAAGTGCGCGAACGCACCGAAACGCCCGGCGTGGCGACGGGTTTGGCTTGGACGCCGGTCGGCGGCGATATTCTGTTCATCGAAGCGACGCGGATGCCCGGCGGCAAAGGTTTTCTCGTCACGGGACAATTGGGCGACGTGATGCGCGAATCGGCGCAAGCGGCATACTCGTATGTACGCAGCAAATCCGCCGACTTGGGCATTGACCCGGAGATTATCGAAAAGAGCGATGTGCATTTGCACGTTCCCGAAGGCGCGACGCGCAAAGATGGCCCTAGCGCCGGCGTGGCGATGGCGACCGCGCTCGCCTCTTTGTTCACGAATCGCCGCGTCAAAGACAATATCGCCATGACAGGCGAAATCACGCTGCGCGGACGCGTGCTGCCCGTCGGCGGCATCAAAGAAAAAGTCTTGGCGGCGCATCGCGCAGGTTTGGATACGGTGATTTTACCGAATCGCAACGAACGCGATCTAGAAGAGCTGCCGGACGAGATTCGCAATGACATGCGATTCATCTTGGCGGAACACGTCCAAGAGGTGTGGAACGCGGCATTAGAGCCGAAAGCGACGATGCCTGAACTGAATGGACACGAGCGCGATTTGACGCGGACGCCATCGCTCACACACGTCAATTAACGCGACCTCTATCCACGCAAAAAAAATTCCGGGTTCACAAGCGCGAGCTTGCGGACGCCGGAATTTTTCAATGTCGCGCGCGTGTGGGCAGCGTTAGAGAACGCTTTCTACGCGATGGGGGAA
>Ga0226835_1000686_pt1 | contig 29752 bp, 21 predicted proteins | sample LAC_MetaG_1_FD_163627 | JGI IMG/M metagenome (GOLD analysis project Ga0226835, IMG submission 163627) | Anaerobic ammonium oxidizing microbial communities from anammox membrane bioreactor (MBR) in UC Berkley, California, United States -... | ecosystem: Engineered > Bioreactor > Anaerobic >...
TGTTCAGCCCGTTCATCGCCGGCCCCTCGGGCTGCGTGAACGGCCAGTATGTCGGCTATCGCGCCGCCGAGCGCAACGATCCGCGCGTCTACCGGCGCTGACTGCGGCCGCCCAACTTGACCACAGCTCGAGATTTAGCCGCGGCCTGAAGTGGAAGCGGGACGGACCTTCCTTCGAAGCGTCGTCCCGTTTCCGCATTTGCCGAGCGGCAGGAATTGTCTGTTCCGCGACGCGAATGGCGTTGCCGGCGCGACCCTGCCGCGCAGAACGGCCGTCGAAGATTCAATGACGTCGAGCACTTGTTACGCTGAGCACTTGCACGTGCTCAAGTACTTGCACGCCGCATCATCGCATCTTCGGGTATCGGCCGAGCCGAAAGCCGGCGCTTCCGGAACCGTAGTGTTGCGGATTTTTAGGGCCCGGCAGCGGTTCGTGATCCGGGTTACTTTCCAGGAATTCCTTCCATCATTCAGAAAAACACCGCAAACACGAATGTTTGATTGAATTTTCCTATCGGTGATGCCACATTGGGCAAGAAATCCAATCGGGCGCTATCTCCTTGATCGACAAACTCGATTTCCTGCTCGCCTTGGCCCGGGAACGCCATTTCGGACGGGCGGCGGAGACCTGCGGGGTCACCCAGCCGACCCTGTCGGCGGGCATCAAGCAACTTGAGGAAACCCTCGGCGTCCTGCTGGTCAATCGCGGCTCGCGCTTCCGCAGTTTCACGCCGGAAGGCGAACGCGTGCTCGACTGGGCGCGCCGCATCGTCGGCGACGTCCGGGCGCTGCGCGAAGACATCAATGCGCTGCGGCACGGCCTCACCGGCCGGCTGCGCATCGCCGCCATCCCGACCGCGCTCGCCATGGTGGCGAGCCTGACGACGCCGTTCCGCGCGCGCCATCCCAACGTGCAATTCACCCTCCTGTCGCGCACCTCGATCGAGGTGCTCAACGCCCTCGACAATCTGGAGATCGATGCCGGCATCACCTACCTCGACAACGAGCCGCTCGGGCGCGTCAACGCAATCCCGCTCTACCGCGAGCGCTACCGGCTCCTGACCTCGACCGGCTCCCCGCTCGGCGACCGCACGACCGTGACCTGGCCGGAAGTGGCGCAGGTGCCGCTCTGCCTGCTGACGCCCGACATGCAGAACCGCCGCATCATCAACCGCCTGCTTAATCGCACCGGCGCGGAAATACGGCCGATGCTGGAATCGAATTCGATGATCGTGCTGTTCTCGCACGTACGCACGGGCAAATGGGCGAGCGTGATGCCGGCCAAGCTTGCCGAGACGCTCGGCCTTACCCAGACCCTGCGCGCCATCCCGATCGTCGATCCGGACGAGGTGCATACGGTCGGCCTCGTGGTTCCTCAGCGCGAGCCGATGACGCCGCTGACCGCGGCGCTCGTGGCGGAAGCCCAGCGGCTGGCGCCGGCGCTCGCGGACTGAGCCGGCGCTCGCGCCGCGCGACACGGTCCTGTCAGACGACCTTCACGTCGACATGACGGAACATGTTGCGGCGCGCATCTTCGTCCATCTCGGTCTTGAAGGCGTGACGGTCCTTGATCGCGATTGCGCGTTGCGCCGCCGGCCGCGCGCTCACCTCGTCGACGAGCCGCTTAAGGTGCGGGTATTTCGTCCAGTGTTCTTCGCCGACGACATTCGGCAACAGGCGCGCCCAGCCCCACACGTCCATGTCCACGATCGTGTAGATGTGGCCGAGCATGTATTTCATCCGGCCGAGCCGCTCGTTGAGGATGCCGTAATGACGATGCGTCTCGAAGGCGTAGCGGTTGATGACATAGGGCAGCTTCTCCGGCGCATAGAGCCGGAAATGCACGGACTGCCCCGAATACGGCCCGAGCCCGGTGGCGACGAACATCAGCCATGACAGCAATTCGCCGCGCACCTTCGGCGTGTTCCCGGCCGGCAGGAACTTGCCGGTCTTCTCGGCGAGATAGAGCAGGATGGCGTTGGAATCGAACACCACCGCCTCACCGTCGACGATCGCCGGCACTTTCGCGTTCGGATTGACGGCGAGGCAGTCCGGCTTGTGCTGGTCGCCCTTGCGGGTGTCGACCGGAATCGCCTCGTAGGGCAGACCGGCCTCCTCGAGAAATAGCGCCACCTTCATCGGATTGGGCGCAGTGCTGTAATAGAGCTTGAGCATGATGTTGTCCTTCCGCGGTCGCGCCCGTGCGTGCAGGCCGTCGCCCCCGCGCAAGCGGGGACCACGGGCCTGTCGATCCCTGAGACGATGCCGCCGGTCCCGGCTCTTACTTTACTCGACCGGGGCGACGCAAAATCAGAACAGTCCGACGATCCTGCCGTCCCTGACGTCGATGGTATCGGCCGACGGCGTCCTGGGCAGGCCCGGCATGGTCATGATCTCACCGCAGATCGCCACGATGAACTCCGCGCCCGCCGACAGCCGCACCTCGCGCACCGGAATGCTGAAGCCGGTGGGCGCGCCCTTGGCGTCCGGATTGGTCGAGAACGAATACTGCGTCTTGGCGATGCAGACCGGCAGCTTGCCGAAGCCCATCTCTTCCCACGCCTTGAGCTGATCCTTCACCGACTTGTCGGCGGTGGCATCGTTGGCGCGATAGATCTCCTTGGCGATCGTGCGCACCTTGTCGAACAGCGGCATGTCGTCGGGATAGAGCAGCTTGAGGCTGGCCTTGTCCTCGTCGATGAGCTTGACCACCGCGCGCGCGACATCGGCCGCACCCTCCCCGCCCATGGCCCAGTGATCGGCCATCAGCGCCTCGACGCCGAGCGCCTTGCACTTCTCCTTCACCAGCCTGATCTCCGCATCGGTATCGGCGGAGAAGCGGTTGATCGAGACCACCGCCGGCAGGCCGAACTTCTTCACGTTCTCGATATGGCGCTGCAGGTTGGCCATGCCGGCTTCGAGCGCCTTCAGGTCTTCCTTCTTCAGGTCGTCTTTCCTGACGCCGCCATGCATCTTGAGCGCGCGGATGGTGGCGACGATGACCACACAGTCGGGCTTCAGACCGGCCTTGCGGCACTTGATGTCGAGGAATTTCTCGGCGCCGAGATCGGCGCCGAAGCCGGCTTCGGTCACGACATAGTCGGCGAGCTTGAGCGCGGCCGTCGTCGCCGACACCGAGTTGCAGCCGTGCGCAATGTTGGCGAACGGCCCGCCATGGATGAAGGCGGGCGTGCCCTCCAGCGTCTGCACCATGTTTGGAGCGATCGCGTCCTTGAGCAGAGCCGTCATCGCGCCGTGCGCATTGAGCTCGCGGGCGCGCACCGGCTTGCGGTCGCGGGTGTAGCCGACGATGATGTTGCCCAGACGCTCCTTGAGGTCGTCGAGGTCGCGCGCCAGGCAGAAGATCGCCATCACCTCGGAGGCGACCGTGATGTCGAACCCGGCCTCGCGCGGATAGCCGTTGGCAACGCCGCCGAGCGAGCAGACGATCTCGCGCAGCGCGCGGTCGTTCATATCCATGACGCGCCGCCAGGTCACGCGCCGGCTGTCGATGCCGAGCGCATTGCCCCAATAGATGTGATTGTCGATCAGCGCGGCGAGCAGGTTGTGCGCCGAGGTGATGGCGTGGAAGTCGCCAGTGAAATGCAGGTTGATGTCTTCCATCGGCACGACCTGCGCATAGCCGCCGCCGGCGGCGCCGCCCTTGACGCCGAAGCAGGGGCCGAGCGAAGGCTCGCGCAGCGCACACATCGCCTTCTTGCCGATATGGTTCAGCGCGTCGGTCAGGCCGACCGTCGTCGTGGTCTTGCCTTCGCCCGCCGGCGTCGGCGAGATCGCGGTGACAAGAATAAGCTTGCCGTCCTTCCTGTCCTTCAGCGACTTGATGTAGTCCATCGAGACCTTGGCCTTGTGGTGACCGTAGGGCTCGAGATTCTTCGCATCGATGCCGAGGCGTTCTTTCGCGACGTCGACGATCGGCCGCATCTTCGCGGCCTGGGCGATCTCAATATCGGATTTCGGATTCTGGTGCTGCGAGGCGGGCATGGGGCTGGTCCGTATCTGGGTGAAACAAAGTCGGTCGACATCCTCGTTCGTCGTGCGCGGGATGCGGCCCACGCATCCCGCTCAGGTGGGCAACATGCCCCTAAGCGGGATGGCCGGGACGAGCCCGGCCATGACGAAGAAAAATCCTGCGATCGGGTCGCGCATCAGGAGAACCGTGCGCCCTTCTCGATTCCGGCCGCCGCCGCCCACTCGCCGGCGGCGACCTTGCCGGCATCGGCCTGCACGCGCGTGAGCTTGAAGCGGCCGTCGGCGCACACGACGGTGACGCCGTCGCTCGCCACCGCGACGACTTCGCCGATCTTGCCGCCGATACCTTTCGGATTGCGGGCCGGCATGGGCGTGGCTTCGAAAATCTTCAACTTGACGCCGTTGATCGTCGCCCAAGCGCCGGGCGCCGGATTGCAGCCGCGAATCAGGCGGTCGATCTGCTCCCACGGCTTGCCGAAATCGACGCGGGCGTTGTCCGGACCGCAGCGGCCTTCGTAAGTGGCCTTCGACTCGTCCTGCTTGATGCGCGGCGCCTTGCCGGCCTTCACGAGATCGACCGATTCCAGCATCGCCTCGACGCCCATCGGGAACAGGCGGTCGAAATAGACGGTGCCGAGCGTGTCCTTGTCGCTGATCGGCGTCTTCTTCTGCATCAGCACGTCACCGGTATCGAGGCCATTGTCCGGCCAGAAGATCGAAAGCCCGGTCTCCTTCTCGCCCTTGATGATCGGCCAGTTGATCGCGCTCGCGCCGCGATAGGCCGGCAGCAGCGAGGGGTGATACTGGATCGAGCCGTGGGTCGGGATGTTGAGGAAGTCCTCAGGCACGAACAGCGTGACGAACGCCATCACCTGCAGGTCGGGCTTGAGCGCCTTGAACTCGGCCCACACTTCCGGCTTCTTGTAGGACTCGGGCTGATGGACCGGCAGGCCGGCGGCGAGCGCGGCTTCCTTCAGCGGGTCGGCCTTGGCGCCCGGCTTTTCCGGCGCGACATAGACCGCGATCACATTCTCGCCGCGCTTGAGCAATGCCTCGAGCACCGCCTTGCCGAACGCCTGCTGGCCGTGAACCACGATACGCATAATGAGATTCTCCCCCTGTCACTTTTCTTCACCTCTCCCCGCCGGGCGGGGGAAGGTCGCCTTCCGAGCGGAGCGAGGAAGTCGGGTTAAGGGGGGATCGACACCATGCATGCGGTGAGCCCCCTCACCCGCCTCGCGCCTGTCGGCGCTCGGCACCCTCTCCCCGCAAGCGGGGAGACGGAAATCACGCCGCCTTGTCTTCCTTGCCCGCGGCCGACAGCGCGCCCGAGCCCTTGATCTTCTCCACCTCGGTCTTGCTGAAGCCGAGCACCTTGGCGAGGATTTCGTCGGTGTGCTCGCCGAGCAGCGGCGAGCGCTTCACCTCCGAAATCGAGTCCGACAGCTTGATCGGATTGCCGACGGTCAGGTACTTGCCGCGCACCGGATGATCGACCTCGACCACGGTGCCGGTTTCGCGCAGCGAGGGCTCCTCGGCGATTTCCTTCATCGACAGGATCGGTCCGACCGGAATGTCGACCTCGTTGCAGATGTTCATGACCTCGAACTTGGTCTTGGTCATGGTCCAGCTTTCGATGCGATCGAAAATCTGCTTGAGCTTGGGCAGCCGCGCCTTCGGCGTTGCGTATTCGGGATCGGTCTTCCAGGCCGGCTCGCCGATCACGTCGCAGATCGCGCCCCAGACCGGGGCCTGGGTGATGAAATAGATGTAGGCGTTGGGATCGGTCTCCCAGCCCTTGCACTTGAGGATCCAGCCCGGCTGGCCGCCGCCCGAATCGTTGCCGGCGCGCGGCACCGTGTCGCCGAACGGGATATTCTGGCCGTACTGGCTGTATTCGGTGAGCGGGCCGGCCTTGAGGCGCTGCTGGTCGCGCAGCTTGACGCGGCAAAGATTGAGCACGCCGTCCTGCATGGCGGCGAGCACCTTCTGGCCGCGACCGGTGCGGCCCCGCTGGTAGAGCGCGGCCACGATGCCGAGCGCCAGATGCAGGCCGGTGCCGCTGTCGCCGATCTGCGCGCCGGTGACGAGCGGCGGACCCTCGCGGAAGCCGGTGGTCGAGGCGGCGCCGCCTGCGCACTGTGCGACGTTCTCGTAGACCTTGCAGTCCTCGTAGGGCCCGGGGCCGAAGCCCTTGACCGAGGCCACGATCATGCGCGGGTTGAGCTTGTGGATGTGCTCCCAGGTCAGCCCCATGCGGTCAAGCGCGCCGGGGGCGAAATTCTCCACCAGCACGTCGCACGCCTTGATCAGCTCGTTGAGCACCCGCTTGCCTTCCGGGTGCTTGGAATCGATCGTGATCGAGCGCTTGTTGTGGTTGAGCATGGTGAAATAGAGCGAGTCGGCGCCCTTCACGTCCACGAGCTGGCCGCGCGTGATGTCGCCGACGCCCGGGCGCTCGACCTTGATCACGTCGGCGCCGAACCAGGCCAGAAGCTGCGTGCAGGTCGGGCCCGACTGCACATGCGTGAAATCGAGGATGCGCACGCCGTCGAGCGCCTTGCCGTCCCTGCCGAACGGCTTCTTCGAGGGCGGCGGCAGCAGCGACCTTGCGCCGTTTTTCCTGGACGTTCCCCTGGACGCCCCCTTGTGCTTCAGCGTCACGACCTTCACCGGCGACCGCTTGGCGGCAGCTTTCTTTGCCGCCGGTTTAGCCCGACGGGATGCTTTTCTTGCCGGCTTCGACTTCGCTTTCTTCGCCATCTTTCTCTCCATCTTCCGCTCATGCCCGCGCAGACGGGCATCCAGAAACATTTCGCTCGGTCGTTCTGGATCCCCGCTTTCGCGGGGACGAGCGGATCAATTGCTTCCTTGTCCTGTTTCGGGCGCAGCAGCCTATTTCTTCTTCAGCACGCTTTGCGGATTGAGGTTGCCGATGCGCCCGGATTCGGAGCCGGCCGCGGGATCGATCACCGCGTTGATCAGCGTCGGCTTGCCGGAATCCATCGCCTCGTTGACCGCGCGCCTGAGCTCGTCGGGCGTCGTCGCGTTGACGCCGACGCCGCCGAACGCCTCCATCATCTTGTCGTAGCGCGAGCCCTTGACGAACACGGTCGTCGCCGGGTCGCTGCCGGCGGGATTGACGTCGGTACCGCGATAGATGCCGTCGTTGTTGAAGATCACGACGCAGACCGGCAGCTGATAGCGGCAGATCGTCTCCACCTCCATGCCCGAGAAGCCGAAGGCGGAATCGCCCTCGACCGCGAGCACGCCCTTGCCGGTCTCGATCGCGGCGGCGATCGCATAGCCCATGCCGATGCCCATGACGCCCCAGGTGCCGACGTCGAGGCGCTTGCGCGGCCGGTACATGTCGATGGCGCCGCGCGCCAGATCGAGCGCGTTGGCGCCTTCGTTCACCAGGATCGCATCCGGGCGCTCCTTGACGACGTTGCGCAGCACGCCGAGCGCGCCGTAATAATCCATCGGCGCCGCATTGCTCATGAAGCGCGGCGCCATTTTGGCAACGTTATCCTCGCGCTTCTTCGTCACCGCGCCGGTCCAGTCGGCCGGCGGCTTCGGCCACTTGCCGCCCATGCCTTCGAGCAGCGCATTGACGCACGAGCCGATATCGCCGACCAGGGGCGCCACGATCTCGACGTTGGAATCCATCTCCTTCGGCTCGATATCGAGCTGGATGAACTTCCTGGGCGCCTCGCCCCAGGTCTTGCCCTTGCCGTGCGACAGAAGCCAGTTGAGCCGCGCGCCGATCAGGAGCACGACGTCGGACTCCTTGAGCACGGTCGAGCGCGCCGCGCCCGCGCATTGCGGATGGTTGTCCGGCAAGAGGCCCTTGGCCATGCTCATCGGCAGGAACGGTGCGCCGCTCTTCTCGACGAAGGTGCGGATCGCGTCGTCGGCCTGCGCGTAGGCCGCGCCCTTGCCCAGAATGATCAGCGGACGCTTGGCCGACTTGAACACGTCGAGCGCGCGCTTGACCGCGTCGGGCGCGGGGATCTGGGCGGGTGCGGCATCGATCACCTTCACCAGCGACTTGCGGCCGGCCTCCGCATTCATCACCTGGCCGAACAGCTTGGCGGGCAGATCGAGATAGACGCCGCCGGGCCGGCCGGAGACGGCGGCGCGGATCGCGCGCGCAAAGCCGATGCCGATGTCCTGCGCATGCAGCACGCGGTAGGCGGCCTTGCACAGCGGCTTGGCGATCGCGAGCTGGTCCATCTCCTCATAGTCGCCCTGCTGCAGGTCGACGATCTCGCGCTCCGAGGAGCCCGAAATCAGGATCATCGGAAAACAATTGGTCGTTGCGTGCGCGAGCGCGGTCAGCCCGTTCAGGAAGCCGGGCGCCGACACGGTGAGGCACACGCCGGGCTTCCTGGTCAGGAAGCCGGCGATGGCGGCGGCATAGCCGGCATTCTGCTCGTGGCGGAACGAGATGACGCGGATGCCCGCGGCCTGCGCCATGCGGCCGAGATCGGTCACCGGAATGCCCGGCACGCCGTAGATCGTGTTGATGCCGTTGAGCTTGAGCGCGTCGATGACGAGGTGAAAGCCGTCCGTCAGATCCTGCTCTGCCTTCGGATCGGCAGGTGTCTTCGCAACCGCTGCTTCAGCCATCGTGGCCTCCCGGAAACTTGAATCTGTCAATCGAGATAATCGGCATAGCGCGCCACGTGGTCGGCAAGGCCGAGCGCATGATCGCGCACGAGGGTCTCGGCGCGCGCGATGTCGCGCGCTTCCAGCGCCTCGATGATGTTCATGTGGTCGCGGATCGACTTGTCGGCGCGGTTCTTCTCGCCGATCGTCTTGCGCCGGATCATGCGCATGTGCGTGAACAGGTTCTCCGCAAGATCGAGCAGCACGGTGTTCTCGCTCATGCGGATGATGGTCTGGTGGAATTCGATATTGACCTCGGAATATTCGTCGAGGTGGGCGCGCAGCTGGCCGCCGTCGAAGGTCGCGAACATCTTGCGCAGGCGCAGGATGTCGTCGTCCTTGGCGTTCTGCGTGATCAGGCGCGCCGCCATGCTTTCGAGTGCCGCCCAGGCAGTGATGAGCTGGATGACCTCTTCCTTGGTCTTGCGCACGACGTAGACGCCGCGGCGCGGGACGGAGCGCACAAAGCCCTCGCGCTCGAGCTGCGCCATGGCCTCGCGGACCGGGGTACGGCTGATGCCGAAATCCTGCGCGAGCTGGCGCTCGTCGAGCCGGATGTCGTTGCGGCTGCGATAGATGTCCATCGAGATGATGACGCTCTTGAGCGCCGCGTAGGCCTTGTTCTTGAAACTGAACGAGGTGTCGATCGGCTGGATCGCGAGACGGGCCACCGTCTCGGTTCCAGCCTTTTCCTGCCCGGCGGCGGCGGCGCCGCCCGATCTGGGATTATTCGTCATCATTCAGGACACCCGCGCTTCTGGTATACAATATTCCAGAACCCTTCATCCTGCAAATAACCCGCTCCGGACGGGTTTTCTGGGCCGGCCGAAGCGGGCGGACGGTGGCCTTCAGGCCGCCGTCCGGGTCCGCAAGCGGGCCAGCCCGTTCGAGATCAATGGCCAGAACAGCGCGATCAGACCGAGCGTCATGATCGTGGAGACGAGGGCGTTCGAGAAGAAGATCCCCAGTTTGCCCTGCGAGGCGAGCAGGGACTGGCGGAAATTCTCCTCGGCCTTGTCGCCTAGCACGATGGCCAGAACCATCGGCGCCAGCGGGTAATTGCACTTCTTGAGCAGGTATCCGAGCACGCCGAACACCATCATCAGCATGACGTCGAACACCGAATTATGCACGGTGTAGGCGCCGATCGCGCAGATCACGAGAATGATCGGGGCGATGATGCTGAAGGGAATGCGCAGGATCGCGGCGAACAGCGGCACGCAGGTCAGCACCACGATCAGGCCCACGATATTGCCGAGATACATCGAGGCGATCAGGCCCCAGACGAATTCCTTCTGCTCGACGAACAATAGCGGTCCGGGCTGCAGGCCCCAGATCAGGAGGCCGCCGAGCAGCACCGCGGCAGTGGGCGAACCCGGCACGCCGAGCGAGAGCATCGGCAGGAGCGCCGCGGTGCCCGCGGCATGGGCGGCGGTCTCCGGCGCGACTACGCCTTCGATCTCGCCCTTGCCGAAATTCGCGCCGTTCCTGGAGGTGCGCTTGGCGATGCCGTAGCTCATGAACGAGGCCGGCGTCGCGCCGGCGGGCGACACGCCCATCCAGCATCCGATGATGCAGGAGCGCAGCGAGGTCATCCAGTAGCGCGGCAGCCGCTTCCAGGTCTCCCAGACGACCTTGGCATTGATGCCCGCCGACCGGCCCTTGAAGCTCAGCCCCTCTTCCATGGTGAGCAGGATTTCGCCGATGCCGAACAGGCCGATCACCGCGATCAAGAAGTCGAAGCCGTTGAGCAGCGATTCGAAGCCGAAGGTCAGGCGCAACTGGCCGGTGATGGAATCGAGGCCGACCGCGGCGAGCGCAAAGCCGACGAACATGGCGGCCACGGTCTTGAACGGCGGCTCCTTGCTCATGCCGACGAAACTGCAGAAGGCCAGGAAGTAGACGGAGAATTGCTCGGGCGGCCCGAAGCGCAGCGCGAAGCTCGCGACCAGCGGCGCGACGAGCGTGATCATGATGACGGCGAACAGCGCGCCGACGAACGAGGAGGTGAACGCGGCCGTCAGCGCCTCGCCGGCCTGGCCCTTCTGCGCCATCGGATGGCCGTCGAATGTCGTGGCCACCGACCATGGTTCGCCCGGTATGTTGAACAGCACCGAGGTGATCGCGCCGCCGAACAATGCGCCCCAATAGATGCAGGACAGCATGATGATCGCCGACGTCGGCGACATCGAGAAGGTCAGCGGCAAGAGGATCGCCACGCCGTTGGCGCCGCCCAGGCCCGGCAGCACGCCGATGAGCACGCCGAGAATGATGCCGAGGAACATCACCCCGATGTTGAACGGCTGCATCGCGACGCCGAAGCCGTGGAACAGGCTGCTGAAATCTTCAATCATCTCTCACCCCAACGGAACGACGGTTCCGAGCCCCTCACGCGCAAACACTTAGTATCCGAGCCAGGCTTCGATCGGCCCCTTGGGCAGCGGCACCAGAAACCAGCGCTCGAACACGATGAAGAAGGCCAGCGGCACCCCGATCGCGATCGGCAGGATCAGGCTCCAGGCATAATTGCCGAGGCGGCGCATGAAGAAGCCGATCAGCGCCGCGGAGGCGAAATAGATGCCGGTCCACGGAACGACGGCGACATAGATCGTGCTCGGAATGACCACCGCGAGGACCTGACGGATCTGCCCCCAGTCCGCGAACAGATCGCCGCGCGAGCGCTCCGTGCGCACCTGCACGACATTGACGATACTGCAGACCAGGATGATCAGGCCGACATAGAAGGGAAAGAAGCCGGCCTTCGGTCCTTCGGCGCCCCAGCCGATGCCGGCCTTGATGCTGCCGGCGATGACGATTAGCGCGAAGACCGCCATCCCGATTCCGACACCGGTTTCGACGGCCCGATGCGAAGGCCCGGCGCTGCCCGCGCCATGCGTATGGTCGCTCATCAAATCTGCTCCGAAGAAGGAAGTCGGCCGTCGGCGGCACCGCGGCCGCCGACGGTGAACCCGTTGCCGGTTCAGTTCGTGTGGAGGAAGCCGGCGTCCTTCATGAGTTGCTGGTGACGCTTCTCTTCGTTGGCGACCCAGTCGGCATAATCCTTGCCGGTCATGACGGTCTGGTTGAAGGCCCCGTTCTCCATCAGGTCCTTCCATTCCGGCGTCTGGCGCACCTTGTTGAACAGATTGATGTAGTAATCGACCTGGTCCTTGGTCGCGCCCGGCGACATGAAGATGCCGCGCAGCATCAGATATTCGATATCGAGGCCCTGCGACTTGCAGGTGGGAATGTCGGACCACGACATCGTCGCCGTGATTTTCGCCTTGTAAGGCATCGGCTTGGAGTCGAACACGCAGAGCGGCCGCACCTTGTCGGCCTTCCAGTGCGAGACGGCTTCGTTCGGATTGTTGACCGTCGATTCGGCGTGGTTGCCCACGAGCTGCACCGCCACCGCGCCGCCGCCGCGCTGCGGAATGTAGATGAACTTGGCGGCGGTCGCCTTCTGGAGCGCTTCGGTGATGATCTGGTCTTCCTGCTTCGAGCCGGTGCCGGACATCCGGAACGTCCCGTTCGCCGCCTTGGCCGCGTCGACGAATTCCTTGGCCGTCTTCCAGGGCTTCTCGGCATTCACCCAGAGCACGAACTCGTCGAGCGCGAGCATCGCGACCGGGGTCAGGTCTTTCCAGTTGAACGGAATGCCGGTGGCCATCGGCGTGGTGAACAGATTCGACAGCGTGATGATGATCTTGTGCGGATTGCCGGCCGAATTCTTGACGTCGAGGAAGCCTTCGCCGCCGGCGCCGCCCGACTTGTTGATGACCACCATCGGCTGGCTCATCAGATTGTGCTTGGTCACGATGCCCTGGATGGTGCGGGCCATGATGTCGGCGCCGCCGCCGGGACCGGCCGGGATAATGAATTCGACCGGACGAGAGGGCTCCCACGCGGCCGAAGCCGGCAGGGGAGCGAGGCTCGTCGCAGCCCACAGCGCCGCCACCGCGCCCAAGCCGACATGCTTTGGTGAACAGGTCATAAGCGTCTCTCCCTTTGGTGTTCAGGTGCCGGTCTTGGTGCCGGCTTCCGAGCTATAGCAGGCGGCAAAGAACGACCGCAGTTTTTATCGGTCTGTCCGCATGTTGCATGCGAAGCCCCCGTCCGCTGTGCCGCGAAGTGAAACGTGTATGCATAATAATGGCAAGCGACTTCTCTGAATTTTTTGAAAAAATCCATTTTGCAGCGCGATATGAATTCCAAGCGCGCGCTGGCGGCAGATGAAATTAACCTTGTGAGATTGACCCTTGCGAATACATGCGGTTTCGCAGATGCGAACTGAACGGCGCCGCGCGCTCAGGCAACGCCTTCGGACCGCGCGCGAAGGACATGACGCTGAATTTTTCCCGAGGACGTGCGCGGCAATGCGTCAAGAAATTCGACGATGCGCGGATACTTGTAGGGCGCAAGCCGGCTCTTGACGAAGTCCTGCAAGGCCCGGCGCTGCTCGTCGTTACCGGTTTGCGGATCGTGCAGGATGACGAACGCCGCGACGATGTGTCCGCGCGCGGGATCAGGCGTTCCGACAACGGCGCACTCGCGCACCGCCGGATGCTGCAGCAGCGCCTCTTCCACTTCCGCTCCGGAAATGTTGTAGCCAGCGCTGACGATCATGTCGTCGGTGCGGGCGTGATAGCAGAAATAGCCGTCGGCATCGGCATAGAAGGCATCGCCCGTCAGATTCCAGCCGGCGCGAACATAGGTTTTCTGCCGTTCGTCGTCGCCGAGATAGCGGCAGCCGGTCGGCCCGCGCACCGCCAGCCGGCCGATCTGACCGGGCGGCACTTCCTTCATCGCGTCGTCGACCACCATGGCGGAAAAGCCCGGCAACGGCCTGCCGACCGCATTCGGACGGTCCTCGCCCGGCGGCATCGCCAGAAAGGCGTGCAGCATCTCGGTCGAGCCGATGCTGTTCATGAGCGTCAGCCCCGTCGCCTGCCGCCAGCCCTCGTAAACCGAGGGCGGCAGATGCTCGCCCGACGACACGCAGGTGCGCAGGCTTGCGAGATCGTGATTGCCGGCGAGCGGGGTCATGGCACGATAAAGCGTCGGCACGGTGAACGCGATCGTCGCGCGATGCCGCGCCATCGCCTCGAGCAGGCTTTCGGGCATTGCCTTTTCCAGCAGCACCGCCGAAGCCGCGAAACGCAGCGGAAACAGCAGCAGCGCGCCGAGCCCGAACGTAAAGGCGAAGGGCGCGGAACCGGCGAACACGTCATGCGGCGCAGCCTTGAGGACGGGGCCGGCAAAAGCATCGCAGCTCGCGATGAGATCGCGATGGAAATGCATGGTCGCCTTGGCCGATCCGGTGGTGCCGGAAGTGAAGGCGATCAGCGCGACATCGTCATGCGAGGCCATGAACGGCGCGAAGTCGCCGCTTTGCTGCGCCATACGCGCCTCGAGACCGTCGGCCGCATCGGTGCCGAAACGAACGGTACGAACGTGCGCGCGGGCGGCGCAGGCTTCGTCTAGCGCCTCGACAAGCCGCGCGTCGCACAAGGCGAGCCGGATCCGCGCCTTGTCGAGCATGTGGCCGAGTTCGGCCGCGCGCAGCAGCGGCATCGTGGCCACCACGATGCCGCCGGCCTTGACCACCGCGAGCCAGCATGCCGCCAGCATCGGATTGTTGGGCGCGCGCAGCAGCACGCGGTTGCCGGGCACGAGCCCGAGGTCGCGCACCAGCACGTTGGCGATACGGTTCACCGCATCGAGAAGCTGCGCGTAGGTCCAGGAGCCCTCTGCCGCATGCAGGCTGTAGCGCGCGCCGTGCCCCTGCGCGACCGCGCGGTCGAGCAGTTCGGCGGTCGCGTTCATGACCTTTGAATAGGCGTAGCGGCCGGACATGGCCGCGCTCAGGTCGGGCCAGAGGCCTCGCGCCGGCAGATGATCGCGCGCAAATGGGTCCGGATAGAGACTGGGATCGGGCATTCGCCTGCGGCGTTCGGTACGCTGGACGTTGTCGTTGACGCGCAGGATATCGAGCCTGCGCCGGTTGCCAAGCCTTGACAACGCGCGCGGAACCGCGACGCATCGAAGCGATTGACGCGTCCCGCCACGCGGCCTAAGCCCGAACATAAGGACAATACCGGAGCCCGACCATGTGGCGTCCACCCGAGCGCATCCGCTACGAGGCAAAGCAGGGCCGCATCCCAACCGAAGCCGAAGCGCGGGCGTCGCGGCTGTTCTCTCCGGCCGCGGCCGGACCGGTGACGCTGGAGCAGCGCACCTGGGTTCCCGCCATGGTGCCGTGGCGCGCGACCGAAGACGGCTTCGTCACCGACGAGGTCATCGCCTGGTATACGCGCTTTGCGCGCGGACGGCCGGGCGCGATCGTGGTGGAGGCGACCGGCATTCGCGATATCGCGAGCGGGCCGCTGCTGCGCATCGGCCACGACCGCTACCTGCCCGGATTGCGCCGTCTCGTCGATGCGGTGCGCAGCGCAAGCGGCGGACACACGCGGCTGTTCATCCAGATCATCGACTTCCTGGCAATCCGCCGCCGCCCCGATCCAGCGAAATTCTTCGAGCGCTATCTTGCGCTCACCGATCGCCACCGCACGGCTTTTCCCGGGCAATCCGACGACGCGATCCGCGCGACGCTGCGCGGGATGAGCGCCGCGCAACTCGCCGGGGTGCTGACGGCGGCCGAGCGCGAGGCGCTGCAATTCGGCTATCGCGAACGCGTCACCGACATGCATCTGCCACATATCCGCGAATTGCCGGCGGTGCTGCCCGGCCTGTTCGCCGCCGCGGCCCGGCGCGCGCACGCGGCCGGCTTCGACGGCGTCGAGCTGCATTATGCCCATGCCTACACGATGGCCTCGTTCCTCTCGCGCACGAATACCCGCACCGACGGCTATGGCGGCGCGCGCGAGAACCGCGTGCGGCTGCCGCTGGAGGTTTTTCACGCAACGCGCGCAAACGTGCCAGCGGATTTCGCGGTCGGCTGCCGCTATCTCGCCGAGGAATGCATCGCCGGCGGCAGCGACGTCGAGGACGCCGTCTATTTCGGCGCGCAGTTCGCGCAGGCCGGAATGGATTTCATCTCCACGTCGCGGGGCGGAAAGTTCGACGACGCCAAGCAGCCGGGGATCGGCGCCGCCGCCTATCCCTATACCGGACCGAGCGGCTACGAATGCATGCCGCAATACATTTCGGATGCGCGCGGTCCGTTCGGCCGCAACGTGGCCGCGACGGCGGCGGTCCGCGCCGCGATCCGCGGGGCCGGATACGAAACGCCCATTGTCTGCTCCGGCGGCGTGCACAATTTCGACATGGCGGAGAAGCTCCTGCAGGACGGCGTCTGCGATATCGTCGGCGCGGCGCGCCAGTCGCTCGCCGATCCCGACTGGTTCCTCAAGATGCGGCTCGGCCGCGGCGCCGAAATCCGGACCTGCGAATACACCAATTACTGCGAGGGGCTCGACCAGAAACACAAGCCGGTGACCTGCCAGCTCTGGGACAAGAACGACCTCGACCGGCCCGGCGTCGCGCGCACCGCCGACGGCAAGCGCCGCCTGACGCCGCCGGAATGGCCGATGCCTACCGGCTGAAGAGAACGCGGCACTTTCCTGCGATCACATCCCGGTGATGAAGACGGCCGGCGTCTTCCGGCGCGGACATGGCACGGCGATATTGGCGGCGATTCCAAGACCCGAATGGCCGATACGTATTCATTTTCATTGCGGAGTGCGCGACCATGGACAACCTGCCCGTCAGAGCTCTCGCCATCGGCTTTGCCGCGGCGGCCGTCGTGGCCGCGACCACGCATCAACTCGTCTACATCCTGGTCACGGCCGCGGGCTGGGCAAATATCGAAGTCTGGTCGATGCGGCCCATTCCGCCGTTCGGCGTTCCCGCCATTCTCAATCAGATGTTCTGGGGCGGGTTGTGGGGCGCGCTCTTCGCGGTCGTCCACGGCCGCATTCCGGGCGGCGCCATGTGGCTAAAGGGCCTTCTCTACGGCCTGATGATCCTCGTGGTCAGCAACTGGCTGCTGCTGCCGCTGATCAAGGGCTGGATTTTCGGCGTGCCCAATCAGGCGCTGTTTGCCGGCGGCAATATCGGCCGCATGCTGGTCGGCGTGCTGATCCTGGGGAGCTTCGGCCTCGTTCTGGGCGTGCTCTACGGCTGGTTCGCCGGCCACACCCGCAAGGCCTGAACGACGGCTCCCTCAGCCCGCCGCAACGCCGGCGGCGGCGAGAAACGTCTTCGGATCGAAGGCCGGATCAGCGACCTGTTCGGGCGTGACGCTTGCGTTCGCCGCCAGCAGGCGGCGGCCGAACATGTGGTCGGCCGGCCGGTTCACCGATTCGATACCCGCGAGCGTGCCCTTGCTGAAGCAATAGACCGAGAAGCGCTGCGTGGCCGGGTCGCCGCGCAGCACGCTGCGGTCGCTGCCCGCGGTCATGCCGACCATCTGCAGCTTCAAGTCGCGCTGGTCGCTCCAGAACCAGGGCACGCTGCCGTATTCGGCCGGCTTGCCGGTGAGCCGGGCGGCGACACAGCGCGCGTGGTCGACGGCGTTCTGCACCGATTCGAGGCGCACCATGCCGCCCGTGAAACGGCTTGGAAACGACGCGCAGTCGCCGATCGCCGAGATCGCGGGATCGGCGGTGAGCAAATGGCGGTCGACGACGATGCCGTTGTCGACGGGCAGGCCCGCTTCCGCCGCAAGCTCGACATTGGGGACGACGCCGATGCCGACCAGGAGCAGGTCGGCGGGGACCGCCGCGCCGCTTGCCACGCGCACCTGCGTGACGCGTCCGCCGGCGCTGTCGAAACCGGCGACGCCGTCTCCGAGCAGAAGCGCGACGCCCCAGGCGCGGTGCGCGCCGGCGAAGAATTCCGACGTCGTCTGCGAAACCGCGCGGCTCATCACGCGCGGCATCTGGTCGATCACGCGCACGGACTTGCCGAGCTTGCTCGCGACCGCGGCAAGCTCGAGCCCGATGAAGCCGGCGCCGACGACGGCGATGTCGCGGGCGGCCGCCAGGTGCTCGCGGATGGCGTCGGATTCGGCGAGCGTGCGCAGATGAAAGACGTTCGTGGCGTCCGCCGGCAGACCCGGCAGGTGACGGTTGCGCGCCCCTGTCGCCAGCACGAGATGGGCATAGTCGAGCGCCGCGCCCGAGGCGAGCACGACGCGCTGCGCCGTACGCTCGATGCGCGTGACGCTCTCACCGGAGAGGAGGCCGATTTCGTGCTGGTCGTAGAAAGAGAGCGGCCGCAGCAGCAGCCGCTCGCGGTCCATCTCGCCGAGGAGATAAGCCTTGGACAGCGGCGGGCGCTGATAGGGCGCGACCGGCTCCTCGCCGACGATCGTCACCGACGCGGCAAATCCGAGTTCGCGCAGGGACGCCGCGAGCTGGAAGGCGCCCTGCCCGCCGCCGACGATGACGACGCCGCGGTCCGCCATCAGCGTGGGCTCGGCCGCAGCCCGGCCGGGAAGCCTTCGCAGGCCGCGGCCTGTGGTGGCGTGCCTGTCGGGCGGCCGCTCTGCCGATGCGGTGCGGGGTGTGTCGGCATGGTTCGCAGGATGGGTTCGTGGGATAGATTCTTTCAGACCGCCATGCGTGGCCGCATCGTGCGGCACCCGCGCAGGTTAGCGGAAGGCCGCCGCAGGCGAAACATCGCAACATGCATGACAGCGCGGCGACGTATGTCGGGCGATCATCGCCGCATGCGCGCGACCGGCCTCTCACATCGGCAGGACAATCTCGCAAGCAAGCCCTTCAGGGCGCCAGTCGAATCGGACCTCGCCGCCGACCTGTCCGATCATTTGCGTGATGACCCGGCTGCCGAAGCCCTTGCGGCCGGGCTTCTGCACAGCCGGTCCGCCTTTTTCGATCCAGCGGATCACCAGCCGGTCACCCGTCCTTTGCCATGTCAGGCTGATCCGTCCCATCGCCCGGGACAGACCTCCGTACTTGGCCGCATTGGTCGCCAGCTCGTGCACGATGACCGCAAGCGCCTGCGCCGCGTTCGACTCGAGAAAGATCGGCTCGCCGTCGATATGCACGCGCTTCTGGTCGTTCGCGGAATAGGGAGCCAGTTCCTGGACAGCGATCGCCGACAGCTTGGCGCCGGTCCAGCGCGTCTCGACGAACAACGAATTGACGTTGTCGAGCGCGCGGAAGCGGCCTTCGAGCGCCTGCTTCAGACCCTCGGGCGTATCCGAACGGGACAGATGAAGGATCGCCCGAACGCTCGCGAGCAGGTTCTTGCTTCGATGTTCCGCTTCCCGCGCCAATGTGGCGATCTGCTGCTGGATCCGCTTCTGCTCGGTGACATCTCTCGCAATCTTCGACGCTCCAATGATCTCGCCCGCGTCATCCTTGACGGGAGAGATCGTCAGCGACACCGCAATCCGGCTGCCGTCCTTGCGTCGCCGCACGGTCTCGAAGTGATCGACGCGCAGGCCGCTCTTGATCTTTGCCAGGATCTCGGCCTCTTCGTTCTGCCGCTCTTCCGGAATGAGGATCGTGATCGAACGACCGATGACTTCTCCGGCGGAGTAGCCGAAGATGCGCTCTGCGCCGCCGTTCCAGCTGGTGATGATCCCGTCAAGGTCCTTGCTGACGATCGCATCGTCGCTGGATTCCACGATGGCTGCCAGGTATCGCAGCGGCCGCGCCGCAAGCTCGTTCGTCGTCAGATGGCGCGTGACGGTCCCGTAGCCGGCAATCGCGCCCGTCGCGTCGCGAACCGAAAAAATATTGTAGAGCACCGGCACCGGTTGACCGGTTGCGAAATTTCGAAACTCGAGCTTTCCCTGCCAGAAGCCGGCGCTGCGAACCGCAGGCATCACCTGCTCCAGAACCCTGGGCTGATCCGCCGCCGTGAAATAGTCCACGATGCGCGTCGCACGGACGGCCTGCAAATCGCTCAGTCCAACCAGCTTCCGGCCAGCTTCATTGACGAACAGCGCACGGCCGTCCAGATCAGCGATGCCGATGAATTCGCGCGCGGCGACCACGACCGACGCCAGCAGCGTCACGAGTCCATCTTCGGTATCGAACTGGCGAAACGCCCTGACGACCGCCGACAAGTCTTCTGACAGGCTCGTACTCCCCGCTGCCCTTCGGTTCAGGCTGCAATGTTAGGGTCTGATCCAGTTGAATTGAAGCGCATTTTCTCTCCGCTCATTCCCGCTTGCGCCGGGAATAAGCGGAGCTGGAGATGGTTCAATCCCTGCAGATCAAACCCGTAAGCCCCTCGAAGCGTGGCGAGCGGCCGTGCGACGCCGGAGCCGCACGCGACCTTGCGCGGCCCCAACGCTGATTGCGTCGCATGGCGCACGCCATCGCCGGCAATGGGTGCAAGCTTCCGGAATCGCCCGCTTTCACCTTGCGCCGCCACAGGCGCCGGAAACGCAAAACGCCGCCGGGTCATGGACCTGGCGGCGTTACCTGGCGGTGTATTTGGTTGCGGGGACAGGATTTGAACCTGTGACCTTCAGGTTATGAGTGGAAGGCAACAGGCTTCGATTACTTTCGCTCGTCTTCGAAATACCCCGACATTTCCGCCTGTTATCGAGACTTCCGCTGCCAGAGACTTTCGCTCCATTACCACCGACCCCGCGCCCGTTCCTCCCCTCTTGCTTCCACAGTGCTTCCAGAATCTTGCACGCTTGATTTCTGGAAGCAGAATAATCGAAGCAATTTCACCACGCTGGCCGCTGCGCGCCGAAACATAAGCGCTTTCTCGGGCGCACGGAAGCGCACCAAATTCGTGCTTGCCCGCGCTCGATCCTGCCGATCAAACACCGTCGTTCGACAGAAATAATCGCATGTAGTCCGCATGCCAAGCTTTCTCTCATGTCTTCCAACAATAAAGTCGTGTCGTTTTACGTTCAATGCAAATTACCGCGGTCGGGCGCCTGATCGCGCAACCCGCGGAGCTGGTCTTTTCGCCAATCCTTCACCGCAACCGCAATGGCGTTGAGATCGGCCTGCACGGCGCGATCGACCTCAGGAAATATCCCGCCGAGCTCGGCGAGCATCCCCGCATCCTCCGGCCTCGGCGGTTTGGCAAATGTGTTGCGTGTCGTGGCAAGAAGCTCGATGCCCTTCTCGATGCGGGCAAGGAGATCGCCGACACCCGGCGGCACGTCGATTTGCCGATTGCCGCCGGTGAAGCCGCGCATGAAGCCGTCGTGAAGCTCTTCGACGCGCAGCTTGGCGGCCGCATGCAACGCCTCGCGGGTATCGACTTTGTCGATCTTCTGCAGCTTCAGCGATCCGTCCTGAAACCGGGCGACGTTGTTCCACAGGCTCATCAGTGCCTGGAAAAATGCGTTTGCCTCCTTGCCATCCTCGAAAGTTGGAAGGCCGTTGGGCCAGAGGCTCTCAATCGTCTTGATCGGCGAGGCCTGGAGCGATGGGCTAACGACCTCGCCCCAGAACCGCATGCGGACGACATGGAACGGCGCCGGGCAGCGGTAGCGCTCAAGTAGTCGTTTCAGGGCGGCATCCCCGGCATAGGGGAATTTCGGCTTCGGCATGGCGTGCGGCTCCGAATGCTAACGCTGCTGCCGCCCGGCATCAGATGAACTGGTCGAACGGTTCGATCGCCTTGACGGTTGCGAGGAGACCCTGGGCTCGCAGCGTGTCGAGATAATCCTCGACCGATTTCGGTGGGTTCTTCAATCGCAGGCGCACCGTCTTCACAGCTTGCAGGAATAAAGGTTGGGACAGATGAAACTGGTGCGTCAAGAACTCGTCCGGATGCTGCGCTTCGATGCCCCAACGATCGAGCTTCTCGGCAGGAAAGTCCTTGAGATTCAGCGTCACGATGAGATCGGCACGACCCTTGATTGCGGCGGCGAGCACGTGGCGGTCATCGGGGTCGGGTAAATTCAGGACATCAATGAGTTGCTCGAAATCGGTCACCAGCGCGTCGCGGGCGTGCGCATTCATCAGATCGCGCGTTCTCTCGAGCTGCGCACGCGTCAGATCGCGGCGGTTGTTGAGAACAGCCCTGATCCACTCCTCATGCACTGCATCCGACCACTTGGCGCGATAGAGGTCGGCGACCGCAAGCTCCAGGAGGAGATCGCGCAGCGGTGCCGGATAGAGAACGGAGGCATCGAGGAAGGCGGTGAAATTGCCCAAGGCTCAGTATCCCATCTTGAGCTCCTGAGCCTCTGCGGCAAGCTGATCGAGCACCTTGCGCCGCTCCGCATCGATATTCTCTTTGAAGCGCAATACGTCCTCAAAACGGATGCGCCGGTGTGTGCCCACCAAGCGGAAGGGTAGCTTCTTCTGCTCAAGCAGCTGGACCAGGAACGGCCGTGATACATTGAGAAAATCGGCCGCCTGCTGGGTGGTGAGCTCCGCATTCTGCGGGACGATCGTGACCGCACGGCCCGATGCCATATCCTCCAGGATGGCCTGGAGAAGCTTCACCGCGCCCGCCGGCAACTCAATTGTCTCCTCCTGGCCGGCATCACGGACACGCAGAGTCAGGGAATGTCCCCGTCGGGCCAGCGGGGCGAGCCGCTGTCCCGAGGCACGCGCGAGTTCCACGTCCTCCTTGGAAGGGGGAACGCTCGTCAGTGCTGCTGCGGTTGCCATGGCTCTTCTCCTCATAATCTCAGGCTACCGCCATTATGGGGATCGGCGCCTACAAACGCAATATCCGAAATATATGAAATTATCGAAAACCCGGTGGGAAATAACCTGAAGGTCCGAGGGGCGTTTGCCGCCAAACGAGCGAAAATCCGCGCGTTCACAAGGGCTTAAGCGAACTCTGTTCCCTACCCAGCTTTTCGCTCTGGCGCTTCCGACTGCGCCGGACTTCGCCCTGCTACCTTTTGATTATGAGTGGAGGGTAACCGATTTCGCGCGATTGCGCGGAAATTCCTTTTTCTTTGTCTTTTCAATAACTTAGTTGACTTAGCGCGCCACCGTCCCCACTCTGCTTTTCGAAGGTTCGCGTCGCGGTTTTCGCCCTCTTGCTTCCACTATGCTTCCACGGGCGGCCGCGATCGAAATCTGGAAGCAGATGGAACATCGCGCGGCATGCCGAAGCTGACAAAGCGTACCGTCGAAGCCGCAGAGGTGAAAGCCTCTGAATATTTCCTGTGGGACAACGAAGTGCCGGGCTTTGGATTGCGCATACTGCCAAGCGGCCGCAAAGGCTTTGTCGTCCAGTACCGCGCCGGCCGCCGACCGCGACGGATGAGCCTCGGTCCAAGCACCGTCCTCACCTGCGAACAGGCTCGTACCCGCGCCATTACGATCATCGCTGCAGTCCGCAACGGCGATGACCCTGCCGCAAAGCGCGATGCCGATCGGGAGGCCGTGACGGTCACTGAACTGGCAGATCGTTTCGACCGGGAACACATCAGCGTGCGGCTCAAGGAGAGCACGGCAAAGGGTTATCGGCGGATGATCGACCGCGTAATCCTTCCGGCGCTCGGTCGTCACCGCGTCACCGAGGTCACTCGGGCCGACATCGCCAGGCTCCACCATGACATGCGCCATATCCCCTACGACGCAAACCGGTGCCTGGAAATCATTTCCAAGATGTTCAACCTTGCCGAAATGTGGGGACTCCGGCCAGATGGCACCAACCCGCGCAAGCACATCAAAAAGTACCCAGAGGAGAAACGCGAGCGCTTCCTGAGTGCTGCCGAGCTTCGCCGAGTTGGTGAGGTGCTGCGCGAAATGGAGCAGGAAGGCTTAGAATTGGCATCTGCGATTGTCGCGGTTCGCCTCCTGACGCTCACAGGCTGCCGGCTCGGCGAGATCATGCGGCTGAAATGGGAGTACGTGAATTTCGCGGGTCGTGCCCTTCGTCTCCCCGATTCCAAGACAGGGGCGAAAGTTGTGCACCTCGGACAGTCGGCTCTTGACGTCCTGACTGCCATTGAACGGTGCGAAGACAATCCTTGGGTCATCACCGGTACATTGCCTGGGGCACCGCTATACGACCTGCAGCCGTTTTGGCAGCGCGTGCGCGCCCGCGCCGGGCTAAAGGATGTACGAATTCACGACCTACGGCATACCTTCGCATCCACCGCGGTCTCCGCTGGTCAAGGTCTACCGATCATCGGCAAGCTGCTCGGCCATAACCAGGTACAAACGACCGCCCGGTATGCGCACTTAGCCGCGGATCCGGTTCGTACAGCCGCCGATCAGATATCGGAGAAGATTTCGAGCTTCCTGAATGAACGAGCCGCATAAAATCCGGCGACTCTTGACAAGGAAAATGCCAAGGCACGGTGGCACGGCCGCAAGATCTGCGAGCGCGTAGGCGCTTGCGCATCTCGCACTCGTCTCTTAATCAGCGGGTCCAAGGTTCGAGTCCTTGTGCGCCCACCAAATTCCCCTTGGACACCAATGACCTACAACAACGCCTCGGAAGCCTAACCGGGGCGTTCGCTTTTGTGTCGCCGCTGCCTCGCCAAATCAACATGTCGCCAAATCGCAGTTGGCAAAAGCGAGCGGACAGGTTCATAATAAATACGGCGAATTTACCCAGCAACCACAGAGTTTAGGAGATCGCCGATGCTGCGCCAGCGGCAAAGGGGCTGTTCGTGATCTCATAAGAGCCGATATTGCCTTTCTGTTTTCATCGGCAGGAAGTGCTCCAGACCCTCGTAACTGGCTGCTCGGGCGCGGCGTGATACGCAACGTCAATTCAGCTTCAACCTCCACCTTGCGGCATCACATGACCGCTCAAGCGCGCCTCTTACCGCCTACAGCGCTGCACTGCTTCGTGTTCATTGCGCGCCAAGCCGGCATTGATTTATCGGTCGAGCGCTTGATCCACGATCATTCTCTCGGACCGGGAGAACCCTCAACGCAAGAGCTCGTGCGAATTATTCGAGCGGCCGGAATGAAGGCAAAGGTTACGAAACTGAATGTCCCCGAACTCACTGCCTTGGGCCCAACCTTCCCGGTCCTTGCGCGCCTGAAGGAAGGGAACACTGTTATCGTCGTTGGCATCCGGCGCGGTCCCGAAGGCGATGAAATTGGCATCCTCGATCCGCTGGCCACAGCAGCGGGTGTCATCCCACTGCGGCCGGAAGAATTTGCTAAGCAGTGGACTGGCGAAGTCATTTTCGTCAAGCCCATCAGCCGTATTACTGACCCGGAGCAGCCGTTTGGTCTGACTTGGTTCGTTCCGGAACTATTACGTCAGCGCGGTCTATTTGCAGGCGTTGGAGTAGCGGCGATCATGCTTCTTGCACTTGGCTTTGTCGTGCCGCTTTTTTTTCAGCTCGTCATCGACAAGGTACTACCGCATGAGGGCTATTCGACCCTTTACGTATTGGGACTTGCCGTTGCGCTCGGCATCTTGTTCGAAGCGATTTTCGGCTTTCTACGTCGTTTTCTGCTACTCTACGCAACCAACCGCATTGATGTGCGCACAGCCGGGCGAACTTTTGGTCGGCTGATGCTTCTACCGATCGGATTCTTCGAGCACATCCCCGCGGGCGTACTCATCCGTCACATGCGGCAAGCGGAGCGCATTCGCGAGTTTCTCTCCGGCCGGCTGTTTTTGACCTTGTTAGATTCCCTTGCCCTGTTCGTTTTCCTGCCGGTTCTATTCATGTATAGCGGCATTTTAACCGTCCTGGTCCTGATCTTTGCGATTTTGATCGCCGCGAACATTGCTCTGCTCCTCCCTGTGCTCCGTCGTCGGCTGCATATTCTTTATGAAGCTGAGGCGCGGCGGCAGGGCTTTCTGACTGAGAGCGTGCACGGGATGGCGACCATCAAGGCGTTGGCACTCGAGCCGCGACAACGGCGAGACTGGGATGAGCGGTCAGCGAACGCAATAAGAATGCAGTTTGAGGTCGGCAAGATATCTCTAACTGCCCAGGCAATAACCGGCCTCTTGGAAAAGCTGCTGGTAGTCGCCGTAATTGTCGTAGGCGCGCATTTGGTCTTCAACGGCGACATCACGATTGGAGCACTGGTGGCATTTCAAATGTTGACCGGGCGGGTCAGCAACCCACTGGTGCAGATCATTGGCCTCGTTCATGAATATCAGGAAACGGCTATTGCCGTCCGCATGCTCAGCGGGGTGATGAATCAACCGCCCGAACGGATGCCGGAACATCGCGGATTGCGACCGCAAATTCGCGGTGAGATCGAGCTGGTCGATGTCAGTTTCAGCTACGGGCCAGGCCTGCCTGCGGTCGTTCGAAATGTTTCTCTAAAGATTCCAGAGGGCGGCTTCTTTGGGATGGTCGGCACTTCGGGGGCCGGCAAGACTACGATAACGCGGCTCATCCAGGGTCTCTATGCGCCCCAAAGCGGTGTCGTGCGCATCGATGGTGTCGACGTGCGGGAAATCGACCTGGTGCATTTGCGTCAGCATATCGGCGTCGTCCTGCAGGATAACTTCATCTTTCGGGGCACGGTTCGCGATAACATCGGGATGGGCCGGTCTAACGCCACTGTCGAGCAGATTGTCGAGGCGGCCCGCCTCGGCGGGGCGCTCGAATTCATCGAGCGGCTGCCGAAGGGATTTGGTACGCTACTGGAGGAGAACGCGGCCAACTTGTCCGGGGGGCAGAAGCAGCGGCTGGCGATCGCGCGCGCCTTGGTGCGCGAGCCGCGCATCTTGCTGTTCGACGAAGCCACCAGCGCGCTCGACCCTGAGAGCGAGGCGATCGTGTATGGTAACTTGCGTGACATCGCCAAGGGGCGCACCTTGATCATGGTTTCGCATCGCTTGGCCTCTCTGACGGAGGCCGACTCCATCATCGTCCTGGACAACGGTAGAGTCGCGGGTATGGCACCCCATGTTCAACTTCTGAAGGATTGCGTGCCCTACCAGCACCTCTGGGCTAAGCAGACTCAATTCATGCGCTAAGACAATGCTCTACCGGCCCGCAAAACCCGCGCGTGACAAGCCCCCGGCAAAGCCGGCCGTCGCGCGGGAGTTTCAGCCGCCCGCTATCGCCCTCGAAGACGAGGAGCCGCCAAAGGCGGCGCGGTGGATACTCTATGCGCTGATCGCCTTCCTGACAATCGCCGCGCTTTGGGCGTCGCTCGCGAGCGTGGACGAGATCGTGGTCGCGCGCGGCGAGCTTATCACTTCAGTCCCGACTCTGGTCGTTCAGCCTCTCGAACGGGTGGTTGTCAAGGGGATCCACGTGAAGATCGGCGACGTTGTGAAAAAAGGCCAGATCCTGGCGTTGCTCGATCCGACCTTCACGGAAGCTGATATCGAGCAGCTAAAGACAAAAGTCACCAGCTTTTCGGCGCGGCTGGCGCGGCTGGAGGCTGAGCTCGCCAATACAGATTATGTCGTCCCAACGGTGCCCAACCGGGCGGAGAGGCTTGAGGCCTCATTGTTCAATGAACGCAAGCGCGCGTACGCTGCCCGGGTGAGAGCCTACGAGGAGGACCTGGCCCGCATCAATGCCACGCTGGCGTCGACCCGCGCAGATGTCGAAAAAACCGTCGCAAGAATTTCGCTGCTTTCCAAGATCGTGGACATGCGCCGGACGCTCATGGAAAAGGCCGTCACATCCGAGCTGCAATTCCTCGAAGCGCAGGCCCAGCTGCTGGCGGCCGAACGCGACAAAGTCCAGGGCGAAGGCAAGATCGCCGAGCTCCTCCATCAGGCCGAGAATATCACCGCGCAGCGCGACACCTATATCCAGGAATGGCGCGAGAAGGCCGCAGACGAACTCGTCACCGTGCGGCGCGATCGCGAGACCGCGGCGGAAGAGCTTGCTAAAGCTATGCGACGGCACGACATGGTCACACTGAGTGCGCCGGCGGATGCGGTTGTTCTTGAAATTGCGCAACGGTCGATTGGGTCGGTGCTGCGGGAGGCGGAAATCCTGTTTACCCTGGTGCCGCTCGATGCCCCGCTCGAAGGGGAGGTTCGGGTCTTGCCGCGCGACGTCGGCCTGGTGCATGTTGGCAACGACGTCCGGATCAAATTCGATGCCTTCCCCTTCCAAAAATTCGGTACGGCAACGGGCGCCATCACTACCGTCAGCGCCGATGCGTTTCGCCCGGCTCGCAGCGACGCGACAAACGCGGGCCAGCCAAAGGCCGAGGCGGCCGAGCCATTCTTCAAGGCGCGCATGTCGCTCCTGGATACGAACCTCCGAAATGTACCGGCGAATTTTCGATTGCTGCCCGGCATGACGGTGACGGCGGAGATCAAGGTTGGCACTCGGAGAGTAATTTCCTATCTGCTCTATCCGATTTTGAAGGGTCTGGACGAAAGCCTGCGCGAGCCGCCATGAATTTCGCATTCGGTTCGCTGGCAATGTACCCTTGCCCTGGGGAAATAGTGCCCGCTGGATCACGGAGTTGCCCGAGGGTTGCCCGCCGGCGCAGCTGCAATCTCCTTGACCCCCACCCCGTAGTTTGCATGATTAAAGCGACCGGGCGGCTGCGAAATTCGGCGATGGGGGTTCGGGCGGCATTTCCCGGTGCTGTGACTGACTTGGGCTTGCTCGTGATGGAGCGGCATTCCTCACGCGCTACCGGGGGCGGCTAATATGACACAGATAGCTACTGCCTTCCGCGACCCGTTGGGAAATGGCTCTCTAAGCGACACAAGATATGACGGAGACGGTTATTATGTCGCACAGGAGCACGCCGAGTATAATTCCACTAATGGAAAGTACCACCTTGGCGAAGATTGGAATGGCGACGGTGGCGGATCAAGTGATCTGGGCGATCCCGTATATGCGGCCGCGAACGGTCGGGTCACCTATGCGGGATTTCTTAGTAATGACTGGGGCAACGTCGTCATTATTCAGCACACCCTTGCCGATGGGTCAGTTGTTTCGACCCTTTACGGACACCTGAATACAATCAACGTCTCTCTCGGCGATGTGGTGATCAGTCAGCAGATCGGCACCATTGGAGATGCGAACGGCTACTATGCGGGAGCAGCGCATCTACATTTCGCGGTTTATTTGGGGGCACTTGCGAGCAGTCCAATTCCGCCCGGCTACACTACGAGCCCTGATCCTGATCCTTACAGTGGCTGGGTTTCCCCCAGCTGGTTTATTAATCGATTTAACGATTCCGGCGATGCGCTTGCTACTGCCACCACGATTTCGAATTTGAATTCAACAATAACCGGGAGGGTCGGATACACGTGGCACCTATACAATTCTGCGAGTCAGCTTGTTACTGATCAGGACACAAACGATTTTTTCAGAGTTGTGGCCCCGAGCAACGGCACTCTGACCATTTCATTATCTGGGCTCAGTGCAGATATTGATCTTAGATTACTTGATGCTAATGGATCTCAGTTGGCGGCCTCTGTGAACGGCGGCACGCAAGGAGAAAGTATTTCTTACAACCTGGTCAGCGGACAAACATACTTTATTCAGGTTGACCCATACCAAACTGCAGCCTCCGCTTATTCACTCAGTGTGGGTTTTTCGGGTGCTGCCACCAATCATGCGCCCGTAATAACGGCCCAGAACGTCAACGTCGCGGTCGGACAATCGATTGCGGCCTCGTCAATGATCGCTTCGGCGAGCGACCCGGATGCCGGCGATGCGATCACGCACTATGCCTTCAAGGATCTCGGTGCTGGTGGCGGGTATCTGACGCTCAACGGCGCAATTCAAGCGGCGAACCAGTGGGTCGTGGTCGACGTGGCCAGCCTCGCCAACGTGCGTTACGTCGGCGGCTCGGGCTCGGGCAGCGAGACGATCTACGTCGGTATCTACGACGGCGAGCTGTGGTCGCCGACGGTGTCGTTGACAGCGAGCACGGTTGGCCAGACCAACCGCGCCCCCTCGGCATCGGTACAGAACGTCAGCGTCAATGCCGGCCAGTCGATCGCGGCCACCTCGATGGTGGTGTCGGCGACGGACCCGGACGCGGGCGACGCGGTGACCAAGTGGGCGTTCTGGGATGGCGGCAGCGGCGGCGGATATTTCACGGTCGGCGGCGTGGCCCAAGGCTCGGGTCAGTGGATCAACGTCGACGTGGCCAACCTGGCCAACGTGCGTTACGTCGGCGGCTCGGGCTCGGGCAGCGAGACGATCTACGTCGGTATCTACGACGGCGAGCTGTGGTCGCCGACGGTGTCGTTGACAGCGAGCACGGTTGGCCAGACCAACCGCG
>Ga0226835_1000687_pt1 | contig 29692 bp, 33 predicted proteins | sample LAC_MetaG_1_FD_163627 | JGI IMG/M metagenome (GOLD analysis project Ga0226835, IMG submission 163627) | Anaerobic ammonium oxidizing microbial communities from anammox membrane bioreactor (MBR) in UC Berkley, California, United States -... | ecosystem: Engineered > Bioreactor > Anaerobic >...
AGCGCCGCGCTAATTGTTTGTATAATTTCGGTCTATGAATGAATTTCATTCGCGGCTGGCGCGCATTTCATGGCTTGGGTGGCTCGCGCTCGCGTTTTTGGGCATTGCGTTGGCGCTGCGTTTTTTTGCGCTCGACCAATTTCCGCCGGGCGTTCAACACGACGAAGTTTTTGTCGCCAATTTCGCGCAAACTATTTTGCAAGGACACTATCCGATTTTTTTTGAATTGAATCGCGGTAACGAGCCGCTGTTTATGTATTTCACGGCGGGCATGTTCCAAGTGTTTGGCGAAACGGTTTGGGCTTTGCGCGGCGCGGCGGCGCTCTGCGGTTTTGGCGCCATTGTCCTCACCTATTTTTTCGCGCGCGATGTCTTTTCGTTCGAGTTTGAAAATCCGCACGCGCCGACAGAGGCCGCGCGGACGCGCGGCGCGTTTATCGCGCTCGTGACCGTCGCGGGCGTCACGTTCGCGTTTTGGAGTTTGTACGAATCGCGCATCGGTCTGCACACCGTCAGCGTTTATCTTTTTGCCGCCGCGACGTTTTATGCGTTTTGGCGCGGTTGGACGCGGCGCAAAATTTGGCTGATTCTATTGTCCGGCGCGCTGGCAGGCGCGGCGACATACACGTATCGGTCAGGTCTTTTTGTGCCGTTCGCGTTGTTGGCGTTCATCGGCTACACCTTGATTTTTTATCGTAAACAGTGGCAAAAAATTTGGTGGACGATTCCGCTGACGATTATTCTTGCCGCGTTGGTGTACGCGCCCTTGTTTCAGTTCATTACGACGCACCCCGAAACCGCGCTCGCGCGCTTGGGCGATTTGAGCGGCGACATGGACGCGCTGCGGCAAGGCAATCCCGCGCCGATGTTGACGAACGCGGCTAAAGTGTTTGGCATGTTTGGCGTAAGCGGCGACCCCGAATGGCGTTACAACGTCGCGGGGCGTCCGATTTTTGACCCGTTGTGGGCGGTATTGTTTTACGCGGGGCTTGGCGTCGCGTTATGGCGCTTTCGACGCGCGGCATACGCCTTTGTGTTGATTTGGCTGGCGGTCATGTTGCTGCCCAGTATTTTGAGCGGCAGCGATTTGTCGCAGCATCGCGCGGTGGGCGCAATCGGCGCGGCGTTTATTTTGCCCGCGCTGCCATTGGATGAAATCCGTACGTTCGCGTTCAAGCGTTGGGGCAGGAATGGCAATCTCGCGGTGGGCGCATTCGTCGCGTTATTGATTTTGCTCGCGGCAGTCGGCGGCATCAACGCGTATTTTGTGACGTGGGCAAACAATCCCGAAGTGCGCTTGATTCAACGCGCGGATTTGGCGACGGCGGCGCGCTGGTTGGATGAACATCAGGGCGCCGCGCGCGCGTTGGTCTCGGCGGAATTTGCGAACGATTTGGACCGCGGCTCTTTTAATCTCGTCGCGCGCAAACAAAATCGCGCGCAATTTTTTCAAGGCGCGGATACGTTCGTGTTGCCCGCAGGCGCGGATGCCTTTATCGTGGATACGCGCAGCGGGCCCATCGCCGATTCGTTCCGCGCAAAATTTTTCCAAGACGCGCCGACATTGGAAACGACGCTCGCCGACGGTACGCCCGAAGTGCGAATTTATAAACTGACCGCGCAACAATTTCAAACTTGGCGCGCGGCGCGCGCCGAAAATACGATTGCGCGAACGACGGACGACCAAATTAAAATTCAAGCGGTGGATTTGGCGGATGCCAAAAGCGGCGAGACGTTGGACGCGCAATTGTGGTGGCAAATCGCCGCGCCGCACGCGACGGATGCCGACGGTTTGCAATGGGTGGGCGCGCTGACGGATGCGAATGGCTATGAATGGAGCGACGCCGCGTCATTGGGTTATACGCCGTCGCAGTGGCAGCGCGATGATTTGGTTGTGACGCGTTTGCCCTTGGCCGTTCCGCCTGACGCGCCGCCGCAAGACTATACCTTGAATCTCCGCTTGGCGTCCGCGCACGGCGACATTCCTTTGATAAAAAATGACGCGCGTCCCGCGTCGTCAATTCCGCTCGCCACGCGCGCGCTGACGCGCGGCCCGGTTCCGCAAACGAAACCCGAACTGCCGATTGTGTATCCGTCCAAAGCAAAATTTGGCGCCATCCAATTGTTGGGGACCGACGCGGCGGGCGAAGCGGCGCGCGGCGGCGCATGGCGGTTGGTTTTGTTTTGGCACACGGATGAAAAACTTGGGGCAAACTATAAATTGCGTCTCGTCGCGACGACGGAAGCGGGCCAAGAAATCGCGCGGCTAGAAGAAACGCTGCTCAAAGGAATTTATCCGACGCGGCAATGGCGCGCGGGCGACTATGTGCGCTCGGTGCATGATCTGGAAATTCCCGCCGACGCGCCGAACGGCAAAGCGGTCGTGCGCGTTTCGTTGTGGACGCCGGACGGTAAACCGGTCGGACGCGCGGACGGCGCGCCGATTGCGGGCATTGAAATTGGCGGACGCGCGCACACGTTTGAAAAACCGCATCCGCAAATCGCGCGCACGGCGCGTTTCGGCGACGCGATGGAATGGGTCGGTTATGATTTGCCCGAAACGAATTTGCGCGCGGGGCAACCGTTTCATTTGAAATTGTATTGGCGCGCGCTGCAACCGACGGATAAACCGTACACCGCGTTTGTCCATCTGCTCGACGCGAACGGGCGCGTCATTGGTCAAAAGGACGCGCCGCCGTTGAATGGCGCGGCGCCGACGGATACTTGGGTGGCGAATGAATATCTCGCGGACGAATACAGTTTTGAAATTGCGGCGGATGCGGCGCGCGGCGCGGCGGCGGTGGAAATTGGATTTTATGACCCGCAGTCGGGTCAGCGTTTGCCGGTTGTGGATGACGCGGGGCAGGGCGACCGCGTATTGATTGAGGGCTTGCAGCTCGCGCCCTAAATTTTTTCGAGCGCAATGCGCGCAAACGGCAAATCTGATTTATAATTGGCGTATGGCAGAACGAATCCTCATTATCGAAGACGAAACTAAAATCTCGGATTTTTTGCGGCGCGGTTTGGCGTACGAAGGGTACAAAGTCGAAATTACAAATGACGGCGAAACCGGCTTGAAGGCGGCGCTGGACAATGTGCCGGACTTGGTCATTCTCGACGTGATGCTGCCCGGTCTCGACGGGTTGGAAGTGGCGCGCCGTTTGCGTTCTGGCGGCGAAACGCCGATTTTGATGTTGACTGCCAAAGATACCGTGTCGGACAAGGTGAAAGGTTTCGAGAGCGGCGCGGACGATTATTTGGTCAAGCCGTTCGCGTTTGAAGAATTGCTCGCGCGCGTCCGGGCGCTGCTGCGGCGCAACAAGCCGGTGGACCAGACAACCTACCGCTTTGCGGATTTGGCGCTCGATACGAAAACGCGTGAAGTGTCGCGCGCAGGGCGCAAAATTGATTTGACCACCAAAGAATTTGATTTGCTGCATTTTTTCATCATGCACCCGCGTCAAGTTTTGTCGCGCGAATTGATTTATGACCGCATTTGGGGTTATGACTTTGGCGGCGAATCCAATATCCTCGAAGTTTATATTCGCTATCTAAGGTCCAAGTTGGAAGCGGAAGGCGAAGCGCGCCTGATTCAAACGGTGCGCGGCGTCGGCTATGCGTTGCGCGAGGAATGAGCGCGGCGCGCAGCTTTAATTTTCCGCCTATTCCGGCGCGCGCGGCGCGCCATCCCGTTCGCTCCGCCAGAAAGCAGTAATTATTTCGCATGTCCATTCGTTTGCGTCTGACGTTATGGTACGTCGGACTTTTGGCTTTGCTCCTCATTGTCTTTGGCGCGGCGCTGTATGCCACCGTCGCCATCACTTCGTACCAAGAAGTGGATCGTCAATTGCTTCAGCGTGCGAATGATATTCAAGCCAGTCTCGCCACCGCCTTGATGCTGCAAGAAGACCCATGGGAGGTGTTTCGCCGCGGCGGCGTCTATTTGCCGGATGCCGATGTGTTTGCGACGGCGGAAATTTTTGTGCAGCTGGCGCGCATTGACGGCTCTTCCTTTAATCATTCCGCCAATCTCGGCAATCAACAATTGATTTTTCCGCAAGCGCAATTGGAACGCGCCAAGCGCGGCGAAGCGGTGCTTTCTGATTTTACCGTGAACGGCACGCGGCTGCGCGCGTTTGTTTCGCCCATCACCACGCGCGCGGGCCAAGTCGTCGGCTTTATTCAACTCGCGCAGCCGATGCGCACGGTGGATAATACGCTGCGCGGTTTGGGAACTTTGATTGTCATTATCATCGCGGCGGGGCTTGCCACCGCGACAATCGGCGGTTGGATCATTGCCGGCAATATTCTCTCGCCGATTGACCGCGTTACGCTGACCGCGCAAAACATTACGCGCGCGCGCGATTTAGGACGTCGCATTGACACCCCCAAAACGATGGACGAAATCGGACGGCTCGCGCTGACGTTCAACGAAATGTTGGCGCGCATTGAAGAATTGTTTCGTGTGCAGCAGCGTTTCGTCGCGGACGTGTCCCATGAATTGCGTTCGCCGTTGACGGCGGTGCGCGGCAATTTGGATTTATTGAAACGCGGCGCGGCGGACGACCCGGCGGAACGCGCGCAGATGATTGAGGCGATGGATTCCGAAATTGCGCGCATGAGCCGCATGGTCAGCGATTTGTTGTTGTTGGCGCGGCAAGATGCGGGCATTCCGATTGTCAAACATCCGCTGGAACTCGATACGTTGTTGTTGGAAGTGTATCGGCAAGCGCAGTTGACCGCGCGCGGCGTCAAGCTGATTTTGGGACCTGAAGACCAGGCGATTATCAACGGCGACCGCGACCGTTTGAAACAAGTGTTGTTGAATCTAGTGGACAATGCCATCAAGTACACGCCGCAAGGCGGACAGGTGACTTTGGGTTTGACCAAAGACGATGCGTGGGTCCAAATTTTTGTGCGTGATACCGGCATCGGTATTGCGGCGGATCATATTCCAAATTTGTTTGACCGTTTTTATCGCGTAGATAAAGCGCGTTCGCGCGATGCCGGCGGTACGGGCTTGGGGCTCGCGATTGCAAAATCGGTGATTGACGCGCACAATGGAAAAATTCAAGTGGAATCAAATGTGGGGCAAGGCAGTACGTTCACCGTATGGCTGCCGCTAACCGAAACGAAAAATGCGCCGACCGTTGCCGCGCCTGCGCCGACAACGCGTTTGGCTTTGAATGAAAATTAAGCGCATTTTGTTTTCACTGGATTTTTACGCGATTCTCATTTATTGCTAATCTGCGAACGGTATCCTACAGGCGACAGGTTGGGGGATGCCAAAAAGGGTGAAGCGGAGCGAGGCTACGAATATCCGGCCCTGGAATGTATCGTAAGAGCGCACCCCAGTCGGAGGGTCCAAGCTCTATTCCCCGCCTGATCCTTACAAGTGATTTACCCGGCGCGTTTGGTGGGACGCCCGGTTTAACAAGCGGATGAAACCGCATTCTCTGAAGGGTTAGTTCTCCTTTGTTGGGTGGTGAAATGACATCTCGCACAGCGCGAGATGTCATTTCTTGTACGACGAACGCCGCAAACATTCAATGTTTGCGGCGTCTTGATGTACGCGCAAGGCGCGTTATAATGCGAATAGGTTCAACCCAAGAACCAATCCACGCCGCCCGCCGCCGCGTACGCCAGCGCGACATTTTTGATGACCTTGCCCGCGATGGTAACGCCCAAGTAGAGGAGAAAGCGCATACGCAGCGCGCCCGCCACAATGCCGGCGGCGTCGAAAAATGGATTGGGAATGAGCGCCAAAATAAATATCGTCAGCGCGCCGTACCGCTGCATCCAACTCGCCATACGCGTATAGCGCGGCGAACTATCAATCAAAGTTTGGCTGCTGTACCCGGCAAGATAACCGGTCGTTTCGCCGAGCGCCTGACCCAGACCCGCGACGATGCCAATCGCCAAGGGATTGCCCGCCGTCGCCGCGAGCGCGGTCAGCGCCAGCCCCGGCACGGGCAAGATGAGCGTCGCGTTACTGATGAGTGACAAGAAAAAAATGACCGCCAAGCCGAGCGGCGAATTAATTAGCGCTTCGAGCTGCGCGCGGCGCGTGGGGTCAAAGAGAAAAAAAATGGTTGTCGCAAAGGCGACGACCAAAATCGCGACCGTGAGAATTTGAATTAAACGCAAGCGGCGCGGCGGTGGAGGAGGCGGGACTGCCGACATAAATGATGGGACGATTGTCCCACGATAGCGCCAGTACGTCAAAAAAATATGTATTCATTCAACCGATTCTTGATTCCGTTATTCTGGTGTGGCGTTTTCGCTTTGAGCGGCTGCGCCGATGGATTGCTTTCCGACGCGGTTACGCCCACCGCCGCCGCAACGCGCCCGCCGCGCGTGGTCGTGGTCACGGCAACGCCTTCGCACACGCCGTCGCCGCCCACCGCGACGCCGACGCGCGCGGCAACGCCTACGTCGGCGCCCACCGCCACACCTTTTATCACGCCGCCCACGCCGGGCGAAACGGTCGAGATTCCTATTTTGATGTACCATCATCTCAATCCGCTGCCGCCGGACGCGAGCGAATTGTTGCGGACATGGACCGTATCGCCGCAGCAATTCACCGCGCAGTTGGATTATTTACAAGCGCACGGGTTTCATACGATTACGCTCAAGCAGCTGGCGGATTTTTTCGAGCGCGGCGCGCCGCTGCCGACGCGGCCGATAGTCATTACGATTGACGATGGGTGGCTGGACGCGTACACAGTGGCGTATCCCGAATTGGTCAAGCGCAAGATGGTCGCCGTTTTTTTTGTTCCGACCAATTACGCGACGGCGGGCGGCGAGTTGTTTTTGAATTGGGCTCAGGCGGCTGAAATGAGTCGCGCGGGGATGGAGCTGGGCGGTCACACCATCAGCCATGAAGATTTGACCCAAACCGATTTGGCGGAAATGCGGCGCCAATTAACGGCGAGCAAGGCGCTGATGGAAGAAAAAATTGGACAGCCCGTTGTGTCGTTGTCGTATCCCTTTGGCGCGCACAATGCGCGCGTGGTGGCAGAAACCCAAGCGGCTGGTTATCGCGCCGCCGTAATTTTGTGCTGCGGCTATCAGCAGCAGGCGGAGAATCTTTTGACGCTGCCGCGCATTCGCGTTTCCTACGAGGATACGCTGGAGGATTTTGCCGGTCGGTTGCCGTGAGTGAAATTTGCAATAGATTTCTTCAAGTCGCCTTAAGCTTGCGTTAAAGTAACCATGAGAAGATTGTCCGTAGAGAGGGCGCGATTATCTACCGTTGGTATGAAAACAGATAATCGTCAGAAGGGAGAGAATTATGCTTTTCCATGTTACCATGACGCACGCCGCCGACGATTGCCCGGCGTATCACACCGAAAGAATGGCGGAAGTGGTCGCTTCGTTGGCAAACCTTGAAAAGGTTGGCAAGGAATTGAATGTCAAAGCGCATGCGCTGCTCTGGGGCGCGCCCGACCATGTGGCGTTTGCAGTTCTCGAAGCGGACGATTTGGGCGCTATCGGACGTTATTTGACTTCGATTGCGATTACGCAGGATTTCGAGGTCACTCCGGTTCAGCATGTGAGCGAGGTCATCGAGCTCAGCAAAGCGTTGGCGGCGCGAGCGAAAAAGTAGCAAGCTTGTAGGGCAAACGCATTTCAAAATGCGTTTGCTCCGCATGAGGTCATTATCATGTCACGTTCATCCGGTTGGATTGTAATTATTGTAATTCTGGGTATTCTGCTCGGCATGGTTGGCGGCGGCATTATGGGCGGCTTGGTCGGGATGTATGTCGCCGGTAACGCCGCGTCGCGCGACGCCGCGCCGGTCCCGCAACAAGTCAGGGCGGTCACGTCGGGCCAGGCGCCGGTGGTGCAAAACATGACCGTCAATTCGGCGTCGGAAGTGATTGACTCGGTGCGCGCCGTCGAACCTGCCGTCGTCACGGTCATTTCCAATTTGGGCGGTTCATCCTTTGGACAAGGTAACGGTCAAACTGAAGCGTCCGGTTCCGGGGTGATTATTTCCCAAGACGGTCACATCATTACCAACAATCATGTGATTGAAGGCGCGCAGAGTGTCTTTGTAATTTATAGCGACGGCGGGCGCGCGGATGCAACCGTTATCGGCGCGGACCCGGTGACCGATATCGCGGTGCTCAAAGTGAACGGCAAAATTCCGGCGGCTGTAGCTTTTGGCGATTCGAGCGCGCTGCAATTGGGCGAGTGGGTCATTGCTATTGGCAGCCCGCTGGGGAATTATCGCGGCTCGGTTACGGTAGGCGTAGTGAGCGGTATGAATCGCACGGTGCAAGGAACCGCGCAAGATGGTTTGATTCAAACGGACGCCGCCATCAATCATGGTAATTCTGGCGGGCCCTTGATTAATTTGGCGGGGCAGATTGTTGGCATCAATACGCTCGTCGTGCGCGATACGCCCGGCGGCGACCAAGCCGAAGGGTTGGGTTTTGCCGTGCCGTCCAACACGGTGCGCGCGGTGGCGGAGCAATTGATTGCGAACGGACGAATTGAATATCCGTTCATTGGTATTTCGTACACCGAAATCAATCCGCAGCTGGCGGCGGAAATGAATCTCACTTCCAAAGCGGGCGTGGTCGTGACTCAAATTACTACGGGCAGTCCGGCGCAAAAGGCGGGCTTGCAAGCGCGCGATGTCGTCGTCGCCATCAACAATGACAAGATTGACGAAAACCATTCGCTGCGTTCGCTGTTATTCAAATATCGCGTGGGCGATACGATTACGCTTTCGGTCGTCCGCGACGGCAAAACGCTTCCTGTCCAAGTGACCTTGACGAAACGTCCGACGTAACGCGTGCATTTTGCAAGAACTTGTAAAAAACCGCAAAGGAATTTTCCTTTGCGGTTTTGTTTTTAATGCGGATGGGGCGCCAAAAGTTTTCGTCAGCAAACCGAAAGCAAATTGCTCGCGCCACAAGCTCGCTGTCGGCGGCGCGCGATAAATACGGCGGCGCACAAATAGGTACAGTACGCGAGCAGCCACGCGAGACGCATTTGATAACGCCCCGCTGCGCCGTTTAACGCGCCGACAAAGATTGCATTCACTGTCAAAAGAATCAGCGTCACGCCCAACAATGCGGCGAGGTTATATTCTTTGCGCGCGATGCTCATGCCAAACAAAATCACTGCGGCGCCCAAGAAAATTCCGAGCATTACCTGTTCCGATAACGGCATGAGCGAAATCGGCACGGGCTTGCCGGCTTGCTCGATGCTGTTGAGAAACTGCGCGCGCTCATGTGGATCCACGCGACGTATTGCGCGCGCGGCGTTGAATTCTTTGGCGAGATATGCGATATGGTCGCTGCTGCGCGCCATCCAAAACTGCGCCCATGCTTCGCGCGCGCTCTCCCACGATTTTGCCCCAACAACACTGCACGGCGTGCGCGAGATTGGATTCAGATAGCGGATGAACAAGCCATATCCGATGGGGCGGTCACTCGGCGCATAGGACAGCGCGCCCGAAAAAATGTACGTTCCACTGTCGGAATATATCAGCGGGTATCCATTGTGCAAGGGTGTCCAAAGCAGCAAACACGCGCCTGCAACAATCAAGATAAAGTTGAGGAACGCTTGGCGGAGGTTCACACGACGAAAAAATTTTTCTTTTCCCGCTGGTTGCGAGAGAGATTCCACTCAGGTAACTCTCCCCTTTTCCAAAATAAAAGGGATTAGCGGAAAGAGGTGATGGATTCCCCGTGTGTCACGACTTGGTATTGGCGGGAATTTGTTTTGCCGCGAGAGGCACGCGCGGGCGCGCGAGCCAGGCAAAGGCGATACCCAAGAGATACAAGCCAAACATGGGCAGCGCGACCAGCGTCATGTTGAAAACGTCCACCGTCGGCGTAATCACAGCCGCCGCAACCGCAATAATTACGATGGCATAGCGCCATTGTTTGGCAAATTGGCGCGCAGACATGACGTTAAAGCGCGCCAAAAAGAACATGACGAGCGGCAGTTCAAAGGCGACGCCCACCCAAAAAATCAACGCCAATGCAAAATTGATATATTCTTCCAGCGACGGCAGCGGTTGAACCAGCGAACCGCCCAACGAAAATAAAAAGTCCAGCGCGCTGGGCAAAATCAAAAAATAGGTGAACAGCACGCCGCTGGCAAACAAGATAAATGCCATTGGCGTCAACAAATACATCGGACGCATTTCTTGCGCGGTCAAACCCTCATACACCGCCGCGCGTTCCTCTGTTTTCTCTGCCAACTCTTCGGGTGAGAGCGTCGCCTGATACGCGCGCCATTCTTTGGCGTTCAGCGCGGCGGCGGCATACTTTGGTCCGCGCAAAAAGAAAACGATTTGCAGCAAAATGACCGGCAGCGAAACGGCAAAGCCCACAATCAACGCGATTTGAATATAGACCGTAAATAATTCGGTCGGTTTCAAAACGACGGGCGTGGTATTGGTCAAACCCAACGGCAAAATAGTTCCTTTGGGCAGCGTAAGCGTTTCGCTCACCGTTTCGGCGCCACGCACGACATTGGTTGTAATTTGCACATCCTCCGCCAATGCGTAATGGCTGATGGGAATTTGCGCGGGCGTCGTCGGCGCGATGATGCGGACGGGACGAATGATGTATCCCAATAACGGCTGCGCGAAAACGAACGCAATGCCGAAACCGATGCCAAATGCAATCAAGACAATGAAAATACGCCGGCGCAGTTCTTCCAAATGCGCCGTGACTTGGTACAAAATTTGAATGCCCGCATAGATATTGTTTTTGGTACTGATCCAGTAGCGGCGCGCATTGTGTAGATTGCCGAGCAAGGGTTGTCCGCTTTGCGCGCGCCGCAGGTCGGTCAGCGCGAGCCAGAGCGCTTCCAAACTTTCCGGCAAGCGGCGGGGCCCAATCGCGAGCAGCGCCACAAAAGCCAAAACGACTAGCGAAAGAATTTCGGTCATGGGGCGGGCGGATTGGCGTCGGCAGATTGGGTTAGCGCAGCGGATGTTTCGGGCGCGGTTTCAGATTGAGAAATTGCGGCGGATGTTTCGGGCGCGGTTTCAGATTGAGAAATTACAGCGGATGTTTCGGATGCGGCTTCGGATTGAGAAATTGCGGCGGGCGGGGCAATGGTTGGCGTTTCGGTTGGCGCGGGCGCGTCCGCCGTGGGTTTGAGCATTTGCGCCTTTTCCATTTCCATCGAGGTTTCGAGCGCCGTGTTCATTTGTTCATTGATGGTATTCAATCCATCGCGCAATTCGCGCGACATGCCGCCGATTTTTTTTGCCAGCTCGGGCAACTTGTCGGGACCGAACAACACCAAAATCACAATCAGCACGACGGCAATTTCCGTCGGACCGATGCCAAACAAATTCATTACACGCCTCGCTTTGCCAAAGTCGGATGTCCGGCAACGTATGCGCCCAAAACGCCATTCACAAAACGCGGCGCGCTATCGCTGCCGTACAGTTTTGCCAACTCGACCGCCTCGTTGATGGCGACCTTGACCGGCACATCGCCCATCGCGCGCAATTCAAACAACGCCAGCCGCAGCACATTGCGATCCACAATCGCGAGTTGGTCCACCGGATATTCCGGCGCGAATTTGGCAATCAACGCGTCGAGTTCCGTTTGCGTTTGGACGACGCCTTGAACCAATGTCCGCGCGAACGCTTCGCCTTCGGGCGAAAGCGTCTCGCGTTGGGCTGCCGTGTCTTCGGCGCGCGTGATGTCGAGACGAGATTGGAGCGCCGTTTCGGCGGAATGGCCCACCGAATCAATTTCAAATAAAATTTGGAGCGCCAGGGCGCGCGCTTTACGCCGAACTTTCATGGGTGAACCACTCGTATCCGATTACACATTAAACCACCGCGCCGCTTCCCGTCGCGTCAAACGGGTCTTGGACATCCACAAAATGGATATTGACGGAATGAACCGGCATCCCGACCACATCCGCAATCGCATGGTAAATTGCTTGCTGCAAGGCGCTGCCTAACGCGGGCAGCGCCGTATTGGGCATGGCGACGACATATACTTTGAGCGAAACTGCGCCGTCTTGGATGGCTACATCTACGCCCGCGTCGGAACGACTGCCGCGCAGGACGCGACTCATGCGTCCCGATAAATTACTCGCCAGCCGCGCGACGCCGGGCGTCGCTTCGGCGACTTGGCGCGCGACGGTTACAAGCGCTTGGGGCGCAATAATGACCGCGCCGATGGTTTCATCCATTTTGCTTTTTTAGACCATTCCCCCGTCCACCGCCAACACTTGGCCCGTGATATAACTCGCGCGGTCGGATGCCAAAAATGCTACGGCATCCGCGACTTCTTCTACGGTGCCAAAACGCTGTTGCGCGACAAAGGCGACGATATTGTCCTTGACCTGTTGCGGCAGCGCGTTCGTCAATTCCGTCGGGATATAGCCCGGCGCGACCGCGTTCACCGCGATATTTTTGGACGCGTATTCTTTAGCCATCGCTTTGGTAAAGCCGATGATGCCCGCTTTGGCGGCGGAATAATTGGTCTGTCCGGGATTGCCCATGATGCCCGCCACTGAAGTCATGTTCACGATGCGCCCGTATTTTTGTTTCATCATCTGGCGCAGCGCGGCTTTGGAGCAATTGAACACGCTCTTGAGATCGTTCGCGATAATGAAATCGAAATCTTCTTCTTTCATCAACGCGAGCAAATTGTCGCGCGTAGTCCCCGCGTTATTGACCAAAATATCAAGCCGTCCGAACGTGTCGAGCGTTACTTTGACGACGTTCTGCGCGTCGGCAAATTGACTCACATCGCCTTGCACTGCTATCGCGTGGCCGCCGTGCGCGCTAATTTCTTGAACGACTTGCTGCGCCGCGTCCGCGTTTTTGTGATAATTGACCGCGACCTCGGCGCCCAAACTTGCGAGCCGCAACGCCACCGCGCGCCCAATGCCGCGCGACGCGCCCGTGACCAGTGCGACTTTACCATTCAAATCAATCATGCCGTCATGCCCTCCACGTATGTGACAATGTTTTCGCGCGTGCCGAGCGGATACGCCGTCGCGCGTTTGGCAATGCGTTTGTTCAAACCCGTCAAGACATCTTTGGGTCCGATTTCGAGAAACTTGGCGACGCCTTGCGCTTGCATAAATTCTACGCCGCGCACCCATTGCACCGCCGAGGTCAATTGCGCCAACATTTCTTGGCGCAGCGTTTCCGGCTCGCGCAGCGGTTCCGCCGTCACGTTGGAAATAATTGGGATGCGCGGGACGTTGAGCGGCGTATTCAGAACGGCGGCGCGAAATTCTTGCACCGCCGCGCGCATCAATTCGGAATGAGCCGCGATGCTCACCGCCAAAACAATCGCGCGTTTTGCGCCCGCTTGTTTCGCCAATTCGACCGCGTGCGCCAACGCCGTTTTTTCGCCGGACAGGACGATTTGTCCGGGCGCGTTGTAATTGGCGACTTGGACCGCGCCCACTTCACGACAAATTTCTTCCAGCTTGGCGTCGTCCAAACCGAGAATCGCCGCCATCGCGCCGGGGCGCAATTCGCCCGCGCGTTTCATTGCCGCGCCGCGCGCGCGAACCAATTTTACGCCGTCGGCAAAATCCAAAGCGCCCGCGGCGACCAGAGCTGAAAATTCGCCCAAGCTATGACCCGCGCACCAAGCCGCCGGCTCTAATTCGTACGCGGTGGCTTGCTGCAACGCCGCTAACGCCGCAATGCTGTGCGTCAATAACGCGGGCTGCGCGTTCAGCGTGTCTGTCAATTCTTCTTCGGGGCCCTGAAACATCAATTTGGACAGCGAAAATCCAAGAACCGCATCCGCCGCGTCAATCACCGTGCGCGCGCTCGCATACGTCTCGTACAAATCGCGCGCCATGCCGACAAATTGTGAACCCTGTCCGGGAAAAACCCATGCCGTTGTCATGATGTGTCTATTGTATATCAAATGTGTTTGAATACAGAACCTTGCGGCGTTGGCTCTGCTTTCCGCGCGTACAAAAAGAAAAGGTCTGGCGTGCGCGCGCGGGAGACGCGTACATTCCCAGACCTCTGCCCGGCGCGCCGGAAGGTTATTTTGTCTTTTTGCTTTCTTTGATTTCAAAAACTTGGTCGCCGTTATAGTAACCGCAAGTTGGACAGACGCGATGCGGAATATATAGATTGTGGCAGTTGGGACATTCCGTCAGATTTTGCGCCTTGAGCGCGAGATGGCTGCGGCGGCGGTCGCGGCGTCCTTTGGACGTTTTCCGTTTTGGAAGAGGCGGCATTTTTGTACTCCTTGATTATTCAATCGTGCGATTTGGATTCATCCAACAATGCTTGTAATTTGGCAAAACGCGGATCCACGTCGTCGTCATGGTGGTCGCAGACTTCTTGATTGCGGTTCTTGCCGCAAACGGGACACAAGCCCTGACAATTGTTGCGGCACACTGGCGCGAGCGGCAACGCGAGCGTCAAATCTTGACGTACGATTTCTGTCAAGTCGAGCGTATGCTGCGCGTCAATCAAGGTCGCCGTGTCCGCGTCTTGGGCTTGCGGCAAGTGCGCGCCGGATAAAATATCAATCGTCGGGTGGAATTCTTCTTCGATTTGAAAACGCGTCGGAAAAGCAAACGCGCCGAGACAGCGACTGCACGTCAATTCAATCGTCGAATATAAATTGGCGCGCACCAAAATACCTTCGTTCGTGCGAATCATATCCACCGCGCCGTTCAAATTCGTAAGCGGATGAATCGCCGGGTCGAGGTCCGCAATATCGTTTTGCAGTTGGTAATGACGCGTTTCCCCGATATGTCCTTTCAAGAGCTGTGAAACGTTGTACCGCATATTCGTTCAATTCAAAAAAAAGTATCTTGCCGTGTTGCGCGCTGGACGAATATTCTCGTCGTAAAATACTTGTACGCGTCAAAAGGACGCGCATACGAAAGCCAGCGCAGAACGCGCTGGCTTGGGCAGAACGCTGTCAAAAACGCAACACATTATAATCGTTTGAGCGTTCCCGTCAATTTTCGGGCGCCCACAAGCGACAAGGCGATAGCGCCGCGAGTTGCCATGCGCTTGAAGGCTTGAACGCGGCGCGCAGCTGCGGCGCGTCAACCGGAAATGGGACCGGCGGGCGGCGCAGGCGGAGCCCCGCCGCTGACCGCCGCGCGTTTATCGTTCAAAATTTTCAATCCGTTATGGACGGTGCCTTGCAATGTGGCGACCCGCGCGGTTAATTCGTCGAGCCGCTGCTGCAAATCGTTCAGCACTTGTTGGGCGTAATCATCCGCGCCCGCGCGCGTACTTTTGGCGTCGGCTTCGGCTTGCGTCATGATTGCCGCCGAGCGCGCTTGCGCGGTCTTGACCACTTCGCTCAGGTCGGCTTGGTGCGCGGCTTCGTCTTTAGCCATTTGCACGATGCGGTCCGCTTCTTCTTTGGCTTGCGCGAGGATGCGGTCTTTTTCTTGCGTCACGCGGCGCGACTGTTTGATTTCTTCCGGCACCGCAATCCGCAATTGGTCAATGATGTCGAGACATTCGTCCTCGTCAATCATGCGCTTGTTGCTGAACGGCACGGCAGTGCCTTTATTGACGGCTGCTTCGAGCCGGTCAACCAAATAAAGAATGTCTATGGTGATCAACCCCTTTCAAGTCACCGCATGACGCGGGGCTGTGCTGAAATTTCGGACGCGCACGGCACGACGATACTACTACAAATTGCGCGCAATGACAATCGCCGCGCGGCGCGTGTCGCCCAGACCAAGTGTTTGGCAGTGTGAATCCCCAGCGCGTCGCGCAACGCGGCGCAACCGCTTGCGGTCTTGCCAAACGTCATTCTTGCAGCGAAACCAATTTTACTTTTTCGCTGCGGTCGTCGCCGAGCTGCGCGATGCGCTGCTTGAGGCGGGGCGCGACGAATGACGGCACCATTTCGGAAATGTCGCCGTCCGCGAGCGCCACTTCTTTCAAGATGCTGGAACTGAGAAACGCATACGATGCGCCGGTCATGAGGCAGACCGTATCAATCTCTGGCGCTTGTTGCGCGTTGATGAGCGCCATTTGATATTCGATTTCAAAATCGTGCGTCGCGCGCAAACCGCGCACAATCGCCGCCGCGCCCATCTGGCGCGCGAACGAGACGGTCAAGCCGTGATACGAAAGCACTTGGACATTGGCAAGTTCGCGCGCGGCTTGGCGCATAAATTCCAGACGTTCCATTTCGTCAAACAAGAGATTTTTGAGCGGACGGTCGTACGCCGCCCAAATCACGCGGTCGAATAATTTTGCCGCGCGCTTGACGATTTCAACATGTCCGTTATGAATCGGGTCGAACGAGCCGGGGTAAATCGCAATGGTCATAATTCACGCTCTAGGTTGGATAGGATGGGTTTGCGTTTCTTGCGTTAGCGCGTCGCTTGGCTTTTCACGCCAAATCGCCCCCGGCGCGCCAAAATAGATTGACGCCTTTTTTCAATAATTGATGTTCGGGGGCTTGCAATTTTGGGTCTTGGGCGAAAATTGTTTCCGCCGCGCGGCGCGCTTGCTCTAACAATTTTACGTCGGTCAATTGCGCGACTTTTAAATCCGGCAAACCGGCTTGCTTGGTGCCAAAAAATTCGCCGGGGCCGCGCAGCAGCAAATCGGCTTCCGCCAATTTGAAACCGTCTTGCGTGCCTTCGATCACTTGGAGCCGTTCGTCGCTGGTCGAACCCGATTTTTCCGCGAGCAGCATACAAAACGATTGATGCGCGCCGCGCCCGACGCGGCCGCGAAATTGATGCAGTTGCGCCAAACCAAAACGGTCCGCGCCCTCAATCAACATCACCGTCGCGTTTGGCACGTCAATGCCCACTTCAATCACCGAAGTGGCGACGAGGATATCCAGCTCGCCCGTGCGAAACGCTTCCATCGCCGCGTCCTTGAGCGCGGGCCGCATCTTGCCATGCACCAAGCCCACGCGCAAATCGGGAAAAATGTGCGTGCGTAGATTTTCGTATTCTTCGACCGCCGCTTTGGCGTCAATGGCTTCCGATTCTTCAACCAACGGACAAATCACAAACGCCTGACGCCCCTCGCCCACTTGTTTGTGAATGAAGGAATACGCGCGCTCGCGTTCTTTCGGTTCGAGCCATTTTGTTTTAATGGGCGTACGCCCGGGCGGCAGTTCGTCCAAAATCGAGAGGTCGAGGTCGCCGTACACCGTCAGCGCCAAGGTGCGCGGAATCGGCGTCGCGGACATGATGAGAATGTGCGGATTGAAACCTTTTTGGCGCAGCGCGGAACGTTGGTTGACGCCAAACCGGTGTTGTTCGTCAATCACCGCGAGCGTGAGATTGGCAAACGAAACGGATTCTTGAATCAGCGCGTGCGTGCCGATGGCGAGGTCAATTTCGCCGGCGGCGATGCGCTGCGCCATTTCCTGTTTTTCGCGCGCGCGCAGACTGCCAATCAATTTGCCCACGCGCGGCGTGAGGCCGAATGCGCTCGCCAACGTCGGCAAGATTTTTTGAATCGTATTGTAATGCTGTTCCGCCAAAATTTCCGTCGGCGCCATCAATACCGTTTGCGACCCATTGACGATGGCGGCGAGCAGCGCGGCGGCGGCGACAACCGTTTTGCCCGCGCCCACATCGCCTTGCAAGAGGCGGCTCATAGGAATCGGACGCTGGAGGTCGTGGAAAATTTCGCCAATCGCGCGCTGCTGCGCGCCGGTCAGCGCGTACGGCAGCCCGCGCGCAAAGCGTTCCATAAAATCCGGCGCAATGTCCAATGCTTTGCCCGGCTCGTGCTGCCAGCGTTGGCGCTGGAGCAGGACGCCCAATTGAATATACAACAGCTCTTCAAATGCCAAGCGCTGACGCGCCGCGTTCATGCTTTGGAGCGAATTGGGAAAATGGATTTCGCGCAGCGCGTTGGGCAGCGTCATCAAGTGCGCGTTTTGGCGAATAGATGGCGGCAAAGGGTCGGGGACTTGGTCCGCCCAATAACCGACGACTTGGCGCTCCAATTTGCGAAGCAAAGCCGCTTTGATGCCTTCGGTGAGCGGGTACACGGGATAGACCCGCGCGGTTTCCAACAGGCGCTGCAATTCTTTGGTGAGCGGTTCAAACTCTGGCGACTTGAACGAGAGCTTGTTCAAATCGCGGTCCACTTTGCCGCTGACCACATAGTGTTGGCGCAGATGAAACTGTTTCGCAATCCACGGCTGTTTGAAAAATTTTATCGTGATGCCGCCGGTTAAATCCATCAGCACTACATCCACGATGTGATAACCGTTGCGCGTCGTATAGTGATTGAGGTGTGTGACCTGGCCAATAATCGTGGCGTCGTCGCCAAACATCAATTCGCTGATTGATTTCAACGGGCGATAGGCGCGCGGAAAGTGATACATCAAATCGCGTACGGTAACGATGCCCAGACGTTCAAATGGATTCTTTTTGGCGGGACCCACCCCGTTGAGGCGCGTAACGGGCGAATCCAAATCATAGTCGAGACGCGCCAGTGGTTTATCGGGCGGCAGTTCGGATTCGATTTGGTCGGCGCTGGCAGACGGCGTAGGGGCTGGCGGCGCTGTGGGCGCGTGTTGCGGGGCGCGCGGCGCCGTTTTGGCGCGCGCATTGGCTTGGGGCGGCGCAGGCGCTTGGCGCGCGAGCGCGAGCGCGCGTTCAATCATTATTTTGCGTTGCGGCGGTTCGGCTTGGGAATAATTTTCAAAACAACCGACGATTTGCGCGACCAGAGCTTGATTTTCGGGCGTGCGCGTGCGGTTTGCCCAATTGGCGACGTAGGTTTCGATTCCGCCGACGGCGCTTTTATTCGTATATCCGATGTTTTGTTCGAGAGCGAGAACTTTGGCGAGCTCGTTAAAAGTGGACATGCGCGGACTTAGAATTTTCCATTAACCCAAGCAACGCCGACGGCGCCGGGGCCCGTGTGCGCGCCAATGACCGGCCCCGTTTCGCACACCATGATTTGTTCCTCAAACCACGTTTCGGCGAAATGTTTGCGCAGCGCTTCAGCCATTTCGGGCGCGGCGGCGTGAATGATGGCGAGCTCTTGAATGGGCCCCGAACCCAACACAATGTCGGCAATCCGTTCGACGGCGCGTTTTTGCGTGCGAATTTTTTCGACGAGTAGCACTTCGCCGCTGACGAGTGAAATAATCGGTTTGACATTTAACAAACTGCCGACGACCGCCGCGCCTTTGCCCAAGCGTCCGCCGCGCACGGCGTAATCGAGCGTGTCGAGCATGGCGATACAGTGCGTGCGCGGAATCACGTCGTCAATCAATTCTTTGATTTCATCCAACGCGTAACCGTACCGCGCCGCGCGCGCGGCATACACGGCGAGCCAGCCCAAACCCATCGAAGTCGCGCGCGAGTCCACCACTTGGATTTGCATCCCAAGCGGGTCGGTGGTTTGGAGCGCGTCGGCGGCGAGGCGCGCGGAATTGTACATGCCCGTCAGCGTTTTGACCGAATGGATGGAATAGACTTGATTCGTCAAATCCGACAACTGACTAAAAATCTCGGTAAAGACGCCGGGCGACGCTTGTGACGTGGTTGGCACGATATTGCTCGTTGTGAGTTTGCGATAAAACTCGGTGGGCGATAAATCCACGCGGTCGCGAAAACTCTCTTCGCCGAAATTGACAAAGCACGGCACGCGAATAATGTCCAACTCCTGAGCGATTTCATCGGGAATGTCGGACAAACTATCGGTAACAATTCGAACTTGAGACATAAGTCAATGCGCAATGCCAAATGCCGAATGCACAACGGGCAAGCCCGGATTGTTCATTGTGCATTGTGCATTGTAAATGGAGGTATTACATTCCTTCGTACACCACGACGCCCAACGCGCCGGGGCCCAAAAACGCGCCCAAAGATGGCCCATACACTTCGACCTTCATATCCAAATTAGGCAATTGTAAATTTACTTGTTCAATCAACAGCGCGACATCTTCCGGCGTGGTCGAGTGCAGCACGTCCATTTTTTCAATGTGCGTGAACTCGATGATAAACTCGACCAATTTTTCCACCGCCTTGGCGCGCGTGCGAACTTTTTCCAGCACTACAATATCGCCTTCTTCCAAAATTAAAAGCGGTTTGATATTGAGCATGGTGCCGAGAATGGATTGCGCTTTGCGAATGCGCCCGCTGCGTTCGAGATATTCCAACGTATCTGCAAACGCGGCGATATAGGTGCGCGGAATCAAACCGCGCGCCAGCCGCACGACCTGTTCCACGTCCGCGCCTTCTTGCGCCGCGCGCGCGGCTTGGGCGACGACCATGCCCAGCCCGGTGCTGATGAGCTGCGAATCAATGATGCGGATTTTGGCGCGGCCCATCAACGGCGACGCCGCGCGCTGCGCGTTGTAATGCGTGCGCGACAATTTCGACGAATTGAGAATGGCGACGATTTCGTCGGTCTCTTTCATCAACTCGTCAAATGCCTGTTCAAATTGCGCGACGGACGGCGCGCGCAATTCGGGCGTGACCGGCGCGCGTGCGATTTTGCTGAAAAATTCTTTGGGCGTGAGGTCGAGCCCCTCGCGATAACTTTTCGCGCCCAACTGAATCGTCAGCGGCAGAACGGTGACGCCCAGCGCGGCGGCAACTTCGGGCGAGAGCTCGGCGGCGCTGTCGGTAATGATTTTAACTTGAGGCATTGGATTGGTCGCGTATCGCGTATGGCTTACGCATGGCGTTCGGCGAACCATACGCGCGGCGCGAGACGCAAAAGCTATTCAATCGAAATAATATACGGATACAGCGGTTGCCCGCCGGAATGTAATTCAATGTCCTGCGCCGGATATTCGCGCTGCGCCAGCGCGCGCATCTGTTCCGCGGATGCCATATCCACATCGGCGCCATAATACAGCGTGATAATTTCATTGTCGGCGGCGCCCGCGTCGCGCAGCGCCGCCATCGTCAGCGCCGCCAAATCGTCTTGCGCGCGAATCAATTCGCCGTCCAGCAGCGCAATCGGTTGTCCTTCATTGATCGGCACATTATTGACGCGCGCCGCGCGCACCGCGCGCGTAATTTCGACGGTCCGCAAACGCTTGGCTGCCGCGCTCATGATTTGCAGATTGGTTTCCACGTCGGCTTGATAATTAAAAGCCAAGAGCGCGGCGAGCCCCTGCGGCGCGGTGCGCGTGGGAATGACATGCACGCGTTTGGACGTCAATTCTTTGGCTTGGTTCGCCGCCAAAATGATATTCTTGTCGTTCGGCAGCAAAATAATTTCGGTCGCGGCGACGCGCTCGATTGCGTCGAGCAAATCTTGCGCGCTTGGATTCATGGTGGGCCCGCCGTTGACCATCGCGCTGATGCCGATGGATTCAAAAATTTCGCGCAAGCCCGCGCCCGGCGCGACGGCGATGGTGGCAATGCCGGTCTGGATTTCGGTGGCGGGCGATATTTGGATTTTGGCGTGCGGCAAAATCGCGCCGAGATTTTCCGCGCCGACGCGTTCGTCGGCGGTGTGTCCCGCCATAAAGTCAACATATTGCGCCTGCATATTTTCGATAATGATGTTGACCAACGCGCCTTGCTCGGCGCCGTATTTGATAATGTCGCCCGGATTCGGCGCGTGAACATGCACTTTGATTAGCGTTTCGTCGCCCACAATCAGCGCGGATTCGCCCATCGCCGAAATCGTTTCGCGGATTTGCTCCACCGCGAGCGCGCTGCCGTGAATGTGAAACTGGATGTCATAGCCCCAGCCCTCTTCGCGCGTAATGTGTTCCAGATTTTGCGCGCCGCCGTGAATGGTTTCGATTTCCAAATTTTCGCCGTTCAGAAATTTTAGCGCGCCTTCCAAAAAGATAGCCAAGCCCTCGCCGCCCGCGTCCACCACGCCCGCTTCTTTGAGGACGGGCAGCAATTGCGGCGTCCGCACTACGGCGCTGCGCGCTGCCGCGACGGTTTTTTCCAGCACGTATCCCACATCGTCCGATTGCGCGGCGGCGAGGACGGCGCGGTCTGCGGCTTCGCGAATGACGGTGAGAATCGTGCCTTCCACCGGTTTGACCACGCCTTTGTACGCGGTGCGCGCGCCTTCGCCCAACGCTTCGGCAAATAATGTCGCGTCAATTTTTTCGCGTTTGTCCATGCCGCGCGCCATGCCGCGCAAAATTTGCGAAAGGATGACGCCAGAGTTGCCGCGCGCGCCCAATAACGCGCCGTGCGAAAGCGCCGCGCTAATTTCGCCCGCGTTGGGCGAATGATTCGCGTTGGCTTGGCGCATGGCGGTTTGCATCGTCAACAACATATTGGTGCCCGTATCGCCGTCGGGGACCGGAAAAACATTTAGCGAATTGATAAACGGCGCGTTGCGTTCGAGCCACACCGTGCCGGCGCCGAAAATCCTTTTCAAGTCGTTCCCATCAAGCTCTTTGAATGGGGAGCGTTCTGTCATAGAAGCGTCCAAGAGTATCCTGTCCGAAATAAATTTTATTGCGCGTCAACGGTCGTTGCTGACGCGCAAACCTTGTACATGTACATTCACTTGCGCGACGGTCAAACCGGTATCGCGCTCGACGATATATTTTACGCGATTTTTGATGCCGACGGCAACCTCGCTGATGCGCGTACCATACTCGATTACGACATATAAATCAATCGCGATGCGTCCGTCGCGGCATGTTACAGCCACGCCGCGCCGAAAATTGGCGCGCGGCAAAAGCGCCGCCATGTATTCCGCCAAACGTTCGCGGCTCGATGAATCTTTGGGCGCCATGCCGACGACGCCATACGATTCCAACACCGCCAGACCGGCGATGCTTTCGATGGCGCGCGGCGCTACCTCAATCCGTCCCAGATACGGTTCAGTCATTTTTCAGAATTTGCTTGCCGCATTGGCTTGTGCTAATATACTGCCCGCCGAATTTTGGCGTTTTTTTGTTGCTTGCGCCCGAACTTGACGGGCGCGTGTCTCTGCTTAAAGGAGTCTATCAGGATGTCAATGCGATGTGAGTTGTGTGGCAAAGGTCCACAACATGGACGCGCCGTCAGTTTCTCGAAAAAGGCGACGCCGCGCCGCTTTTTGCCGAATCTCGCCTACCGCAAGGTTACGGTGAACGGTAAAACGCAACGGCTGCGCGTGTGCGCCAATTGCGTGCGAACTTTGAACAAAAGCGCCAAAGGAAACTTTGCCAAGAGTCTTGAAAAAACTGCGTAACGCTTACGCAGTTTTTTTATGCTCCGCTGCTGCGCCGCAGCGCGGCGAGACGTTCCGCAATGCTCGCGCCGAGTCCAACATGGATGTCCCCGCAATCAAGATGTTCGCGCCCGCTTGCACGCAGCGCGGCGCGGTATGAATCTCCACCCCGTCGTCCACTTTGATATCCAACTCTGGATTTTGCGCGTTCGCCATTTGTCGCAGACGCGTGATTTTGGGTGGCATGGATTCGATAAGCGTCAAATCCGCCGCCAAAAGCGAGGGCGCGATGTTTAACGCTTTCATGCGGCTTGGCGCTCGGCGGCGCGCCGGGACATTTGCTGTCTCAATTGTCCGCAGCCCGCCGCAATCTCGATGCCTTTTTCCACGCGCAGCGTGGTGGGAATGTTTGCCGCGCGCAAACTATTTTCAAATTGTTTGACGCGCGCCGCGGACGTGCGGCGATACGCCGAGGCGCTCGTCGGATTCAGCGGAATGAGATTGACGTGACACAACATTCCGTGCAGCAATTGCGCCACCGCTTGCGCGTGCGCGGGACTGTCGTTGATTCCGTCCATCAACGCATATTCAAACGTCACGCGGCGATGCGTCGCGCGCACATAGTCGCGGCATGCGCGCATCAATTCGCGCAGCGGATATTTCCGATTCACCGGGACCAATTCATCGCGCAGCGCGTCATCCGCCGCGTGCAAAGAGACGGCGAGATTCACTTGCAAATCTTTTTCCGCCAACTGTCGGATGCCGTCCACATAACCCGACGTGGAAACGGTGATGCGTCGCGCGCCCAAACCCAAACGCGCGGGGTCGGTGAACGCTTCTAGCGCGCGCCACGTCACATTAAATTTCATGAACGGTTCGCCCATGCCCATAATGACGAGATTGGTCAATGGCAAGGCATGCCCCGCGCGTTTTTCTTGGCGCGCAAAATATAAAACTTGGGCGACGATTTCGCCGAGCGTGAGATTGCGGATAAAGCCCGCCTGACCCGTTTCGCAAAAGGGACAGCCCACCGGACAACCGACTTGGGTCGAGATGCACACGGTGCGCCGCGTGACCTGCGCGGCATCGGCGGCTTCGGCGGGACTGCCCGGCGTATCGAGATAGCGCATCAAGACGGTTTCGACAGTTTGCCCGTCGGTCATTTGAAATAAAGTTTTTTGCGTCAAACCATCCGCCGATTTTTGCGTGACGAGCGGCGTTAACGCGCCGAGGCGCGTTTCTTGCGCCAGCCGCGCGCGCAAAGCTTGCGGCAGATTCGACATGGCGGCGAAATCGTCCGCGAGTTCGTGATACAACCAGCGTTGAATTTGCTTGACACGATAAACCGGCTCGTTCCAACTCGTCAGCAAGCCGGTCAATTCATGCGTATCCAAACTCAACAGGTCAATGCGTTTTTCTGTCACAACCGTTCAACGCCTTGACGCGCGATTGGCGAGCGCGACATAATACAACAGATTCAATAACGTGCTTGCCGCCGCCGCCACATAGGTCCATGCCGCCGCGCCCAAGACTTGTTGCGCGCCTTGTAATTCTTGCGGCTGCATCAAACCGCTAGCTTGGAGCATTTGTAGCGCGCGCTTGCTCGCGTCAAATTCGACGGGCAGAGTCACGAGCGCAAAGAGCGCCATGCCGGACAAGAGCAGAATGCCAAGCCACATCACGATGGGATTGACGTTCGCTTGCGTAACGAGACACAAGCCGAGAAAAAATACGATATAGCCCAACTTGGAGCCGAGATTGACAATCGGCACAATCGCCATGCGAAAATTGAGCGGGCCATAATTTTGCGAATGTTGCAGCGCGTGGCCCAATTCGTGCGCCGCAATGCCGACAGCCGCGACGGACGGATTCTGCGCCACTTCGGCGGACAGAAACAGCGTGCGATTGCGCGGGTCGTAATGGTCGGTCAATTTGCCGGGCGTGCCTTGAATTTGCACTTGGCCCTGCAAGCCGACTTGGCGAATCAAAATCTCGGCGGCTTGGACCCCCGTGACGCCGCGCGCATTGCGAACGCGCGCAAAATTGCTGTACGTGGAATTTACTTTCCACTGCGCCCAGAGCGTCAAGACGATGCCGGGCAGCGCCAAAATCAAATAAAGCGAGTCGAAAAACATGGGTTATCGTGATTTGAGTTGCAGAGCGTCCTAAGTATATGCGCGCATGGCGAATAGTCAATAGGTTTCCGCCCAGCGCGCGCGCAGTGCAATCAAATTGTCAAAAATAAAATCGGGTTTGTACGCATTGCGCTCGGCTTCCGCACGCGTCGAGACGCCCGTTAAAACCATGAGGGTGGTCAAGCCGATGGCTGCCGCGCCGTCAATGTCCGTGTCGAGGCGGTCGCCGAGCATGGCGGTTTCTGACATTGCGGCGCCCGCCATTTCCAACGCGAGGTCAAACATCGGACGATACGGCTTGCCGATAATGAACGGTTCGGCGTCGGTGGCGGCGGCGATGAGCGCGACGAGCGAACCCGCGCCCGGCGTCAAACCCTCTTCGGTCGGCAGCGTGCGGTCGGCGTTGGTGGCAATGAATTGCGCGCCGCGCCGAATCTCTAAGGTCGCGCGTTTCAATTTTTCGTAATTCAAATTGCGGTCCAAACCTACAATCACCGCGTCGGCGTCCCGTTCCACACATTCAATCTGCGCGTCGTGCAGGGCGTCTTGCAGCGCGCTTTCGCCGACGACGAACACGCGTTTGACGCGCGGCATTTTTTGGGTTAACCAGCGCGGCGTCGCGTCGGCGGCTGTCAATACATTTTCGGGCGCAATCGTGACGCCCATGTTGTGTAGCCGTTCGACCGTGTAAGCGGCGCGGCGCGTGGCGTTATTGGAAACGAGGATAAATTGAATGGCGCGCGCGCGCAAAAAGGCAAAAAATTCGCGGACGCCGGGCAGCTCTTTTTGTCCGACCCACAAAACGCCGTCCATGTCAATCAACAGCGCGCGGATTTGGTTGAGTGATTTTGTCATTCGAACGGAAGATTAAAAACGGTTGCGACAATAAATTTGAGAACATACTGCAAAATCGCCAGCGCGATAATTGCGACCATCGGACTGATGTCAATTTGACCCATCGGCGGAATAAAGCGTTGAAACGGCGCCAGAAGCGGTTCGGTGATGCCGTAAATAAATTCCGCAATCGGATGATAGCGGTACTGCGGCAGCCACGAAAGAATGATGCGCCCAAAAATCAGGCCAAGCACGATATTGAAAAATAAATCAATCGTGGTATTCAGGATTTGCCCAATGTCCATGTTCAGCCCCGTTGTCCAAAAATCGCGCGTCCGATGCGGACGAGCGTCGCGCCCTCTTCAATGGCGACGGCAAAGTCGTCGGTCATGCCCATCGAGAGCTCGCGCCATTGGGCGCGCGTAAAACGCCGCGCCAATTCATCGCGCAATTCGCGCAGCGCGCGGAAAAATGGACGCGCTTGGTCCGCCGTCGTGACGAGGGGGCCAATGGTCATGAGTCCTTGCACGCGCAAGCCCGGCAGCGCGGTAATTTTTTCGACCGCCTCGAAAAATTCGGCGCGCGGTTCCGGCGCAAAACCAAATTTCTGTGGGTCGCTGCCGATATTGACTTGGAGCAACACGGGCATTATTTTGTCCGCCGCCCGCGCGTGACGATTCAGCGTTTCGGCGAGCCGCAGCGTGTCCACCGATTGAATCATGTCAAAGAGCGCGATGGCTTCGCGCGCTTTGCGGCGCTGCAAATGACCAATCAAATGCCAACGCAAGGGCGCGCCGTCAAGTTGGCGCTTGGCGTCGGGAATTTTTTCGCCCGCCTCTTCGACGCGATTTTCGCCCAGGTCCTGCGCGCCGGCGGCATACGCTTCCAGAATCGCTTGCACCGGAAAAGTTTTACTGACCGCGACGAGCGTAATTTCATCGGGCGAACGTCCGGCGTGACGCGCCGCCGTATGAATTTGTTCGCGCACGCGCGCGAGATTTTCTGCAACCGACATAGCTATCCGTTTCGAGAAAAAAATTAGCGTAACGCAATCAACGCGGCAAAACGTCCCGTCGTCGCGTTTTCGCGCCGCCATGAATAAAAATCGTGCGTGTGGTCCGCCGTGCATACGCCGGCAATTTCAATTTGTTGTACGCCCAACGCGCGCAGCTGGACGGCATTGGCATCCCAAAGATTCAAATGGGCGGCGCCGTTTTTTTGCAGCATCATTTCGCAAGTATCGGGAAAAGCGCGTTCGACTTGGGCGATTACGTCCGCGCCAATTTCATAACAACATGGCCCAATCGAGGGCCCAATGCAAGCGATCAACTCGCGCGGTTCGGTGTCAAAAGTTGCGCGCAGCGCGTTGACGGTATGGGTCAACACATGGGCGACAGTCCCGCGCCAGCCCGCGTGCGCGATGCCAATCGCCTGATGCGTCGGGTCGTACAGCAAAATCGGCACGCAATCGGCGAACCGCAGCATCAATGTGACGCCGCGTTCGTTCGTGATTAAACCATCTACATTTTGAATGCGCGTGCCGCGTTCGCGCGCCGTGACTCGCGCCACGCGGTCGGCTTGCGCTTGCGAAGCGTCCACCGTGTTGGCGCGGTCTAGTTCCAGCGCGCGGTGGAGGCGTTCTAAATTTTCCTGCACACGTTCGGGCGTGTCGCCGACATGCGCGCTCAGATTGAGCGTGTCGAATGGCGCGGGACTGACGCCGCCGTGGCGCGTCGTGACGCCGTGCGTAAGGTTGGGAAAAGCGAGCAAGGTTTCGGATTGATAAAAAACGACGCCATTTTTTTCGTTGCGTTGCATGCGCGGTATTGTAGCACAACTCGATATTCGCGGCGCTTTACATCGTTTGCCGAACGCGCTGAATTCAAGCCCCCGCGCGTTTTGGGAAATGTTAAAGAATTCTGCCGGGCAAGGGTGCGTTTGGCAAAATAGCGAGTTGCTTTATGATGGCGTGGGAAACGTCGCGCGCGGGCAGTATCTTTTTGCCGAGCCGCTGCGTTTTTCCTAATGAGTACAGACGAAACTATGATGCCAACGGCGCATGCGCCGCACATTGCTGCGGATTCGATGCACGAACTCTTGCCGCCCGCCGAAGCGCGCGAGGTGTTGCGCCGCGTCCAAGCGTACGAAGAACGCGCCTTGACGCGCCTCTATCAATTGTTTAGCGACCGTATCTTTCGTTTCATCTATTATCGGATTCAAGACCGGCCGCGCGCCGAAGAATTGACGAATGAAGTGTTTGTGCGGCTGCTAGAGAATGTGGAAAATTTTCGTCCGGGCGGCGGCGATGTCACGTTGGCGTTGACGGGCTGGATTTTTACGATTGCGCGCAATTTAATCATTGACGATTATCGCCGCCAAAAAAAGCGCGCGGCGGAACCATTGCCCGATGACGATACGGATTTGGCGGATGAGACTTTGGATTTGGATGTACGCCTGACGCGCGCGGATTTACAAATCGCTCTGGCGCAACTCACCGAAGAACAACAAACGGTTTTGTTGCTGCGTTTTGAAGAAGGATTCACCAGCGCGCAAATTGCGACCATGCTGGGCAAGACCGACATGGCAATCAAAGCATTACAGCGGCGCGCCCTCGCGACGATGGCGCGTTTGTTGACGCTGCCGCGCGCAGACGCCGCGCGCACAGGGATGAGCTGATGGAGCATCGCCAAGAAAACCGCGAACGGGATGAGCGGCTCGACCAAGAGATTGACCGCGTGTTGGCGGGCGACTCGAGCGCGCCGGACGATACGCTGACCGCGCAGCTCGCGCGCGAATTTGCGCGGCTGGCGGCGGAACAAGCGCCGCGCTTGTCGAACGCCGCGCGCGCGCAAGGATTAAACGCTTTGCGCGCGCGCGCGGCGCAGCGGCGCGCGCGGCGGCGCCGCAATCCATTTCATTTTCTATCGGCGGTCCCGCGGTGGGCGGCGCTCGGCGCGACGATATTGATTGCGGTGTTGATTGCGAATGGCGTCTCGACGGCGGCAGCCGAAAGCTTGCCGGGGTCATGGTGGTATCCGTTCAAACGTTTTGGCGAGAATAGCCAACTTTGGCTGCAAACTTCGCACGAACAGCGCGCGCAGCTCTGGATGAATCTGGCGAATACGCGTTTGGATGAAGTGCAGCGTTTGTTGGCGAACGGCGCGCGCGTTGACCCTGCCGCGCTCGACGCGGTGGATACAAGCATCTTGCAGGTCTTGGCTGAACTTGGCGGTACGCGCGGCGCGCCGCGCGTGGAACTGTTGAAAAAATTGACGGCGTTGGCGCTGCGGCAGCAGCAAATCCTCGAACAGCTAGCGCAAAACGCGTCGCCGCTCGAACGCGCGCGTTTTGAACAGACGGCAAAACTTTTGCAAGGCGTTGCGAGGTACGCGCAATCGCCCAACGCCGTCCAAGACCCAACGCTCGACCCTATGCGGTTTCTCACGCCCAGCCCGACGCCAACACAATTGTCCACTGTGCCGCCCACTAGCGTCGGCGCGCCGTCGCCGACAGCGCTTGAAACGGTTGGCGCGCCCATAAGCGCCGCGACGCAAACGCCTGACGCTGTGAATACGCTTACGGCGGAACCTGCCGCGACGCGCCAAGCTCTTCCTACAACAGAGAA
>Ga0226835_1000689_pt1 | contig 29583 bp, 24 predicted proteins | sample LAC_MetaG_1_FD_163627 | JGI IMG/M metagenome (GOLD analysis project Ga0226835, IMG submission 163627) | Anaerobic ammonium oxidizing microbial communities from anammox membrane bioreactor (MBR) in UC Berkley, California, United States -... | ecosystem: Engineered > Bioreactor > Anaerobic >...
AGCTCTCGGTGCCGTGAGGGCCCTCGTCACCGGCGGCGCCGGCTTCATCGGCTCCACCCTCGTCGACCGCCTCCTCGCCGAGGGCCACGAGGTCGACGTCATCGACGACCTGTCGACGGGCTCCCTGGCCAACCTCGGTGCCGCGCGGACCGTGGTGCCGCGGCGGTTCTCCTTCCACCGTCTCGACGTGCGCTCCCCGGCGGTGACCGACCTGATCGTCCGGCGCCGCCCCGAGGTGGTCTTCCACCTCGCGGCCCAGATCGACGTCCGCGTCTCGGTGGCCCGCCCCGCCTTCGACGCCGAGGTGAACATCATCGGATCGATCAACGTCGCCCAGGGGGCGCTGAAGGCCGGGTGCCGCAAGCTCGTCTTCGCCAGCTCCGGCGGCACGATCTACGGCACGCCCGAGAGCCTCCCGGTCGACGAGTCGCATCCCCAGCGCCCGGAGTCGCCCTACGGCGTGGCCAAGAAGGCGGTCGGCGACTACCTCCACTACTTCCGGGAGGCCCAGGGCCTCGAGTACACGGCCCTGGCGTTCGCCAACATCTACGGACCCCGCCAGGACCCCCACGGCGAGGCGGGGGTGGTGGCCATCTTCGCCGGCAAGCTCCTCGCCGGGCAGCGGCCGACCATCTTCGGCGACGGCAAGCAGACCCGCGACTTCGTCTACGTCGACGACGCCGTCGACGCCCTCGTGCGGGCCTCCGAACGCGGGGGTGGGCTGCTGCTCAACATCGGCACCGGGACCGAGACGAGCGTCCAGGAGCTCTTCGACGCCATGGCCCGCGCCGTGGGGTTCCGCCAACCGGCCGTGTACGCGCCCGCGCGCGCGGGGGAGGTCCCCCGCTCCGCGCTCGACCCGGCCCGCGCCGGGATGCACCTGGGTTGGCAGCCGTGGACGTCGATCGACGAGGGCGTGGCCCGGACGATCGAGTACTTCCGCTCCGGCGCCGGCGCCTCCTGAGCCGGCCGCCGGCGCTCGTGCCGGGACGCTTCGACGTCGCGCGAATCACATTCATGTAGTTGTCACACTCCGTTGCGAGGATGCGTCCGGCGGTCGGGCAGGCCGCCGGAGCGAGGTTCGGGCAACGGAGACCGGAGCCCATCCCCCGGGGCGCACCGGTCAGGACGGGGCCGTTGCCCGGCCTCGCTCCACCGTCACGCCGGGGGCAGGGTCGGGTCCCGGGTCGGCTCCTCGACCCGACCGAGCGGCCTCAGAGGTGCAGGCGGAGCTCACCGAGCGGCACGGGCGGCCGCTCGCGGGGCCGGTGGTCGGCGGCCGGGTGGCCGATCAGAGCCAGCGCCCGGGGGCTCCAGTCGTTCGGGAGGTCGAGCGAGTCGCGGGCCTCGTCGGGGCAGAACATGGGCGCCGCCACCCAGCACGACCCGAGCCCTGCTTCCACCGCCGCCAGCATCAGGTTCTCGAACGCCGCGCCCAGCGAGAGCAGGGCCAGGCCCTCCTCGGCGCGCCGGCGCGCCTCGTCGGGGTACACGTCGAGGCCGTCGGCGGTCAGGCAGCCCAGGACCAGGGCGGGCGCGCCGGTGAGCAGCCGCTCCGAGGCGTCGACCAGCGCATCGATGCGGTCCGCCGGCACGCCGTCGCCCTCCAGGTCGCGGCGCCAGCGGAGCGCCATGCCCCGGGCCAGCGCGAGCTTGGCCCCGGGGCGGCGGACGAGGGCGAAGCGCCACGGCCTCGAGTGGTGGGGAGCCGGCGCCATGCACGCGGCCTCCACGAGGGCGTCGAGGACCTCCGGCGCGACGGGGCGGTCGGCGAAGGCCCGGATCGATCGCCGGGCCGCGACCAGCCGGGGGACGGTCGACCCGGCCGGGCCGCCGGCGGCCGGCCCGGGGAAGGGAGTCGCCGCGGCCGGCGCCGTTTCGGGCGGTGCCGGCCCGGACGGATCGGGACCGCTCACCGGAAGAGGTCGAGGGCCGGCGGGCGCACCAGGTCCCGGCCCGACCCGGCCGGTCCCGGGGGCAGTTCGAGCCCTCTGACGATCGCGGCCGGGACACCCCCGGCCTTGCCCATCACCAGTTCGGCGGCGGCCGCGATCTCGTCGGCCACCGCCACCTCGGTGACCTCGAGGTCGCGGCCGAGGGCATCGGGGGTGCCGCGCAGGTCGGCCACGGCGGCCACGCCGGCGACGCCGATGGCGACGTCGGTGAGGCCGTGACGCCAGGCCCGCCCGAAGGTGTCGGAGACCACGACCCCGACCTCCACGCCGGCCGCGGCCGCGACCGCGTTGAGGATCCTCCACGCCGACCGGTCGGGATCCACGGGGAGCAGGACGGCCGTCCCGGCGGGCACGTTCGAGACGTCGACGCCCGCGTTGGCGCAGACGAAGCCGTGCCGGGTCTCGGTGATCAGGAGCTCCCCGCGCCGGCGCAGGACCCGGACCGACTCCGATTCGACCAGGCGCCTCCGGGCCGCCGCGTCGCCGTCGGGGAGCGGGACGATCCTCCCCTCGGCCTTGGACACCACCTTCTGGGTCACCACCAGGCAGTCGCCGGGTTCGAGGGGGGTGCCCTGGCCGGCCGCCGCCGCGGCGATCAGGCGGCCCAGGTCGTCGCCGGCGGCGATCTCGCCCAGGCCGCGGACCGGGAGCACCGTGAGCGAACCCGCCGGCGGACCGGCCGGGGTGGTCACGCCACCGCGGCGAGCGTGTCGCGTGCGAGGGCCGCCGCGACGCGGTCGTCGGTCATGAGCGTCTCGGCCACCACCGCGCGGAGTCCGAGCGACTCCACCTCGGCCGTTCGCTGCCGGTCGGCGGCGTCGAGGACCAGGGCCCCGCAGATGTCGCGGTAGGCCGAGGCGACCCCCACGCAGGACACCTCGATCCCGAGCGGCGCCATCAGGCGGTCGGCAGGACCCTTGACCGGGGCTCCGGCGATGATCGGGCTCACCGCCACCACGTGCTCGCGCCGCCGGGTCAGGACCTCGCGCACGCCGGGCACGGCGAGGATGGGTCCGATCGAGATGACGGGGTTGGAGGGGCAGACCACGACCGTGTCCGCCGCCTCGATCGCCTCGAGCACTCCGGGGGCCGGGCGGGCGGAGGCCGCTCCGTCGAACCGCACCCCCACTACGGGCGGCTCGGCCCGCTCCCGTACGAACCACTCCTGCATCGCGAGGTCGACGGGACCGTCGGGGCCGCGGACGGTGACGACGGTCGACACCCGGTCGTCGGTCATGGGGACGATCCGGGGTTGCAGGTCCCAGGCGCGGGCGATCTCGGCGGTGACGGCGGAGAGGGGAGCGCCGGCGCGGAGCCGCTCGGTCCGGTAGAGGTGGGTGGCGAGGTCGCGGTCGCCGAGGCGGAACCAGGTGGGGTTGCCGTAGCGCTCCAGGCCCTCGAGGCACCGGAACGTCTCGCCGGCGAGGCCCCATCCGCGCGTGGGTTCGGCGGCGCCGGCGAGGGTGTAGACGACGGAGTCGAGGTCGGGGCTCACGTGCAGCCCGTGGAAGACGTCGTCGTCGGCGGTGTTGACGATCACCACGAGCCCGGAGGGATCGGTGACCCCGACCAGGCCCCGCAGGAAGCGGGCGGCTCCGACCCCTCCGGCCAGCGCGGCGAGCATCCGCAGAACTTAGGTCCTGCGGACGCCCGCCGGGCGACCGGGGTGACCCCCGGTCAGTTGGGAGAGGAGAGCGGCCAGCGCGCCTCGACGAAGTCGCCGATCCGCTCGCGGCCGGCCTCGGCGGCCTCGCGGACCTGGCCGGGCAGGCACTGGATGTGCTCCAGGACGGGCTCGATGCGCGTCCGGAGCTCGTCGACCGAGGACCCGACGGCCCTCGAGACCTCGTCGACCGAGGATCCCAGCGTCCTCGAGAGCTCCTCGACGGAGGAGCCGACGGCCTTCGACACCTCACGGCGGCGGACCTGGGCCTGCTGGAACCCCAGCACGCCGATGCCCACCGTGATGTAGGCGGCGTCGGTGACCGTCTTGCGGATGTCGATGTCCATGGCAGCGTGTCCTTTCGGCAGCGGGCCCGTGGGCGGAACGTGCTAACTATAGCAAGCAGTCCGGGAGCCCGGGCTACCGGAGGCGAGGCGGGTAACCTCGCCTTTCCCGATGGAGACCGACCTCGCCACCCACGAGCAGACGGTCCTCGGCGTCACGGAAGAGCCGCTCGAGCCCGGAGCCGCACCGCCGGCGGTGGTCGCGGTCGTCGTGACCCACAACCCCGGACCCTGGCTCGGAGAGACCCTGAGCGCCCTGGCGGCGTCCGACTACCCGCAGCTCGCCGTGTTCGTGGTCGACGCCGGCTCGGACGACGACCCTACGCCCGGCGTCGCCGAGATCCTGCCCACCGCCTTCGTCAAGCGCGTCGGGGCCCCCGTGGGCTTCGCCGCCGCCGCCAACGAGGCGCTCGGCGCGGTCCAGGGCGCCACCTTCCTGCTCTTCTGCCACGACGACGCGGTCGTCGATCCTTCGGCCGTCCGCCTGCTGGTCGAGCAGGCCTACCGCTCCAACGCCGCGGTGGTGGGACCCAAGGTGGTCGACGCCTCCGATCCGGAGGTCCTGCTCGAGGTCGGGTTGTCGATCGACCGCTTCGGGGCCACCTACACCGGCCTCGAGCCGCGGGAGCTCGACCAGGCCCAGCACGACTCGGCGCGCGACGCCTTCTACGTGTCGAGCACCGCCGTGCTGGTCCGGGCCGACCTGTTCGCCGAGCTCGGGGGCTTCGACCCCGAGGCGTTCCCCGGCAGCGAGGACCTCGACCTCTGCTGGCGAGCCCGGCTCCTGGGCGCGCGGATCGTGGTGGCGCCCGACGCGCGGGTCGGGCACCACCGGGCGGGCGGCGCCGAGCCGGAGCCGGAGCGGGAGACCGAGGTCCGGGTGCGGCGCAACCGGCTCCGCGCCCTGCTGAAGAGCTACTCGGCTCCGTCGCTCGCGTGGATCCTCCCGCTGGCGGCCCTGATCTCGGTGGCCGAGGCCCTGGCCTACCTGGTCACCGGGCGCTTCCAGCGCGCCCGGGCCGTCGCCGCCGCCTGGTTCTGGAACGTCACCCACCTCCGCGCGCTGCGCGGGGCCCGCCGCGAGGTGCAGCGGAATCGCACCGTCTCCGACGCCGAGCTCGCCTCCCTCCAGGTGCGGGGGAGCGCACGCCTCAAGGCCCTCCTGGCCGAGCGGTGGCACGCCGACGACCACCTCCGCTCCGTCGCCGACAAGGGAAGGGGGGTCATGGAGGGGGCGGGCGCCGCGGCGCGCACGACGGCCGGCGTGGGGGCCCTCGTGTTCGTGGCGTTGGTGATCATCGGGTCCCGCGGGCTCGTGATGGGCTCGGTGCCGGGAACCGGCTCGTTCCTCGACTGGCCCTCGTTCGGGCGCCTGGCGTCGACCTTCGGCGGGGCCTGGCGCGAGGCCTGGCTCGGGAGCCCGGCGCCGGCCTCGCCGGCGTTCGGGGTGATGGCCGCGGTCTCGGCGCTGCTCCTGGGCTCCTCCGGCCTGGCCCAGACCCTCCTGGTGGTGGGCGCGATACCGCTCGGCGCGTTGGGGGTGTTCCGCCTGGCCCGGCCCTTCGCCCCCAGCGGGACCCCCGCCCTCGTCGCCGGCCTCGCCTACGGCGTGAACCCCGTCGCCCGCAACATGGTCGCGGGTGGTCGCCTCGGCCCCCTGGTCTTCTTCGCGCTCCTGCCCTTCGTGCTGGCGGTGCTGGCCCGAGCGGTGGGGTTGCTCCCCGGCGCCGGTGGCGCGCGGCATCCGGCCCGGTCGGTCATCCTCCTGGCCGCTCTCACCGGGATCGCGGCGGCGTTCTGGCCCCCGGCCCTGGCCGTGGTGCCCGCCGTGGGCCTGCTGCTCCTCGCGGCGTCGCCCGTCGTGGGTGAGGTCCACGGCTCGGTGCGGCTCCTGGGCTTCGCGGCGGCCGGCGCCGCGGGGGCCGCGGCCCTCCTCTTCCCGTGGCCGCTGGCGCTGGTGGGGTCGGGCCGGGCCCGGGCCTTCGACCTGTCGGCCCCGGTGCCGCTCCCGCTCGGCGACGTGCTGAGCTTCCGGACCGGTCCGGCGGGCGCGGGTCCGGCCGGGCTCGTCCTGCTGGCGGCGGCCGTGGCGGTGCTGCTCGTGGGGCGCGGGACGCGGTTCGCCTGGGGCGTGCGGGCCTGGGCGCTGGTGGTGGGGGGCTGCGCCGCGGCCTGGCTGCCCGGTCGCCTCTCCGACTCCGTGGCGGTTCCGGCGCCCGACGGGCTGCTGGCCGTGGCCGCGCTCGGTGCGGCGCTGGCCGTAGGCCTCGGGGCGGGGTTGTTCGAGGACGAGCTCCAGCGGGCCCGGTTCGGCTGGCGCCAGGCGGCCGCGTCGGCCGCGGTGGCCGTGCTGGCGATACCCGCGGTCGGCTTCGCGGCCGACGCCGGGGGAGGAAGGTGGGGGCTGCCGGGCCGGGACTGGGCGTCGACCCTGTCGTGGATGCGCGACGACCCCGGCGGGGAGTTCCGCGTGCTGTGGGTCGGCGATCGCCGGGTGGTGCCGGGGGCCACGACCGTGTCCGCGTCCGGGGCGGCGTACGCGCTGACCGGTCCGGGGGTCGGCACCGCCGTCGACCTGTGGCCGGGGCCGACCGCCGACGGCGACCGAGCCCTCGCCGGGATCCTCGATGCCGCCGCCTCCGGGTCCACCAGCCGCGTCGGCCGGCTGCTGGCCCCTATGGCCGTCCGCTACATCGCCGTCCCGACCCGCTCGGGCCCGGGGGCCGGCCCACGGCACCCGGTTCCCGGCCGCCTCGAGCCGGCCCTGCGCAACCAGCTCGACCTCTCGATCCTCGCCACCGAGCCCGGGCTGCTCCTGTTCGAGAACGAGGCCTGGATGCCGACCACGGCGGTGGTCACCGGGGACGCCGGCCGGGAGCTGGCCGCGTCGTCCGGCGGTCCGGCCACCGCCCTCGAGCTCGATACGGGGGCCGCCCGTCCGGTCGACGGCGACGGTGGGCGGACACCGGCCGGCACGCTCGTCGTCAGCCGGTCCCATGATCGGTCCTGGACGGCCCGTGTGGACGGTCGCCGGCTCCGCCCCGTCCGGGTGTTCGGCTGGGCCAACGGGTTCGTCGCACCACGCGCCGGCACGCTACGGATCGCCTTCGGGGGCCAGACCGGACGCAACCTGCTCCTGGTGCTCCAGGGCCTGATCCTCGCCGCGGCCGTGGTGCTCTGGCGCCGGACGGGCGAGCCGCGTGACGGTGTGGTCGACCTCCGGGTGCCGGAAGGCGACGACGGGACCGCGCCCGATGCCCCGCCGGAGGCCCCGGACGCGCCCGGGGAGGGCGCACCCGGGGGGGACGTCACCGAGGGGAGCGCGGCGGACGGGAACCCGGTGGACGGGAGCCCGGCGGAGCCGCACCCGAGTCCGGCACCCGGGGGCCCGGCGCGATGACGGCGCCGGAGTCGCGGGTCGAGCGCCGCACCGTACGCCGTGGGTTGCGCTCCCGGCGGGTGGCCGCCCTCGCCGCCGTCGGTGTGCTGCTGGTCGCGGCCGTCGCGGCCGGTGACCGCAGCGTGACGACCGGCACCGGGGCCGTCGCGGCCGGGGCGTCCGGACCCGAGGTCCCGGGCGCCCGGTCGATGCCGTCGGCGTGGTACTGCGTGGCCGGCACGGCGTCGCCGAAGGGCCGGACTCCCGAGACGCTCGTCATGGCGAACCTGGGCGCACGGCCGGCGCGGGTCGAGGTGACCGTGATGCCGGGTGGCGACGCCCGCCCGGTCTCGACGGCGCTCTCGATCGCCGGACGGTCGGAGCGCCGGCTCGCCGTCGCCGACGTCGCGCCCGTCGAGAGCCCGGGCGTGGTCGTCGAGGCGTTCGGCGGTCCGGTCGTGGTCGAGCACCGGCTCTCGGCGGGGAACGACTCCGCCGCCGGCCCCTGCGCCCGCGACGCCGGGACCACGTGGTACACGTCGGGCGGCACGACCGTCGAGGGCGCGTCGCTGTGGCTCGAGGTCTTCAACCCGTTCCCCGACGACGCCCTCGTCGACGTCGCGCTCTACACCGCCGACGGCGTGAAGGAGCGTGACGACCTCTCGGGACTGAGCGTGCCGGCGAGGTCCCGGATCACGGTCCCACTCCACGAGAAGGTCCTCGACTCCGACCGCGTCGGCGCCGTGGTCCGGGCCCGCCTCGGCCGGGTGGTCGTGGAGCAGGTGCTCAGGACCGCCGCGCCCTACCCCCGCCCCGGGCTGACCCTCTCGCTCGGCCTCCGAGGCACAGCGACGCGGTGGTACCTGCCCGCGGGGTCGGGCGGCCGGGACGACTCCGAGACCCTCGCCGTGCTCAACCCGTCCGACACCGAGGTTCCGGTGCGGATCACGACCCACCTCGACTCCGGCCAGTTCCTCCAGCCCGACGAGGTGACCGTCGACGGGCGCTCCCTGGCTCTCGTCGACCTCCGGTCCCGCGTACCGGCGGGCATCGGGTTCTGGGTCACGGTCGACTCCCGGCGGCCGGTGGTCGTCGAGTCCGTCCTCGGCCGGGCCGGCGCCACCGGGACCGCCGGCCTGGCGGCCATGCCCGGTCTCGCCCGCCCGACCGACCGGTGGGTGGTCGGGAGCGGGCGGACCCGCGAGGAGTCGGGCGACCGGCTCTCGGTGGCGAACCCCGGGCGCCGGTCCGTGAGGCTGACCCTCCGTGCCGTGGGGGAGGGGCGCAGCCGGGTGATCGTCGGGTCGGGGAGGCCGGTGTCCGTCGGGCCGGGGAAGCGCGTGGTAATCGACCTCGTCGCGGCGAAGGTGCCCGTGGACGCCGCGGTGGTCGTCGAGGCCACCGGCCCCGTGGTGGTCGCTCACGGCGCGGGCACCGCCCCCGGGGTGACGCGCCAGGGTGCCCTGCCGTTCCCACCCCGGCCGGGCTGACCGAAGCCACGGCCCACCTCGCCGCCCGCCACCGCCGGTCCCGCATCGATGCCCCGTCGGGGCAGCCGGTACCCTCGTCCCGTGACCACGAGGCTGCTGCTCGCCGCCGGGTTCGTGGCCGTCGCCCTGGTGGTCGCGCTGGTCCTCGACCGCCGCCGGCCCGAGCCCCCGTCGCGCGGCTCGTACCCCGTGCCGGCCCAGATCGACCGGGACGACTTCCCCGGGACGGACCGGCCGTGGCTGGTGGCGCTGTTCTCGTCGCGCACCTGCGACTCCTGCACCACGATGGCGGCCAAGGTGGCGGTGCTGGAGTCGGCCGACGTGGCCGTGTGCGACGTCGCGTTCCAGGACGCCCCCGACCTGCACGAGCGCTACGACATCGCCGGGGTGCCGCTGGTCGTGGTGGCCGACGCCGAGGGGGTGGTCAGGGCGAGCTTCGTGGGCCCGGCGACGGCCACCGACCTGTGGGCCGCGGTCGCCGAGGCGCGGGTGCCGGGCTCCCGGCCCGCGCCGGAGTGCGGATCACGCGCCTGACACCACCCGCCCGGCGCCGCGCCGGGTCAGCCGGGGGAGCCTGAGGAGCCGTGACCGCCCGGCTGGCGCCAGCCGCCCGGGGGGCTCCCGGCGTGGCCCGGCTCGGGGTCGCCCGGCCCCACGCCCCCGGTGCCGTTCGGCCCGCCCGGCCGACCTCCGACCGGTGTGGTGACCTCGTCGCCGCCGGGGCCCGGGGCCACAGTGGTGGGCGGGGCGGGCTCGCCCGCCCCGGCCTCGCCCCCGGTGGCGGTGCGCACGCGACGTGGGCCCCCGGCGCGGTACCCGACGGCCTCGTCGACGAGCCGCTCGACCTCGATCCCGTCGATGGTCTCGTGCTCGAGCAGCGCGCGGGCCACGGCGTCGAGGCCGGGGCGCACCTTCACGAGGAGCTCGCGGGTCCGGTCCTCCTGGGCCCTCAGGATGCGCTCGACCTCCTCGTCGATGACCCGGGCCGTCTCGTCGGAGTAGTCACGGGTGTGGACCAGGTCCTCGCCGAGGAAGACCGCGCCCTGCGAACCCCACGCCATCGGCCCGATCCGCTCCGACATCCCCCACTCGCGGACCATCCGCCGGGCGATCTCGGTGGCCCGCACGAGGTCGTTCTGCGCGCCCGTCGACTGGCTGTCGAAGACGACCTCCTCCGCGACCCGCCCGGCGAGCATCACGCCGAGCATGTCGAGGATGAAGTCGCGGTCGTGGGAGTAACGCTCCTCCTCCGGTAGCTGCTGGGTCATGCCCAGCGCCATGCCGGTCGGGAGGATCGTGACCTTGTGCACCGGGTCGGCGTGCTCGAGCACGTAGGCCGCGACGGCGTGACCGCCCTCGTGGTACGCCGTGTGCTCCTTCTCCTCCTCGTTCATCATGATCGAGGGGCGCTTCAGGCCCATCAGCACGCGGTCGCGGGCGTCCTCGAAGTCGAGGGCGTGGATCTCGCTCTCGCCCCGGCGCACCGCGAACAGCGCCGCCTCGTTGACGAGGTTGGCGAGGTCGGCTCCGCTCATGCCGGGGGTTCCCCGGGCCACGACGCCGATGTCGACGTCGGCGGCGATCTTCTTGTCCTTGAAGTGGACCTTGAGGATGTCGACCCGCTCCTCCTGGGTCGGCAGCGGGACCATGATCTGGCGGTCGAAGCGCCCGGGGCGCAGCAGCGCCGGATCGAGCACGTCGGGCCGGTTGGTGGCCGCCATCATCACGATCCCCTCGGTGGCCTCGAAGCCGTCCATCTCGGCCAGCATCTGGTTGAGGGTCTGTTCGCGCTCGTCGTGCCCACCGCCGAGGCCGGCCCCGCGCTTGCGGCCGATGGAGTCGATCTCGTCGATGAAGATGATCGCCGGGGCCTGCTTGCGGGCCGTCTGGAAGAGGTCACGGACCCGGGCCGCGCCCACACCGACGAACATCTCCATGAAGTCGGAGCCGGTCACCGAGACGAAGGGCACGCCGGCTTCGCCGGCCACCGCCCGGGCGATGAGCGTCTTGCCGGTGCCGGGGGGGCCGACCAGCAGGACGCCCTTGGGGATGCGGGCCCCGATCTGGCGGAACTTGCCCGGGCTCTTGAGGAAGTCGACCACCTCGGTGATCTCCTCCTTGACCGCCGCGTAGCCGGCCACGTCGGCGAAGGTGGTCTTCGGCTTCTCGGTCGCGTACACCTTGGCCCGGCTCCGGCCGATGTTCATCACCGCTCCCATCTGGCCCTGGGCGCGCCGGTTCATCCACAGGAAGAACCCGATAATCAGCGCGAAGGGCAGCACCCAGACGAGGATCGTGCCGAGCAGGTTGGAGCTCTCCGAGGTGTACTTGACCGTGCCCCCGTGCTCGCCGATCTCGTCGATCACGCTCTGCGGTAGGCCGGTCTCCGGCCCCTTCGAGGTGAACTTCTCGTGCCCGTCGACGGGCTTCTTGAAGGACCCCGAGATGTTGCCGCTCGACTGGCGCACCTCGACGCTCTTGACGTTGCCGTCCTTGACGACCCCCAGGAACTGCGAGTACGAGAGGCTGGCCTTGTCGGTGGTGGTCGGCCGCAGGTTGGCCAGCACGAACGCCCCGCCGATGAACACGAGGATCACCCACGGGAGCCACTTCGGCCAGGGCGGCGACGGGCGCGAACCGGGGCCGGAGCCCTGCGACGGACGCTGCTGCTCACCCGGGCGCCGGTTGCTGAAGGGATCACCGCCGCTCGGCATCCACTCCATGGTAGGGCGCCGGGGCGGGCCGGCTTCCCTCGCGCGTCCCCGGCGGTGCCGCTCCGGGGGTCGCGGGGACCACCGCTACGCTGCGCCGCCGTGAGCGCCTGGCCCGCTCCCGGTCCCGAGGGAGGCCTCCCACCGCTTCCGCCGCTCGCCCGCGGGGGCCGTTCCGCCCCCGTCCGATGGGGTCTCCCCGACTTCGTCCTGGTCTTCCTCGCCGGCCTCGTGACGAGCGTGATCGTGGCGTCGGTCTACATCTCGGCGGCCGGGGTGCCCGCCGCCGACGCCGCCAAGGACCCGGCCACGACCGTCGCGGCCCTGGTCGGGCAGTTCGCCGGCTTCCTGGCCGCGCTGTGGGCGATCAGCCGGGCCAAGGGACGCGGGTCGCTGCGCGTCGACTTCGGGTGGTCGGTGCGGCCGCGCGACGCCGGCTGGGTGCTGGTCGGCCTCGTCCTGGCGGTCGTGTTCGCGCAGGTCACGCGCCCGATCGCCGACCTCGCCCACTTCGACGGCCAGGAGGTGGTCCGCACCTTCGAGCGATCGAGCGGTACGGCCATGGTCCTGTACGGCCTCGGCGTCCTGGTCGTCGCGCCGGTCAGCGAGGAACTCGTCTTCCGGGGCATCCTCCTGCGGTCGCTGCTGCGCCGGATGCCCGCGGCGCCGGCGATCTTCGTCGGGGGCGCGGTGTTCGGCGCCGCGCACGTCGTCGGCGACCCGGGCTCGTACCCGGTGTTCCCGATCCTGCTGGCGCTGGGTACGTTCTCGGGGTACCTGGCGGTCACGTCGCGGTCGCTGTCGCGCTCGGTGTTCCTGCACGCCGGCTTCAACCTCCTCGCGACCCTCTCGATCCTCGCCTCGCGCTGAGGCGACGGCCTCCCGCGACGTCCCGGCCGTCGCCGGCGCCGTCTCATACCCGGATCATCCTCAATGGGCCCGCGCCGCCTGCCGATAGGCCGTTCGAGGCGGACGGCTGGAGGAGGAACCATGCAGTGTCCACGGTGTGCCCACGACGGGATGGTCGAGATCCGCATGCAGCTGCGCGGCGAGGACGTGGCGTTCCGGCGCTGCGGCCGCTGCGAGCACCAGCGGTGGAGCACCGCGGAGGGCGACCTGGCCCTCGGTGGCGTCCTGCAGCTCGCACGCGCCCGCTGACCCGCACCGATCGGCCCGCCCCCTGGCGACGCCGGTCGCGTGGGGCGGTCTGGCATCCTGTCCGGGATGCCCGCCGGACCGCCCGCTGATACCGGCGCGCCGGCCGTGGGCGGCGGGAGCCCACCCGCGGGGGAGGGCCGACCGCACCACCCTGGCCCGGCGCCGGGGACGGCACCCGGCCCGGAACCGTTCCCGGACCCCGGCTCGGAACCCGGCGCCGCCGCCCCGGGCGGCGATCGACCGGGCGGGGTGTGGACCCGGCGCATCGCCCGCTGGGCGCCGCTGCTGGTGGTCGCCGCCTGCGCCGCCTACGTGCTGGTGCAGCAGTCGCCGGCCCTGCTGCTGCGCGACACCACCGCCAACGGGGGCGACATGGGCGCCCACGTCTGGTTCCCGGCGTACCTGCGCGACCACCTGCTCCCGCACGGGCGCATCGCCGGTTGGGCGCCCGACTGGTACGCGGGCTTCCCGGCCGGGCAGTTCTACTTCCCCCTGCCGGCGCTGCTCGTCGTCGTGCTCGACGTGGTGCTGCCCTACGACGTGGCGTTCAAGCTCGTCACCGCGCTCGGGCCGGTGCTGGTGCCGGTCGGGGCGTACGTGCTCGGGCGGGGCCTGCGGGCCCCCCGCCCCTCTCCCGAGCTCATGGCGGCGGGATCGGTGGCCTTCCTCTTCTTCAAGGGCGATCCGGGCACGAGCGAGGCGGCCCGGGCGATCGTCTTCAACCAGCACATCATGGGCGGAACCCTCACCAGCAACCTGGCGGGGGAGTTCTCCTTCACCCTCGCCCTGGCCCTCGCCTTCGCCTTCCTGGGGGTGCTCGCGGTGGCGCTGCGCGACGGTCGCGGCCGCGCCGTCGCGGCCGCGCTGCTCGCCGCCGTCGTTCTCTCGCACCTCGTCGTGGCGATCTTCGCCGCGGTCGGCGCCGTCGTCGTGTGGGCCGCGCACCGGCCTCGACGGACGCTGGGCCGGGCGGCCGCGATCGGTGGGGTGGCCGCACTGCTCACCGCGGTCTGGACGCTCCCCCTGCTCGCCACCTTCTCGTACACGGTGAGCATGAACTACGAGAAGATCCGCGACTATCGGGCCTACCTGCTGCCGGGCTACTTCTGGCCCCTCTACCTGCTCGGCGGCGTGGCCCTGGCCGTCGGCGTCGCGGGCCGGCGCCGGTCGACGATCGTGATCGCGGTGATCACCGCCGCCTTCGCCGCGGTGTTCGTGGTGTGGCCGCAGTCCCACGCGTGGAACCTGCGGTTCCTGCCCTTCTGGTACGTGGGCCTGTACCTCCTCGCGGCGGTGGGAGCGGCCGAGGTCCTGCGGGGCGCCGCGATGGTGGTCGCCTCGGTGGGCGCGGGCGGCGCCCGGGCCGCGGGGCACCTACCGGCGAGGCGGGCCGTCGCCGCGGTGCTCGCGGCCGTCCTGGCCGCCGTGGTGCTCTACGGCGTGCACTCGAGCCGCGGCTACCTCACCTTCTGGGTGAACTGGAACTACAGCGGCTACCAGGACGCCACCGGGACCAAGCCCAAGCCGTGGGACGAGTTCCGGGCCCTCGTGGCCGCCGTCGACCGGCTGCCTCCCGGCCGGGCGCTCTGGGAGGGCGGCCAGGCGATCGACGCCTACGGCACGTCGCTCGCGCTCGAGCTCCTGCCCCACTTCACCGACGGCCGGATCGACTCGATGGAGGGCCTCTACTTCGAGTCGTCGGCCACCACGCCGTACCACTTCCTCACCGCCGCGACCCTCGAGGGGCCGGGCAACGCCTCCAACCCCGTTCGCGGACTGCACTACCGGACCATCGCCGACTTCTCGCTCGGGGTCCGGTACATGCAGCTCCTCGGGGTCCGGTACTACCTCGCCCACTCGACCGAGGCGCGCGCCGCGGCCTCGGCCGACGGGCGCCTTCGGAAGGTGGCGACCGTCGCCGACCGCGACGGGCAGGCGCCGCTCGGCTGGGAGGTCTACCGGGTGCCCGACGCCGGCCTCGTCGAGCCGCTGACCCGGACGCCCGTGGTCGTGACCGGGGCCCGGGCCGAGCCGGCCGAGGTGTGCTACGGCGCGTCGCGAGGCGCCTCGGCGTCCGCCGGCGGGCCGGTGCTGAACGCCTGGGAGTGCGTGGCCGTGCGCTGGTTCGACGAGCCCTCGGCACTGGCCCGGCCGCTGGCCGCCGGGGGGCCGCGTTCGTGGCCGCGGGTCACGGCCGGCGAGGTGCGAGAGGGTCGCTTCGCCCCGCGGGCCGAGTCCCGGCCCCTGGCGCCGGTCGAGGTGAGGCGCGTCCGCGTCACCGACGACCGCATCAGCTTCGACGTGTCGCGCCCGGGCGTGCCGGTGCTGGTGAAGGTCTCGGCCTTCCCCAACTGGAAGGCACGGGGTGCCGACGGACCGTGGCGGGCCACGCCCAACTTCATGGTCGTGGTGCCCACGTCGCGCCACGTGGAGATCGTCTACTCGCGCACGCCGGCCGAGTGGCTGGGCCTCCTCGGGACGCTCGCCGGCCTCGCCGGCCTGGGCGCCCTGATGGTCGGCGATCGGCGCCGCCGCACCGACGGCGGGGCCGACGACCCGGAGGCGGAACCGGCGGTCGTCGACCCGGCCGGGTACGCGGCCGCGGACGCGGGCGTGGACCCGGTTCGAGCGGCGGCCGCGCCCCGCCCGGCGGCGCCCGGCGTGACTCCGGTCGATGCGCACCACCCGGGTGCCGAGCCGGACGGCGACTAGCATGACGAGCCGCCCGCTCCCCCGTAGAGCGGCGCGCTCCGGGCCCCGGCCCGCCGTCGTCAGGGCTCGACCAGCCCCCGCTCCTCGGTCAGATTCCGATGCCCAGCAGGTCCCCCGAGAAGATCTTCAAGGCCTACGACATCCGCGGCATCTACCCGGACGAGATCGACGAGGACGTCGCTCACCGGGTCGGCAACGCGTTCGTGCGCTTCACCGGCGCCGAGCGGGTGGTGGTCGGGCGCGACATGCGCGAGTCGTCGGCCCCGCTCGCCGCGGCCTTCATCGAGGGCGTGACGCTGGCCGGATCGGACGCCGTCGACATCGGCCTGGCCTCCACCGACATGACCTACTTCGCGTCGGGCCGGCTCGACTCCCCGGCCGCGATGTTCACGGCCAGCCACAACCCGGCCCGGTACAACGGCATCAAGTTGTGCCGGGCGGCGGCGGCGCCCGTCGGCGAGGAGACGGGCCTGGTCCAGATCCGCGACTCCGTCGTCGCCGGCCTCGTCGACCGGGCCGAGGAGCTGGGCCGCGTCGAGTCGCTCGACCTCCTCGACGACTTCGCGGCCCACGTGCGGTCGTTCGTCGACACCGGCGCCATGCGGCCCATGAAGGTCGTCGCCGACACCGCCAACGGCATGGGCGGCCTGGTGGTCCCCAAGATCTTCGAGGGGCTGCCGTTCGACCTGGAGATCCTCTACCCGGAGCTCGACGGCTCGTTCCCGAACCACCCCGCCGACCCGATCCAGCCGGAGAACCTCGCCGACCTGCGCAAGCGGGTCGTCGAGTCCGGCGCCGACGTAGGGCTCGCCTTCGACGGCGACGCCGACCGCGTGTTCCTGGTCGACGACCTCGGCGAGCCGGTCTCCGGGTCCACCACCACGGCGATGGTGGCGAGCGGGATCCTCGAGCGGTACCCGGGCGAGAAGGTCGTCCACAACCTGATCTGCTCGAAGGCCGTCCCGGAGGTGATCCGCGAGGCGGGCGGCGAGCCGATCCGCAGCCGCGTGGGCCACTCGTTCATAAAGCAGGTGATGGCCGACACCGGGGCGGTCTTCGGCGGCGAGCACTCGGCCCACTACTACTTCCGCGACAACTGGCGGGCCGACTCCGGCTCCATCGCCGCCCTGATGGTGCTCGAGCGGTTGTCGGCGGCGGGTGCGCCGCTGTCGGAGCTGCGCCGGCCCTACGAGCGCTACGCGGCGTCGGGGGAGATCAACTCGCCCGTCCCCGACCCGGCCGCGGTCGTCGAGCGGGTGGCCGCGGCCTACCCGTCCGCCGACCAGGACCGCCTCGACGGGCTGACCGTCGACTTCGGCGACTGGTGGTTCAACCTGCGGCCCAGCAACACCGAACCTCTCCTGCGGCTTAACCTCGAGGCCGCCGACCGGGAGTCGTGCGACGCCCGCACGGCCGAGGTGCTGGCCCTGGTGAGGTCCTGACCCGCCCGCCCCCTGGAGGACCGACGTGGCGCTCGACCCCAAGCTGCTGGAGATCCTGGCCTGCCCCGACGACAAGGGGCCGCTGCTCTACTTCGCCGACGAGTCGGCGCTGTACAACCCGCGCCTGCATCGGCGCTACGCAGTCCGCGACGACATCCCGATCATGCTTGTCGACGAGTCCGAGGCGGTCGACGACACCGAGCACGAGCGCCTGCTGGCCAAGGCCGCCTCGGAGGGCATACGCCCCACGTTCGAGGCCTGAGCGAGGCCGTGCTGGACACCCTGGGGTTCCTCGACGCCGTCGCGGGCCTGCCCGAGCAGCTCGACGCGGCCCACCGCACCGCGGTCGACGCGATCCCGGCGTCGGCGCTGCCCGCCCCCGACTCCGTCCGCAACGTGGTCGTCATGGGCATGGGGGGCTCGGGGATATCCGGCGACGTCGTGGCCGCCGCCTACAACGACCAGATCCCGGTCCCGGTCACCGTCCTCAAGAGGTACCGGGTTCCCGCGTTCGTGGGGCCGGGCACCCTGGCGCTCGCGATCTCGTACTCCGGTGACACCGAGGAGACCGTGTCGATGGCCCGCGCCGCCGCCGACGCGGGCGCGGCGCTGGTCGCGGTGAGCTGCGGGGGAGCGCTGGCCGGCCTGGCCCGCGACGCGGGCGGCCTGCACGTGCCGTGCCCGACCGGCTACATGCCCCGGGCCGCGCTGGGCGCCCTGGTGGCGCCGATCGTCGTGGCCCTCGGACGCCTGGGGATGGTCGCCCACGGCGACCTCGACCTCGACGAGGCCGTCGAGGTGCTGAGCCGGCGACGCGACGCCTGCCGCCCCGATGTGCCGGCTCCCGCCAACCCGGCTCGCGAGCTGGCCCGCCTCGTCGACCGGACCTTCCCGCTCTTCTACGGGGGTGGCGCCCTGGGCGCGGTGGCGGCCTACCGCTGGAAGTGCGACGTCAACGAGAACGCCAAGGCGCCCGCGTTCTGGGCCGCCTACCCCGAGCTCGACCACAACGAGATCTGCGGCTGGGGCCAGCACGGCGACGCCACCCGGCAGGTGATCACCCTGGTGGAGCTCCGGCACGGCTTCGAGCACGGCCAGCTCGCCCGGCGCTTCGAGATCACCCGGGGCATCGTCGAGGAGGCGGTGAACCAGGTCCTGGAGGCCCGGGCCGAGGGCACGTCGCGCCTGGCGCAGCTCCTCGACCTCATGTACCTGGGCGACTGGGTGAGCTGCTACCTGGCACTCGACGCCGGGGTCGACCCGGGCCCGATCGAGGCCATCGCCCGCCTCAAGGGCGCGCTGGCCGGTTGAGCCGGCCGGCGCTCGGCTAGCATCGCCGGGCTGGTCGGGCCTCTCGTGGCTGTCATCCGGTGATCCGGGCCGACTCCTCAGCGCCCCCGCGGGCGTGCTCGGTCGAGCGCGCCCGTACCCGTCACGCGCCCCGGAGGAGACCATGATCGACTTCGTCCTCGACCCCGCCCAGTTCAAGGTCGCCGACCTCTCGCTCGCCGCGTTCGGCCGCAAGGAGATCGACCTCGCCGAGCACGAGATGCCGGGCCTCATGGCCACCCGGGCCGAGTACGCCGACGCGCAACCGCTCCGTGGGGCCCGCATCACCGGCTCGCTCCACATGACCGTGCAGACGGCCGTCCTCATCGAGACCCTCGTGGCGCTCGGCGCCGAGGTCCGCTGGGCGAGCTGCAACATCTTCTCCACCCAGGACCACGCCGCGGCCGCGGTGGTGGTCGGCCCCGCCGGGACCGAGGCGTCGCCCCGCGGCGTGCCGGTCTTCGCGTGGAAGGGCGAGACCCTGGAGGAGTACTGGTGGTGCACCGAGCGGGCCCTCAGCTGGCCCGACGGCGGCCCGAACATGATCCTCGACGACGGCGGCGACGCCACGCTGCTGGTGCACAAGGGCGTCGAGTACGAGAAGGCCGGCGCGGTGCCCGAGCCCGCGGAGTCCGACTCCGAGGAGTGGAAGGTCGTGCTCGAGCTCCTCCGCCGCGGTCTCGAGCGCGACGCCGGCCGCTGGACGGCCGTCGCGTCGGGCATCCGGGGGGTCACCGAGGAGACGACGACCGGCGTCCACCGCCTCTACCAGATGCACGAGAACGGCCGGCTCCTCTTCCCGGCCATCAACGTCAACGACTCGGTCACCAAGTCGAAGTTCGACAACCTCTACGGCTGCCGGCACTCGCTCGTCGACGGCATCAACCGCGCCACCGACGTGATGATCGGCGGCAAGACGGCCGTGGTCTGCGGTTACGGCGACGTCGGCAAGGGCTGCGTCCAGTCGCTCCGGGGCCAGGGGGCCCGGGTCCTGGTGACCGAGATCGACCCCATCTGCGCGCTCCAGGCCGCGATGGAGGGGTACCAGGTCGTCACCCTCGAGGACGTCGTGGAGACGGCCGACATCTTCATCACCACCACCGGCAACTACAACATCATCACTGCCGGCCACATGGCCCGCATGAAGCACCAGGCCATCGTCGGCAACATCGGACACTTCGACAACGAGATCGACATGGCGGGCCTGGCGCGGATGTCCGACGTGCGGCGGGTCAACATCAAGCCGCAGGTCGACGAGTACGTGTTCCCCGACGGGCACTCGGTCATCATCCTGGCCGAGGGCCGCCTGCTGAACCTGGGGTGCGCGACCGGCCACCCCAGCTTCGTGATGTCGAACAGCTTCACCAACCAGACGATCGCCCAGATCGAGCTGTTCACCCACCCGGAGCGCTACCCGCTGGGCGTCCACACCCTCCCGAAGATCCTCGACGAGAAGGTCGCCCGCCTCCACCTCGACGCGCTCGGCGCCAAGCTGACCCACCTGACCCCCGAGCAGGCCGACTACATCGGGGTTCCGGTCGAGGGCCCGTACAAGCCCGAGCTCTACCGCTACTAGGCGGCCCACCCGGGGCGCCCGGGTCCGGTGTCGCAGGCCCTCGCTAGCTTCCCGGCGGTGAGCGCCGGTACCACCGCGGGTCGGTCGAGGGAGGGGCCGCGCGCCCGGCCGGTCGATCGGCTGGCGGCGCGCCTCTTCCCCGCGGCCTGCCCGGGGTGTGGGGCGCCGGGCGAACCGCTGTGCCGTGGGTGCGCCCGCGGCCTCGTCCGGGCCGTCGCGGCCCCCGCGCCGCCCGGCCTCGACCTCCTGGTGGCGCCGCTGTCCTACGAGGGTGTCGTCCGGGAGCTGGTGGCCCGGCTCAAGTACCGCAACGCCCGCCACGCCGTGACGTTCCTCGCCGGGATCGTGGCCGCGGCCCTGCGGGAGGGGCCGGCACGCGAGGCGGTGGTCGGGCCCGGGCGCGGGCTCGCCGTCACCTGGGTGCCGACGACCCCGGCCCGGCGGAGGGAGCGTGGCTTCGACCACGCCGAGCTGCTCGCCGGGGCCTTGGGACGCGAGCTGGGGCAGCCCGTGGGGCCGCTCCTGTCGCGGCCCCACGGGCCGGCCCAGACCGGTCGGCCGCGCGCCGAACGGCGCCGGGCCGCCCCGTCGTTCGAGCCGGCTCGCCCCGGGTGGCCGGGTCCCGTGGTCCTCGTCGACGACGTGGTGACCACGGGAGCCACCCTGGGGGCAGCGGCCCGCGCCCTGCGCGGCGCGGGCGCGACCGCGGTGGTGGGCGCGGTGGTGGCCCGCACGCCACCGCCGTGGTGCCGGGGGTCGCGGTGATGCGGGTCCCGGCACCGGCGCGAGTCGGGGAGGTCCGGCCCACCCGGGGCCGGGGGAGGTCCGGACCGTCCCTATACTCGGTGGTCCCGCCGTGGCGGGCCCGGACCTCAGGAGGTGGGGCGATCAGTACCGACAGCGAACGTCTCGTCGACGTGGCGATACGCGGCAAGAAGGTGGATCTGCCCGATACCGTGCTGGAGGTCGCCGAGGAGAAGGCCGGGCGCCTCGGCCGTTTCGCAAACGACCTCAAGCGCGCCGAGGTGGAGTTCTCCGAGGTGGGGAACCCCCGGGTGGCCGACCGCTTCGTGTGCGAGATCACGGTGCGGTTGAAGGGCCACTTCGTGCGGTCGCACGCGTCGGCCCCCGACCTGCTCGCCGCCCTCGACGCCGCCCTCGACCGCATCGCCCAGCAGCTGGGGCGGCTCAAGGAGAAGCGCATCGACCGCTCCCGCGCCCGCCGGCGCCGCCCGGCCGCGGCGACGCTCCCGGCCGTCCCCGACCTCGACGAGGAGGCCGCCGACGGCGAGGAGGCCTTGGTGGTGCGCACCAAGCGGTTCGAGGTGAAGCCGATGCCCGTGGAGGAGGCCGCGCTCCAGATGGACCTCCTCGGTCACGACTTCTACCTCTTCACGAACGTCGAGAACGGGCGCGCGGCGGTCCTGTACCGGCGCCGCGACGGTCACCTCGGCCTGATCGAGACCGCCGGCTGAGCCGGTAGCATCAGGGAACCCATGGGCGTCTTCTCGAAGATCCTGCACGTCGGCGAGGGCCGCAAGGTCCGGGCGGTGGAGTCCGTGGTGGCCGACGTGGCCGCCTTCGAGGACGACATGAGGCGCCGTTCCGACTCCGAGCTGCGCGCCGTCACCGCCGAGCTGCGTAACCGGCTCGTCGGCGTGCCCGACGACAAGCTCGACGACCGCCTCGACGAGCTGATGCCCGAGGCGTTCGCCGCGGTGCGGGAGTCCGCCACCCGCACGCTCGGCCAGCGCCACTTCGACGTCCAGATCATGGGTGGCGCCGCCCTGCACTTCGGGTGGGTGGCCGAGATGAAGACCGGAGAGGGCAAGACCCTCGTCGCCACGCTGCCCGCCTACCTGAACGCGCTCGCCGGCCGAGGGGTCCACCTCGTCACCGTCAACGACTACCTGGCCCGGCGCGACGCCGAGTGGATGGGGCAGGTGTACCGCTTCCTGGGTATGGAGGTCGGGGTCGTGATCCCCGACATCGACGACTTCGACGCCAAGCGGACCGCCTACCGCGCCGACATCACCTACGGCACCAACAACGAGTTCGGCTTCGACTACCTCCGCGACAACATGGCCGGCAGCCGGGCCGAGCAGGTCCAGCGAGGGCACCACTTCGCCATCGTCGACGAGGTCGACTCGATCCTCATCGACGAGGCCCGTACGCCCCTGATCATCTCGGGCCGGGCCGACGACGCCCGCGACCTCTACGTCCGGTTCGCCAACGTGGCCCGCGGCCTCCAGCGCGACCGCGACTACGAGGTCGACGAGGCCAAGCGCACGGTCGTGCCCACCGAGGAGGGCATCCTCCGGGTCGAGAAGCTCCTCGGCGTCGACAACCTCTACGACCACGTCAACCAGAACTTCGTCCACCAGCTCCAGGCCGCGCTCAAGGCCAAGGAGCTGTTCAAGCTCGACGTCGACTACGTGGTGGCCGGCGGCGAGGTGAAGATCGTCGACGAGTTCACGGGGCGCATCCTCGAGGGTCGCCGCTGGAGCGAGGGCCTGCACCAGGCGGTGGAGGCCAAGGAGCGCGTGCCCATCAAGGAGGAGAACCAGACCCTCGCCACGGTCACCCTCCAGAACTACTTCAAGATGTACGGCAAGCTCTCGGGGATGACGGGCACCGCCGTGAGCGAGGCGGGGGAGTTCGCCCACACCTACGGCCTCGAGGTCGTGTCGATCCCGACCAACCGACCGTTGATCCGGGCCGACGAGCCCGACCTGATCTACAAGACCGAGGAAGCCAAGTTCGGTGCCGTCGCCGACGACATCGCACAGCGGCACGAGCAGGGCCAGCCCGTCCTGGTGGGCACGATCTCGGTGGAGAAGTCGGAGCTGCTCGGTCGCCTGCTGGAGAAGCGGGGCGTGCCGCACGAGGTCCTCAACGCCAAGCAGCACGAGCGTGAGGCCCACATCGTCGCCCAGGCCGGGCGCCCGTACGCCGTCACGGTGGCCACGAACATGGCCGGACGGGGCGTCGACATCCTCCTGGGAGGCAACCCCGAGGGGTTGGCCGAAGCCGAGCTCCGGGCCGAGGGCCTGACCCGCGACGAGAACCCCGACCGCTTCGCCGAGCTCCTCGCCCGGGCCAAGGAGGAGTGCTCGGCGGCCGGCGACGAGGTGCGCGAGCTGGGCGGGCTCTACGTGCTGGGCACCGAGCGCCACGAGAGCCGCCGGATCGACGACCAGCTCCGCGGCCGGTCGGGCCGCCAGGGCGATCCCGGCGAGAGCCGGTTCTACCTGTCGCTCGAGGACGAGCTGATGCGGCTCTTCGCGTCCAACGCCATGAGCTGGGTCATGGGCAAGGCCTTCCCCGACGACGTGCCCCTCGAGGCACGCATGGTCACGAAGGCCATCGAGCGGGCGCAGCGGACCGTCGAGGCCCGGAACTTCGAGATCCGCAAGGACGTGCTCAAGTACGACGAGGTCCTGAACGAGCAGCGCAAGGTCATCTACCGGCGCCGCCAGCAGATCCTCGACGGCGGGGACATGCGCGACGAGACGCTCGACGCCATAGGCGGCGTCGTCACCGACACCGCCACTCGGTTCTGCATGGGCGACCTCTCCGAGGATTGGGAGGTCGACGACCTCCTCACCCAGATGCAGATGGTCTTCCCCACGACGGCCACTCCGGAGGCGGTGCTGGCGTGCTCGGAGCCCGACGACGTGGCCGAGCTCTTCCTCTCCGAGGCCACCGAGGTCTTCGCGGCCAAGGAGGCCGCGGTCGGCGAGGAGATGATGCGCGAGATCGAGCGCCGGGTCCTGCTCTCGGTCCTCGACCAGCACTGGCGCGAGCACCTCTACGAGATGGACTACCTGCGCGAGGGGATCAACCTCCGGGCCATGGGCCAGCGCGACCCGCTGGCCGAGTGGCAGCGGGAGGGCTTCGACATGTTCGAGGCGATGATGGCCTCCGTCCGCGAGAACTTCGTCTCCTACATGTTCCACATCCAGGTCGTCGCCGACGACGCCCCGGCCCGTCCGGCCCGCGCCCTGCGCTACTCCGCGCCTCAGGACCCGGTGCAGGGGTCCGGCGCCCTCGCGGCCGCCGCGGCCGCCCCCGGCGACGGGTCGGGCGGCACGGGCGTGGCCGCGACGGCCGTCGCCGAGGCCGAGCCCGCGGCCAACACCCCGGTGCGCGTGGAGAAGACGGCCGGCCGGAACGATCCCTGCCCCTGCGGGAGCGGGCGGAAGTACAAGCTCTGCCACGGGCGCCAGGCCTGACGCGCCCGCGGCGTCACCACCACCACCACCACCTCTCTCGCCCCTGATGCGCGACTTCACCGACGACCTCGCGGACCTCCGCCGCCGGCTCGACGAGGCCCGTTCCTACCTGGGCCTCGAAGCGACCCGGGCCCGGCTGGTGGAGCTGGAGGAGCAGGCCAGCCGTCCCGACCTCTGGGACGACCCCGACGCCGCCCGGGCCGTGACCGCGGAGATGGCCCGCCGGCGCGACGACGTGGAGCTGGTCGACGGGCTCGAGGGTCGGCTCTCCGACGCCGAGACCCTCTACGAGCTGGCCCGTGAGGAGGGGGACGACTCCCTGGAGGAGGAGATCGACGCTTCGGTCGCCGGAGTGGCCGGCGAGCTCGAGCAGCTCGAGCTCCGGGCGCTGTTCATCGGCGACCACGACGAGCGCGACGCCATCTGCGAGCTCCACTCCGGGGCGGGCGGCACCGACGCCCAGGACTGGACCGAGATGCTCCTGCGGATGTTCACCCGGTGGGCCGAGGACCGGGGCTTCGACGTCGAGATCGACGAGACGCAGGAGGGTTCGGAGGCCGGCCTCCAGTCGGCCACCTTCACCGTGCACGGCCGCTTCGCATACGGGATGCTGTCCGGGGAGCGGGGCGTCCACCGCCTGATCCGGATCTCGCCGTTCGACTCCAACGCCCGCCGCCAGACGGCCTTCGCCAGCCTCGACGTCGTCCCCGCCCTCGAGGAGGCCGAGGAGCCCGACATCGATCCCAACGACCTCCGGATCGACACCTACCGGTCGTCGGGAGCGGGCGGGCAGCACGTGAACGTGACCGACTCGGCGGTCAGGATCACCCACCTGCCCACCGGAATCGTGGTGTCGTGCCAGAACGAGCGCTCGCAGATCCAGAACCGGGCGCGGGCCATGCAGATCCTCGCCGCCCGCCTCGCCGAACGTCAGCGCGAGGAGCGTCGTGAGGAGATGGCCCGCATCTCGGGCGCCAAGCAGGAGGCGGCGTTCGGCAGCCAGATCCGCACCTACACCCTGGCGCCGTACCAGCTCGTGAAGGACGAGCGGACCCGCCACGAGACCGGCAACGTCAACGCGGTCCTCGACGGCGACCTCGACGCCTTCATCGAGGCGTTCCTCCAGTGGCGCCGGCGCGGCGAGCCCTGATCCGGGCCGCGATCCGGGGTTGAGCGCCCCGTCGGCGGGGAATAGCCGCGGCTCCCCGGCGCGCCTCCGCCTACCCCGGCGGCCGGTTGCCCCCTGGTACCCTCAAGCGAGCTCATGATCCGTTTCGAGCGCGTCTCCAAGGTCTACAAGGGCGAGGTCGTCGCGCTCAGCGACGTCTCGCTCGACATCAACAAGGGCGAGTTCGTCTTCCTCGTCGGGCCCTCGGGGTCGGGCAAGTCGACGTTCCTGCGCCTGCTCCTGCGCGAGGACCTCCCGACCGACGGCCGCATCGTGGTCGCGGGCCGCGACATCACCCGGCTCCCCGCGTGGAAGGTGCCCCAGCTCCGGCGCAACATCGGTTGCATCTTCCAGGACTTCAAGCTGCTGCCCAACAAGACCGTCTACGAGAACGTCGCCTTCGCCCCCGAGGTGATCGGCCGGCCGCGCCCTGTGATCCGATCGCAGGTACCGCAGATCCTCGACCTCGTCGGCCTCTCCAAGAAGGCCGACAACTTCCCCAACGAGCTGTCGGGCGGTGAGCAGCAGCGGGTCTCGATCGCGCGGGCGTTCGTGAACCGGCCGCTGATCCTCCTCGCCGACGAGCCCACGGGCAACCTCGACCCGGCCACCACGGTCGGGATCATGCGGTTGCTCGACCGCATCAACCGCACCGGCACCACGGTGGTCATGGCCACCCACGACTCCCGCATCGTCGACTCCATGCGCAGGCGCGTGATCGAGCTCGACCGCGGAACCCTCGTGCGCGACCAGGCCCGTGGCGTCTACGGCGTCGGGAGCTGAACCGAGCGCATGGCCAAGCTGAGCTACTTCGCGCGCGAGACGTTGATCTCTCTGCGGCGCAACCTGTTGATGACGCTGGCGGGGATCCTCACCGTCACCGTCTCGCTGTTCCTCTTCGGAGGCATGAGCCTGCTGTCCAAGCTGGTCGACCACGGCACCGGCATGTGGAAGGACAACGTCGAGTTCGTGGTGTGGATGAAGGTCGACGCCACCGACGGCCAGGTCAAGGAGGTCCGCTCGGCGCTCGACTCCTCCAAGGAGGTCAGCCGCTGGAAGTTCATCGACAAGGAAGCGGCGTACGCGGAGTTCAAGCGGGCCAACCGCGACCGCCCGGGGCTGGTCACGTCGGTGACGCCCAAGGACCTGCCCACCTCGTTCCGGGTCGTCCCCGAGGACGCCGGGCGCACCGCGCTGATCGCGGACCAGTTCCGGGCCCACGCCGGGGTCGACGAGGTGTGGACGGCCGAGAAGACCGTCAAGCAGCTCCTGAACTTCACGAGCAAGGTACGGCTCCTCTTCTACGGCCTGTCGCTGGTGCTGCTCGCGTCGTCGCTGTTCCTGATCGTGAACACCATCCGCCTCGCCACCTTCGCCCGCCGCCGTGAGATCGAGGTGATGAAGCTGGTCGGCGCGTCGAACGCGTTCGTGCGCATCCCGTTCATGGCCGAGGGGCTGGTGCAGGGCGCGATCGGCGCCGGGCTCGCGTTCGCGGGCGTCTACCTCCTCAAGGTGCTCATCAGCCGCGGCCTGGCCAACCCGGCAGCCCTGCTCAAGGGCTACTACCTGACCACCGGCGACGCCCTGAGCGTCGGGTGGGTGGTGATGGTCCTCGGCGTGATGATCGGCCTGCTCGGCTCCCTCGTCGGGCTCCGAAGGTTCCTCAAGGTGTGACGAGCCCGGCGCCGGCGGGTCCGCCCGATGGCCGGTCAAGGTCGCGCCGAGAGTGGTCGACAATCGAGGATGAGCCCACGCACCGTGGTGGGCGTTCGGGTTGTTCCTCGTGTTGCTGGTGTTGGCGGGGTTGTTTACGATGCATCTGATGCGGTCGACGCGGCGGGTCCCGCGCTTCGCGCCCTTGTTCATCGCGCTCTGGTTGGTCGTGGCGCCGGCGCCGGTCCGGGCGGCGGGCTCCGACGACCTGGGAAGCCGGATGGCGGAGGCTCGGGGCCTCCTCGACGGCGCCACCCGTGACGAGCTCCGGGCGCTGAGCGCGCTTCGTTCCGCCCAGTCCGCCCGGCGCGACCTCGACGCGCGGGTCGCATCCCTCGACGGGCAGATCTCGGCCGCCAACGGTCGGCTGGTCGCAGCCCGGGCGGAGGCCGAGCAGGCCGAGGCCGACTACCGGGAGCTGCGCTCGCGCCTCGACGCCCTCGAGGCCCGGTCGGCCGTCGCCCGCCAGGCCCTGGCCGACTACGCGGCGCAGGTCTACCGGAACAACGGCAGCGGGGCGGCGGCCATCGGGAGCGTCATCGACTCCGACAACCCGGCGCAGGTCGCGGTGGGCAACCACTACCTCGAGGGCCTGGCCGGGAAGCGCGACCGCGAGGTCGACCGGTACCAGGCCCTGCGCAAAGAGGTGGAGCGCCGCCAGCGGCAGGTGATCGAGAAGCGCGAGCAGGCCCAGGCGGCCCGCCGCGCCGCCGAGGGCGAGGTCTCGCGCCTCGCGGGCCTGCGCGCCGAGCAGGCCACGGCTCGCGCCGCCGCCGCGGCCCGGGAGGCCCAGGAGCAGTCGCTCGTGGCCGGGATCCAGGCCCGCAAGGCCGAGTACCAGCGTCGGGTCGCCGCCCTCCAGGCCGAGTCGGACGCCGTCGCCGCGGCCCTGCGCGCCCGCCAGCAGCAGGCGACGGGGAGCGCGCCGTCACCCGGTTCGGGCCGGCTCCGCTACCCGATCAGCGCGCCCGTCACCAGCGGGTACGGCTGGCGCGTGCACCCCGTCTACGGAACCCGCAAGCTGCACACCGGGATCGACTTCGGCGCCTCCTACGGCGCCGCGATCCACGCCGCGGGCAACGGCGTGGTGGTGACCGCGGGCTGGATGGGCGGATACGGGAACGCGGTCGTGATCGACCACGGCGGTGGCCTGGCCACCCTGTACGCCCACCAGTCGCGCCTGGCCGTGAGCGTGGGGCAGCGGGTGTCGGCGGGCCGGGTGATCGGCTACGTCGGGTCGACGGGCCTCTCCACCGGCCCCCACCTCCACTTCGAGGTGCGGGTCGGCGGCAACCCCGTCAACCCGCGCGCCTACCTCTGACCCTCCCGCGGCGCGGGGCCGCGCGATGCGATGCGTCCGGTGACCGCCCCGGGTGCGGCTAGCGGTTGGGCTGGGGGGTCACCCGGAGGTAGGGCTTGATCGTCGTGAAGCCCTTGGGGAAGCGCTCCTTGGCCTCGTCGTCGGAGATCGCGCCTCCGATGATCACGTCGTCGCCGTCGTGCCAGTCGACCGGGGTCGACACCGAATAGCCGGCGGTGAGCTGGAGCGAGTCGACGACGCGCAGGATCTCGTCGATGCTGCGGCCCGTGCTGGCGGGGTACGTGAGGCTGAGCTTCACCAACTTGTCGGGCCCGATCACGAACACGGTGCGCACCGTGAGGGTGGCCAGCTCGTTGGGGTGGATCATGTCGTAGAGCTCGGCCACCCGGTGGTCGGGGTCGGCGATGATCGGGTAGTCGGGGGCGGCGCCCTGGGTCTCCTCGATGTCCTGGATCCACTTCTCGTGGGAGTCGAGCGGATCCACGCTGAGGCCGATGAGCTTCACCCCGCGCCGGTCGAACTCCGCCTTGCGCCGGGCGAAGGCCCCGAGCTCGGTGGTGCAGACGGGGGTGAAGTCGGCGGGATGCGAGAACAGGAGTCCCCAGCTCCCGTCCAGGTACTCGTGCAGGTTGATGGTGCCCTTGGTGCTCTCGGCGGTGAAGTCGGGAGCTTCGTCGCCCAGACGGATCGCCATGTGTTGCTCCTCACTCTGCGGCTCCGGGGTACGGCCCGGTCGTATCGGGTCACGAGGTGGTGCCCGCTACGACCAGCATAGGGCGGCCGCGCGGCGAAAGGCGAGTCGATTGGTCGGATTTTACCGCCACGGGTTGACGAGCGGGGTCGGCAGGCAATGAGATATGGCCGTGCCGGGGTCGTCGCGGAGGTCGCTGGCTCACCGGCTCGGCATCCGGGACGGAACGAGGTTCGCCGCGGTGTCGACGCCCGACGGCTTCCTCGACGGTCTCGAGCTCCCTCCGGGCACCGTCGTCAGGAGCCAGGCGCGCGGCCGTCTCGACGTCGTCGTGTTCTTCGCGACCCGCAACCGCGAGCTGGGCCGGCGCCTTCCCGGCTTCGCACGGGCGGTGAGCCCCGGGGGGACGGTCTGGGTGGCGTGGCCCCGGCGGACGTCGTGCGTCGCCACCGACCTCGACGGAGCGGCCGTGCGGGACGCGGCGGGCCGGGCCGGCCTGGTAGACGCCGGGCGGTGCTCCATCGACGAGCGATGGTCGTGCCTGGGGTTCGCCCCCGCGTAGCGTGGGGGTCGCATGTGCGGCCGCTACGTGCAGGTCTCGTCCCCGCAGCTCCTCGCCGAGCGGTTCCACGTCACCGAGACCGCGGTGGAGGAGCGTGACGCCGACTACAACGTCGCGCCCAGCAAAAAGGTCCC
>Ga0226835_1000690_pt1 | contig 29535 bp, 24 predicted proteins | sample LAC_MetaG_1_FD_163627 | JGI IMG/M metagenome (GOLD analysis project Ga0226835, IMG submission 163627) | Anaerobic ammonium oxidizing microbial communities from anammox membrane bioreactor (MBR) in UC Berkley, California, United States -... | ecosystem: Engineered > Bioreactor > Anaerobic >...
AGTTGCGCGGCCGTTCCGGCCGTCAGGGCGATCCCGGCCGGTCGAAATTCTTCCTGTCGCTGGAAGACGATCTCATGCGCATCTTCGGGTCCGACAAGCTCGACGGCATGTTGCAGAAGCTCGGCCTGAAGGAAAACGAGGCGATCGTCCATTCGTGGATCAACAAGGCGCTGGAGAAGGCGCAGCAGAAGGTGGAGGCGCGCAACTTCGACCTGCGCAAGAATATCCTCAAGTACGACGACGTGATGAACGACCAGCGCAAGGTCATTTTCGACCAGCGCGTCGAGCTGATGAACGACAGCAGTGTCGGCGAGACGGTCTCCGCCATGCGTTTCCAGGTGGTCAAGGATCTCGTCGCCCGCCACGTGCCGGAGAACGCCTATCCGGAGCAGTGGGACGTCCCCGGCCTCAAGGAGGAGCTTGACCGGCTGCTCGGGCTCGACCTGCCGATCGAGGCCTGGGCCAAGGAAGAGGGCATCGCCGACGAGGAATTGCTGACCCGCGTCGAGCGCCGCGCCGACGAGCATATGGCCGGCAAGGTCGCCCAGTACGGCGCGGACGTGATGCGCTATGTCGAGAAGTCGATCCTGCTGCAGACGCTCGACCATCTGTGGCGCGAGCATCTCGTGATGCTCGAGCATCTGCGCCAGGTCGTCGGCCTGCGCGGCTATGCGCAGCGCGATCCGCTCAACGAATACAAATCGGAAGCCTTCCACCTGTTCGAGACCATGATCGCCAACCTGCGCGAGGCGGTGACCGCGCAGTTGATGCGCGTCGAGGTCACGCAGGGGCCGCCGCCGGAGGAGCCGGAGCGGTTGCCCTACATGGAAGCGCACAAGATCGATCCCTCGACCGGCGAGGACGAGATGACGATGGCGGATGCCGCCGCGGCCGCCTTCAACGCTCCGCGGGTGGCGCCGGAAACGCGCAATCCGAAAGACCCGACGACATGGGGCAAGGTCGGCCGCAACGAGGTCTGCCCCTGCGGCTCGGGCAAGAAATACAAGCATTGCCACGGCCGGTTCGGCTGAGCCGACGCAGCATCAATCAGAAAGCAAAATGCCCGGCACGCGCCGGGCATTTTTTATGATTTCGCGGTGGTACCGGGCCTACCGGAAGGCCGTCCAACGGCTGTCGAAGTTCGAGCTTGATGGGATCGGCTGGGAGCCGTTGATCACGTTGCCGGTCGCGTTTGTCGGCGCGGGCGGCGGGGGCTGAAGCTCGCCGTCGGCCTTCGCTGTGCGCACCGCCGGATCGATGCGGCGGATCGCGCCTGCGGGCGCTGCGGCCGTCGCGGGCTCGGCCGGTGTCGCTGCCGCCCCGGTCTGGGTGGGCGTCTTGTCGGAACCGCGCAATCCGACCGCGCGGCTGACGCGCGTGGTCAGCGGTTCTTTCTTGGGCGCATCCGCAGTCGCCGTCTCGGCGGGCTTTGGTTTCGGCGCGGCCTGGGCGCGGCTGAACAGGCTGCCGGTCCGCTTTGTCTCCGGCTGGGGCGCGGCGGCGGGCGGCGGCGGAGTCGGTTGGGCGGGCGCTGCAGCGGTGCGGAACAAGCTGTTGAGCTTGTCGGCGAAGGACGGCTCCGGAGCAACGCCTTCCTTGGCCTGCGGGGCCTGACGCGGCAGCGGAACATCGGCGAAAGCGACCGACTGCGGCGAGACCGTGCCGGTCTCGCCGATGCGGTCATCGACCGTCGGCGAATAGGCCACGGAGGCGAGCTTGCCGGGCGACGGATTTTCCACGACCAGCCGGATCTTGCCCTTCTCGTCGACCACTTCCTTCGGCTTGAGCGCGGCGACGAAGACCGGATGCATGCCGCCGTCGCGGTTGGTCGCGCTCGGGGCCGTCGGCACGTTCTGGGCGATCAGTTGCGCGGTCTGCAACTCGTCGCGCCGCTGCTTGTCGTTGACCGCCGCCATCACGTCCTGCGGAACCTGGTAGACGGGGCACTTGCCCTTGGGATTGAAGCCGACCGGCGTCGCGTTCTGCGAATGCGCGTTGAACACATAGCGCCGCTCGCACACATCGACCTTCGGTTCCATGCGGGAGACCTCGAAATGGTCGTTGCCCTGCTTGAGCATTTTCCAGAAGGCGTAGTGCGGCGAATTGCGATGCTTGGCCATGTTGGCCGGCGTCATGCGGAATGGATAGGCCTGCACCTGGAAGGATTTCTGGCCGGCGAAGAAGGACTCGCGCGCGAGCGCGAAGATTTCGGAAATCTGCTCGTCGGACATCGCGTAGCAGCCGCGCGAGGAGCAGTCGCCGTGCACCATCAGGTGCGCGCCCGTGCGATCCCAGGCGCGATCGAATGCATTCGGATAGCCGAGATTGAACGACAGAAAATAGCTCGAATTCGGATTCATCTGCCCGGGCGTGATGTCGTAGAAGCCCTCGGGCGCCTGCCGGTCGCCTTCCTTGATCTTGGGACCAAGTTCGCCGGACCAGCGGCAGATCGGATAGGTCTTCAGAAGCGCGTAGCGGCCCGACGCATCCTGCTTCCAGACTTCGAGCTCGGCTTCTTCCTTGAAGAGGCGGATCAGGATCGGCGCCTCTTTCGACATGCTCTTTTCTTGCATCGAGGCAAGCATGGCCGGCGGGATCGGGGCGTTCGCGCGCATGTTGCCGGGGAAAACGCTGTCCGTCTTGCAGCCGGCGAGCGCGAACGCGGCGACAAGCGCACCCGCGGCGCATAACGTCTGCACCCGATTGAAGCGGCGGATCAAAGAGTTACTCCCCGCAAACGGCTGTCCCGGGCCTTCATCGAAAGATCGTTATCCCTCTGCCCCGGCCTGCGCAAGTGGCCGTGGACGCAGGCCTTCCTGTTCACCATGCATCGCGTGAACGAACGGTAAATATCTAGGAAAATTGAACAAATAACGCGGCGTTATTAAGGCCGGGGGCGCGTGCCGCAGCCGCTGTCCAGCCTCGTCCGGTCGCCGGCGTCAGGACAGGGAACGGCCGATGGCGAGGAACTTGTCCCAGCGGTGCCGGCGCACCGCGTCCGCGTCTAGCCCTTTGAGTTCCTCGAACGCTTTTTGCGCGGCGGCGGCGACGGAGGCGATCGTGCTGTCGGGGTCGCGATGCGCGCCGCCCACGGGCTCGGGCACGATCTCGTCGATGATGCTGAAGCGCGCCAGGTCCTGGGCGGTGATTTTCATGTTGGTGGCGGCTTCCTGCGCCTTGGTCGTGTCGTGCCAGAGGATCGACGCGGCCCCCTCGGGGGATATGACGCTATAGATCGCGTGTTCCAGCATCAGCACCTTGTTGGCCGTGGCGATCGCGATGGCGCCGCCCGATCCGCCTTCGCCGAGGATGATCGAGACGTTGGGCACGCCGAGATTGAGGCAGGCTTCGGTGGAGCGCGCGATCGCTTCGGCCTGACCGCGCTCCTCGGCGCCGATGCCGGGATAGGCGCCTGCGGTATCGACCAGAGCGAGCACAGGGATGCCGAAGCGGTCGGCCATCTCCATGAGCCGCACGGCCTTGCGGTAACCCTCGGGACGGGCCATTCCGAAATTGTGCTTCAGCCGCGACTCGGTCGTCGATCCTTTTTCGTGCCCGATGACGCAGATGCTTTCGCCCATGAAACGGCCGAAACCGCCGACGATCGCATCGTCGTCGCCGAACTTGCGGTCGCCGGCAAAGGCGACAAAATCCGTGATCAGCGCCGAGATATAGTCGAGACAGTGCGGCCGCTGCGGGTGGCGCGCGACCTGGGTCTTCTGCCAGGGCGTCAGCGTCTCGTAGAGGTCCTTGAGCGTCAGCGCGGCCTTGTCGCGCAGGCGCGCGATTTCCTCCTCGACCTGCACCTCTCCGCCATCGGACTGCACGGCGCGCAGTTCGTCGGCTTTGGCTTCGAGCTCGGCGACGGGCTTTTCGAAATCGAGATAGCTGCGGATCGATCGCATGGCACAGAATGAGCGGCCCGGCCTGGCCCGGGCCGGCGAAACTGGCCTTTCACCGGTCCGCAAGTCAAGCAACCTGCGCACGGTTGGCGAAAAATCGGGATATTAACCATCCGAGAGCGGATGCAGGTCGCGAACGAGGCTTTTCAGCCGTTCCTCGAGGACATGCGTATAGATCTGCGTGGTCGAGATGTCGGCGTGGCCGAGGAGCGTCTGGACCACCCTGAGATCGGCGCCGTTCGTCAGCAGATGGGTCGCAAAAGCGTGCCGCAGCACGTGCGGGCTGATCTTACGCGCATCGAGCCCGGCCGACTGGGCGAGCAGTTTCAGTTCGCGCGCGAAATGCTGGCGCGTCAGATGGCCGCTCTCTCCAAACGACGGGAACAGCCATTTCGGATCGCCGTGCCCGAGATTGCGATAGAGCTGAAGGTAGGCGGCCATCGCGCGGCGGGCGGATTCGTTGAGCGGGACGAGCCGCTCCTTGCCGCCCTTGCCGCGCACGATCAGCATGCGCTGGTCGCGCTTGGCGGCAGAGGCCGGCAACGCGACGAGTTCGGACGCGCGCAGGCCGGTGGCATAGAGGACTTCCAGCAGGCAGTTCAGGCGCGCCGCGCGCAGCCGTTCCGGCGGCGATTTCGTCTCGTCCACGGCCAGTGCGGCGGCCGTATCGAGCAGGCGCTGCACGTCTGCGACCGACAGCAATTTCGGCAGGGCGCGGCCGCGTCTGGGACCTTCCAGGATCGCCGCCGGATCGTCCGCGCGCATCCCCTCCGCATAGAGGAACCGGTAGAGCTGGCGGATGGCCGAGAGCTTGCGCGCGACCGACGCGGTCTTGAAGCCGTGGCCGGCAAGTTCCGCGAGGTAGCCGCGGATCGCTTCGCTGCCGGCATTCTGCAGCGTCAGGCTCTGAGTGGTCAGGTGATCGCGAAAGCCGCCCAGATCGTTGGCATAGGCCTGCAGCGTATTGGCGGCAGCACCGCGCTCGGCGGCGATCATGTCGAGAAAAAGCGCGATCAGCGTCTGGTCGGACGTGCGTTCCGGTCCCGGTTTGGCCGCGGCAGGCACGCGGCTCATCGCTGTTTGTGGAAACGGTCGTAGGGGACCGTTACAGTGATCTCGCGCGACCCGGGCTCGACCATGGTTGCGAGCGCATACAGGCCCCCGTAGATCAGGCCGGCAATGATTCCGAGAACGGCAAGGAATCGGAACAGCGTCGGCATGGTGGGACTTGCTGCCGCTTTTGCGCTACTAGTCGGGTGAATCTGGTCGATTTTTTAACATGCCGGACCCGGTATTGCACAATATTTCCGAACTCCCGCCCGTCGAGGCCGCGCTGATCCGGGCGCTCGGTCATCGTTCGATCGTGTTGATCGGGATGATGGGCGCGGGCAAGTCTTCGGTCGGCCGCAAGCTCGCCGTGCGGCTCGGGTTGCCGTTCGTCGATGCCGACAGCGAGATCGAGCAGGCCGCCGGGATGTCGATCCCCGATATCTTCGAAATCCACGGCGAGGCGGAGTTCCGCGCCGGCGAGGCGCGCGTCATTGCGCGGCTGCTCGAGGGTGGGCCGCAGGTGCTGGCGACCGGCGGCGGTGCCTATATGAACGTGGCAACCCGCGCGCTCATTCGCGAAAAAGGCATCTCGGTCTGGCTGAGGGCCGATTTCGAGGTGCTGCTGCGCCGCATCCGGCGGCGCAACGACCGCCCGATGCTCAAGACCGCCGATCCCGCCGCCACGTTGCGCCAGCTTATCGATGTCCGCTATCCCGTCTATACGGAGGCTGACATCACGATCGAGTCGCGCGACGTGCTGCACGACGTGATCGTCGGCGAGATCGTCGAGCGGCTGTGCGAGATCGTGCCCGGGCGCGCGCCGTGACGGCAACCGGACCAGAATCAAGATGACATCATGACGGCTCCCGTACGCAATTCCGCTTCCTCGATCATCCGCGTCGCGCTTGGCGCGCGCGCCTACGACATCGTCATCGGCCGCGGGACGCTGGCCTCGCTCGGTGCGCGCATGGCGGTGCTGCGGCCCGGCGCGCGCGCGGCCATCGTCACCGACGAGAACGTGGCGGAGCATCATCTTGCCGCCGCGCGTCACGCGCTTGCCGGCGCCGGCATCGAGGCGACGACGGTGATGGTCGCGCCGGGCGAAGGCTCGAAATCGATGGCGACGTTCGAGCGCGTCTGCGAGGAACTGATCGCCGCGCGCATCGAGCGCAACGATCTGGTCGTCGCGCTCGGCGGCGGCGTGATCGGCGATCTCGCCGGCTTTGCCGCCTCGACGGTGCGGCGCGGCCTCGATTTCATCCAGGTGCCGACGACGCTGCTGGCGCAGGTCGATTCTTCGGTCGGCGGGAAAACCGGCATCAACTCGCGGCATGGAAAGAACCTGATCGGCGCCTTCCATCAGCCGGCTTTGGTGATCGCCGACACCGCATTGCTCGACACGCTGCCGCCGCGGCAGTTCCGCGCCGGCTATGCCGAGGTGGCCAAGTACGGGCTGCTCGGCGATGCGGATTTCTTCGCCTGGCTGGAAACGAACTGGCAGGATGTCTTTGCCGGCGGACCGGCGCGCGAGCGGGCGATCGCGGTGAGCTGCCGCAGCAAGGCCGATATCGTCGCGCACGACGAGCGCGAGACCGGCGACCGCGCCTTGCTCAATCTCGGTCACACCTTCGGCCACGCGCTCGAGGCTGCCGCCGGGTTCTCTGATCGCCTGCTGCATGGCGAGGCGGTGGCGATCGGCATGGCGCTGGCATTTGAGTTTTCGGCCCGCAGGGGGCTGTGCGCATCGCAGGACGCCGCACGCGTGACACGCCATCTTGCCGCGGTCGGCCTGCCGTCGTCGATCGCCGACCTCGATCGCAAGCCCGGCACCGGCGAACTGATGGACCTGATCGCGCAGGACAAGAAGGTCAGGCGCGGCGCGCTTACCTTCATCCTCGTGCGCGGCATCGGACAAAGCTTCGTTGCTTCCGACGTGGCCGCGCAGGAGGTGCGCGCCTTTCTGGAAGAAAAAATCGCCGGCTCATGACCGCCCAGGACTGGATTGTTGTCCTTGTCATCGTCGTCTGCCTGCTGCTCTCCGCTTTCTTCTCGGGCAGCGAGACGGCGCTGACGGCGTCGTCGCGGGCGGCGATGACGCGCATGGAGAAGCAGGGCAATGCGCGCGCCCGGCTGGTCAATCGCCTCCTGGCCTCGCGCGAGCGGTTGCTCGGCGCAATCCTGTTCAGCAACAACGCGGTGAATATCGCGGCGTCCACGCTCGCGACCGGTATCATGCTGTCGGCGTTCGGCGATGTCGGCATTCTCTATGCGACCGTCGTGATGACGCTGATCGTGGTCGTGTTCGCCGAAATCCTGCCGAAGACGGCAGCATTCAACGCGCCGGACCGGGTCGCGCTGGCGGTTGCGCGCCCGATGGCGATCGTCGTTGCGCTGCTCCGGCCGTTGCTGGCGGCAATCGAGACGTTCGTGCGACGGGTTCTGCGCCTGATGGGATTCCGAATCGGCGAGAACCTGTCGGTGCTTTCACCGCGCGAGGAATTGCGCGGCACGGTCGATCTCTTCCACAAGCAAGGCGGCGTGGAGAAAGCCGACCGCGACATGTTCGGCGGCGTGCTCGACCTGCGCGAATTGGAAGTCTCCGACGTGATGATCCACCGCACCGAGATGATCACCGTCAATGCCGACGATCCGCCCGCCGACATCGTCAGCGCCGTGCTGGCGGCGCCGGTCACGCGCGTGCCGCTCTGGCGCGGAAAACCGGAGAACATCATCGGCATGCTGCACGCAAAGGACCTGCTGCGCGCATTGCAGGCGGTCGACGGGGAGGCCGCCCGGGTCGACATCGGTGCGATCATGACCGCGCCCTGGTTCGTTCCGGACACCACGCCGCTCGCCGAGCAGCTCAAGGCGTTCCGCCGGCGCAAGACCCATTTTGCGCTCGTGGTCGACGAGTACGGCGAGGTGATGGGCCTGGTCACGCTCGAGGACATCATCGAGGAAATCGTCGGCGACATCAGCGACGAGCACGATGTCGAGATTCCAGGCGTGCGCGCGCAGCTCGACGGGTCGTTCCATGTCGACGGGTCGGTGCCCATTCGCGACCTCAACCGTGCGATGGACTGGAATCTGCCGGACGAGCAGGCGACCACCATCGCCGGCCTCGTCATTCACGAGGCGCGCTCGATCCCGGAAATCGGGCAGAGCTTCACCTTCCACGGCTTCCGGTTCCGCGTGCTCAAGAAGGCGCGCAACCGCATCACCGGCCTGCGCATCACCGCGCTCGATCGCAGGCCGCGTCCGCTGGCCGAGCCGCGCTGAGGTGGCGTGCCGCGCTTTCCGGAGCGGCGTTTGTCAGTTCGCGGTCGCGGCCGGCTCGCCCGGAGCGGAGGCGTGGATGGCGAGCGCATGCACGCTACCGGAAAGCTCGTTCGCCAGCGCCTCGTTGATCATACGATGGCGGGCGAGGCGCGACTTGCCGCGGAAGGATTCGGATACGATATAGATCCGGTAATGGGTCTGGCCGCCCGGCCGGTGGCCGGCGTGCCCCTCGTGCAGGTGCGATTCGTCGTGCACGGACAGGCGCATCGGGGTGAAAGCGGCCGTCAACTTTTCTGTGATGATGTCTTTCGTTCGCATGGCTAGAACCGTTATCGGCAGGCCGGTGGCGGCGTCAATCGTCACATGTCCTCAATCGTGGCGCGAACCGCTTTGTCAAGCCTTGAAGGTGGCGGCGTGAAGTCCGCATAATCGCACGGATGAAATTCGACTCACCCTTTTTCGATCGCATCCGCGTCAAGCCGCAGCAGGATCGGCGCGCGCGCAAGGCGGTTCCTGCCTGCGAATGGCCCGGCTGCCGCCAGGCGGGCGGCCACCGTGCGCCCAAGGGCCGCGGCCGCGAGCAGGAGCACTGGAATTACTGCCTTGATCATGTGCGCGAGTACAACCAAGCGTACAATTTTTTCGAGGGGATGAGCGACGACGCGGTCCGCAAGTACCAGGAGGACGCGATCACCGGCCACCGGCCGACCTGGCGCATGGGGACCGGCAAATACGACGATCCCAACCGTTTTTATGCCGACGGTGCCGTCGATCCCTTCGCCATGTTCCGCGAACTGGGCGGCCATGGCCGGCCCGAACCGGCGGGTCCCGCCAAACGGGAGAAGCGCACGATCCGCAATGCGGAGCGCAAGGCATTTCATACCTTGGGGCTTGAACTGAGCGCCTCGCGTGCCGAGATCAAGGCCAAATTCCACGATCTCGTGAAGCGTCACCACCCGGACGCCAATGGCGGCGACCGCTCGACCGAAGACCGGCTGATCGAGGTCATCCAAGCTTATAATTATTTGAAATCTGTGGGATTTTGCTGATCTGTCAGGTGCGCGCCGTGGGTTTATTCCCGCCCCGCTTATCTGGTAGGTTGGCTGACATATCCGTTTTCCGTAAAGAAAAGGCGGCGCTCCGGCTTGGCTGGGGCCACGGAGCAACAATGACGACCGCAACAGAAGAAATCTCGGGCCTGCCGGACATGAAAGTGTCGGTGCGGCAGGTATTCGGCATCGACAGCGACATGGAAGTGCCAGCTTTCTCGGAAACCGATTCCCATGTCCCCGACCTCGACCCGGATTATCTGTTCGACCGTCCGACCACGCTCGCTATCCTGGCCGGGTTCGCGCGCAACCGGCGCGTGATGGTGACCGGCTATCACGGCACCGGCAAATCGACCCATATCGAGCAGGTCGCCGCGCGGCTCAACTGGCCGTGCGTGCGCGTCAATCTCGACAGCCATATCAGCCGCGTCGATCTGGTCGGCAAGGACGCGATCGTGATCCGTGACGGCATGCAGGTGACCGAGTTCCGCGACGGCATCCTGCCCTGGGCGCTGCAGAACAACATCGCGCTGTGCTTCGACGAGTACGATGCCGGCCGGCCGGACGTGATGTTCGTCATCCAGCGCGTGCTGGAAACTTCGGGCCGGCTGACGCTGCTCGACCAGAACAAGGTAATCAAGCCGCACCCGGCGTTCCGCCTGTTCGCCACCGCCAACACCGTGGGCCTCGGCGACACGTCCGGGCTCTATCACGGCACGCAGCAGATCAATCAGGGCCAGATGGACCGCTGGTCGATCGTGACCACGCTGAATTATCTGCCGCACGACAAGGAAGTCGATATCGTGCTCGCCAAGGCGAAGCACTACCGGACCCCGGAAGGCCGCGACATCGTCAACAAGATGGTGCGCGTCGCCGATCTCACGCGCAACGCGTTCATGAACGGCGACCTGTCCACGGTGATGAGCCCGCGTACGGTGATCACCTGGGCCGAGAATGCCGATATTTTCGCTGATGTCGGGTTTGCCTTCCGCGTGACCTTCGTCAACAAGTGCGACGAGCTGGAGCGTCCGATCGTCGCCGAATTCTATCAGCGCTGCTTCGGCGTCGAGCTGCCCGAATCCACGGTCAATGTCGCGTTGACCTGATCGACGCGGCCGGAGCTTCGCAGCGACGAACGTGGCGCCGTGAACGCGGGGGTCGCGGCAGGGCAGGGGCCTTTGGATGACCTATATCGTGCGCACATTGCTGGCCGGCCTGCTGGTCCTGCTGCCGCTGGCAATCACGGTCATCCTGGTGGTGTGGTTCGGCACCTTCGTACTCGCCTATCTCGGACCGCACAGCGCGGTCGGCCAATTCCTGACGATGCTCGGCCTCGGCCTGTCGGCATCGGAATGGGCCGCCTACCTGATCGGGATCGCCATCCTCCTGTTCGTGATCTACGTGATGGGTGTGATCGTGGAATCGCGCATGCGCAGCCAGTTCTCGGCGCTGCTCGATTCGCTCATCGGGCGCATTCCGTTCGTGCGCAACATCTATGACCTCACCAAGCGTTTCGTCGACGTGGTCGATTACAAGGATCGTGACGGTTTGCGCGGCATGAGCCCGGTCTGGTGCTATTTCGGCGGCAAGGGCGGCGCGGCGGTGCTCGCGCTGCTGCCCAGCCGCGAGCCGGTCCTGCTCAACGGCGCGGCCTATCACGCGATCCTCGTGCCGTCCGCGCCGGTGCCGGTCGGCGGCGGCCTTGTCTATGTCCCGTCCGAATGGATCGAGCCGGCCGATATCGGTGTCGAGGGCTTGATGAGCGTCTATGTATCGATGGGCGTGGCCCCGCCGCGCCCCAATGCGGCCGCGACCAGGGGCCAGAATGCCTTGCCTCCGCACGCGGGTGTCCGATAATCGCTCCAGTACGCTCAAGCCATGACCTCGAACATCAAGCCCAGATCGTCGCCCCGCGAGGCCCCGAACGAGCCTTTCAAGCGGGCCGTCACCGGCTGTCTGCGGGCTCTGGCCAAGAAGCCCGATCTTGAGGTCACCTACGCCGCCGAACGTCCCGGGCTTGCCGGCGGCAAGGCTCGCCTGCCGGAGCCGTCGCGCAAGCTGACCCTGCAGGAAGCCGCGATCGTGCGTGGCCATGCCGACGCCATGGCCCTGCGGCTCGCCTGTCACGATCCGGCGGTGCATCGCAAGCTCGTCCCGGGCGGCCAGCTCGCGCGCGCGGTGTTCGAGGCGGTCGAGCAGGCGCGTGTCGAGGCGATCGGCGCGCGCCGCATGACCGGCGTGGCCGGCAACCTGTCGGCCATGCTCGACGACAAGTTCCACCGCGGCAAGTTCGACGACATCACCGACCAGGCCGATGCACCTGTCGAGGAAGCGGTCGCCATGATGGTGCGCGAGCGGCTCACCGGCCAGGCGCCGCCGCCGGCGGCGAAGAAGCTCGTCGATCTCTGGCGTCCGGTGATCGAGGAGAAGGCCGGCCGTGGCCTCGACCGGCTCGGCCATCTGATCGAGGACCAGCGCCGCTTCGGCGACGCCATCCACGATCTGCTGGACGCGCTCGACATGGGCGAGGAGCGCAGCGCCGAGGCCGACGACGAGGATCAGTCCGAAGAGGGCAGCGAAGAGCAGCAGCAGAACGAATCCGGCGACCAGGGCGACGCCGATGAGGGCGACGAAATGCAGCGCATGAGCCTCGACGAGGTCGAAGGCTCCGAGGAGAAGCAGCAGGATGTGTCGGCCGAGGCACTCGACGCGCCTTCGACCGAGATGGCCGACGATGCCGATCTCGGCGATTCGGAGACCCCGGCGGAGCCGTGGCGGCCGCGCGGCGGCGCGCTCGAGCAGCGCGGTCCGGAATACGGCGCCTTCGTCACGAAATTCGACGAGGAGATCGCGGCCGAGGATCTCTGCGAACCGGAAGAACTCGACCGCCTGCGCGGCTATCTCGACAAGCAGCTCTCTCATCTGCAGGGCGTGGTGGCACGGCTCGCCAACCGCCTGCAGCGCCGGCTCATGGCGCAGCAGAGCCGTGCCTGGGAGTTCGACCTTGAGGAAGGCATGCTCGATCCGGCGCGGCTCTCGCGCATCATTGTGGATCCGATGCATCCGCTTTCGTTCAAGCGCGAGAAGGACACCAATTTCCGCGATACGGTGGTGACGCTCCTGCTCGACAATTCCGGCTCGATGCGCGGGCGCCCGATCACGGTGGCGGCGACCTGTGCGGACATTCTTGCGCGCACGCTCGAGCGCTGCGGCGTGAAAGTCGAAATCCTCGGGTTCACGACGCGTGCCTGGAAGGGCGGGCAGTCGCGCGAGGCCTGGCTCGCGGCCGGCAAGCCGCCCAATCCCGGCCGGCTCAACGATCTGCGCCACATCGTCTACAAGGCGGCGGACGCACCCTGGCGGCGCGCGCGCAAGAATCTCGGCCTGATGATGCGCGAGGGCCTGCTGAAGGAGAACATCGACGGCGAGGCGCTGAGCTGGGCCTACCGGCGGCTTTTGGCGCGCACCGAGCAGCGGCGCATCCTGATGATGATTTCCGACGGTGCGCCGGTCGACGACTCGACGCTTTCGGTCAATCCGGGGAATTATCTGGAACGCCATCTGCGCTGGGTGATCGAGGAGATCGAAACCCGCTCCCCGGTCGAACTGATCGCCATCGGCATCGGCCATGACGTGACGCGCTATTACCGCCGCGCGGTCACCATCGTGGACGCCGAGGAGCTTGGCGGCGCGATGACCGAGAAGCTCGCAGAACTGTTCGAGGAGCACGCCGCCTCGGCGGAACCGCAACGCGACGTGCGGCGGAGGCTGCACGCTTGAGGGCCGTTGCGCTGCGGCGAGCGGCCGCCGTCGTTCTGGTCCTCGCGGCCTTCGTCGCCGGACCGATGTCGCCGGGCCGCGCCGAGACGGCGATCAGCATTACCGTATCGGTGATCGACAGTTTCGATCCGCGCGATCCGCAGCGCCGGCAATTCGGCGCGCTCGAATTCCGCGGCGGGCTGCAATTGTCGTCCTCGGAGAGGAATTTCGGCGGGCTGTCGGCGATCCGCGTACGACCCGACGGCGCGCACTTCATTGCGGTGACCGACAAGGCCTATTGGCTGCGCGGACGCATCGTCTATCACGACGGTGCGCCCGCGGGCATCGCCGATGCGGCCATGGCGCCGATGCTGGGGGCCGACGGCAAGCCGCTCGCCGACCGCGGCTGGTACGATACCGAGGCGCTCGCCGAGGACGGCGGCGCGCTCTATGTCGGCATCGAACGGGTGCACCAGATCGTGCGGTTCGATTTTGCCAGGAACGGCTTTGCCGCGCGCGGGACGCCGCTTCCGGTGCCGGCGGCATTCGCGAAACTGCCGGCCAACCGGGGCGTCGAATGTCTGCTGGCGGCACCGAAGGCGGGCCCGTTGGGCGGTGCGCTGATCGCGGTATCCGAGCGCGGGCTCGATGCCGCCGGCAACGTGCGCGGCTTCCTGATCGGCGGCAAGATGCCGGGCGAATTCACCGTCAAGCGCAAGAACGACTTCGATATCGTCGATTGCGCACTGACGCCGGAAGGCGAACTCCTGCTGCTCGAGCGCTTCTTCACCTGGCGCAGCGGCGTTGCGATGCGGATCCGGCGCGTTGCGTTTGCTTCGGTGCGGCCGGGCGCGCTGCTCGACGGCCCGGCGCTGATCGAGGCTGATCTCGGCTACCAGATCGACAATATGGAAGGCCTGAGCGTCCACCGCGCGGCGAACGGCGAGACCATCCTGACGCTCGTGTCGGACGACAATTTCTCGCTGATCCAGCGCACGCTGCTGCTGCAATTCGCGCTGATCGACCGCTGAACGCGCCGCCGGTGGCGGGGTCCGTGGAACGCGCCGGGGTCAGACCGCGGCGAGCTTCTTGGCGAGCTTGCGCTTGATCTCGAGCGCCTTGGGCGACAGGTCGGCGTCCTTGGCCTTGATCAGGAAGGCGTCGAGGCCGCCGCGATGGTCCACGCTCTTGAGCGCATTGGCCGATATGCGCAGCTTCACGGACTGCGAGAGCGCGTCCGACTGCAGCGTGACATTGATCAGGTTCGGCAGGAACCGCCGCTTGGTCTTGCGGTTGGAGTGGCTGACCTTGTGGCCAACCTGTGCCGACTTTCCGGTCAGGTCGCACTTGCGCGACATGGCTTCAATCCTCGAATTTTCTGCAATTCCGGACCCCGAGGGGGCCTGGCGCGACGGCCGATCTCTGCGTGAGACCGCGGACGTATAGAGAGGGGGGGGCGGACCGTCAAGCGCGGGGCCCGGAGGGAGGTCGGGGCGGGAACCACACAAACGGCGCAATCCGGCTCGATCAAAGAATGATAATCTTACCAGTCGATTGAGGGCCGGCGCCGGGCGCCGCCCGGCGCGCTGGCAGGAATTCCCGGCCCAGAAAGGCAGGTCCCGACGTGATCGGCGTTCGAATGTCGCGATGGCGGCCCCTGGCCGTGCTGGCCGGCCTGCTCGCGCTCGCCGCGATCGACGCGCGCGGGAGCGGGGCCTTTGCCCAGGCCCGGCTCGAGGCCCGCTACGCGGCGAGCCTTGCCGGCATTCCTCTCGGCAAAGGCACCTGGTTTGTCGATATTTCCGGCAATCAATACGTGGCGTCGGCGAGCGGGGCGACCACGGGCCTCGTGAAAGTGTTCACCGGCGGCCAGGGTTCGGGCTCCGCCCGCGGCACCATCGTCTCCGGCAATCTCGTGCCAGCGAGCTATTCGGTGTCGGTGACCACCGACAAGCGCACCGAGGAAGTGCAGATGACGCTCGGCGGCGGCAACGTCAAGGACGTCGTCCATACGCCGGAGAAGAAATGGCCGTCGCGGGCGATCCCGCTCACCGAGAGCCATCGCCGCAATGTCATCGATCCCATGACCGCCTCGCTGGTGAGCGTGCGCGGCAACGGCGACACGCTCCTGGCCGAGGCCTGCAACCGCAACCTCGCGGTGTTCGACGGCAGCCTGCGCTACGACCTCGACTTCGTGTTCAAGCGCATGGACAGCGTGAAGCCCAAGCTTGGCTATGTCGGTCCGGTCGTCGTCTGCGCGGTCTATTTTTCGCCGGTGGCGGGACACGTGCCCGAGCGCGCCGCGATCAAATACCTCACCGCGTTGCGCGACATGGAGGTCTGGCTCGCTCCGGTCGCCGGCACGCGGGTGCTGGCGCCGTTTCGCTTCTCGGTGCCGACCCCGCTCGGCCTCGGCGTGCTCGAAGCCACCGAATTCAACGTCAGGCCGCTGCCGTCCAAGGCCAGCATCACCGTGCAATAGCCGGCCTGTGTCCGGTCGCGCACGGGTCAATTATCCCCGCAACCCCCGCTATCCCGGCCTTGACTCTTCCGCGAATGGACTTTTTCCCGGCATTAACGATTTCCGCGCCGGATCGCGTCCTCGGGAGTGCTGCGATTCCCGCATATTGTGGTTGCCGTCCTGCCGGCCCTATATATCTGGCGGGAACGAACGCCGACGCCGCGCGAGTCAGCGATTCGGGCGCGATTCGTTCCAGACTCGTTCCACAGCTTAACAACACCGCCGCGATTCCCGCCCCCGGCGTCGCATTGTGATACAGGACGGCATGGAATCGCAGCGTACGAGCCCCCATCTGCGGCCAAGATATCGCCTGCCGGCGCAAGGGGCGGGCTTTTTCCCGAGACGTCCGGACTGCTGATGGCCATTTCCTTCTCGTCGGGCGCACGCCCCGATGCCCGCGCGCGCGGGAGCGGCGTGACCGCGGTGCTCGGCCCGACCAATACCGGCAAGACCCATCTGGCGATCGAGCGCATGGTCGCGCATTCGTCGGGCATGATCGGCCTGCCGCTGCGCCTTCTGGCGCGCGAGGTCTATGGCAAGGTTGCAGCGAAGGTCGGCGTCGAATCCGTCGCCCTCATCACCGGCGAAGAGAAGATCAAGCCGCCCAATCCGCGCTTCTGGGTCGCGACCGTGGAGGCGATGCCGCGCGACATCGATCCGGCCTTCCTTGCGATCGACGAGGTGCAGCTCGCCGCCGATTTCGAGCGCGGCCACGTCTTCACCGATCGCATGCTCAACCGGCGCGGCCGTGAGGAGACGCTGCTGCTCGGCGCTGCGACCATCCGCCCGATGGTCGAGAAGCTGCTGCCGGGCGCCAACATCATTTCGCGGCCGCGCCTGTCGATGCTGACCTATGCCGGAGACAAGAAGCTGACGCGGCTGCCGCGCCGCTCCGCCATCGTCGCGTTCTCCGCCGACGAGGTCTATGCCATCGCCGAACTAATCCGGCGCCAGCGCGGCGGCGCCGCGGTGGTGCTCGGCGCGCTGTCGCCGCGTACCCGCAATGCCCAGGTGGCGCTGTTCCAATCGGGCGACGTCGATTACCTGATCGCCACCGATGCCATCGGCATGGGTCTCAACCTCGATGTCGATCACGTCGCGTTTGCCTCCGACCGCAAGTTCGACGGCTATCAGTATCGCAACCTCAATCCCGCCGAGCTGGCGCAGATCGCCGGCCGCGCCGGCCGCGCGACCCATGACGGCACGTTCGGGACGACCGGCCGCTGTCCGCCGTTCGACGACGAGCTGGTGCGCCGGCTGGAATCGCATTCCTTCGAGCTCCTGAAGGTCCTGCAATGGCGCAATGCCGAACTCGATTTCGGCTCGATCGGCGCCCTGCAGGCATCGCTGGCCATGGTGCCGGCCGAGGAGGGGCTCGCACGCGCGCCGGTTGCCGAGGACATCCTCGTCCTCGAACACGCCGCGCGCGACGACGCGATCCGCAAGCTGGCGGCCGGGCGCGCGGCGGTCGAGACGCTGTGGCTTGCCTGTCAGGTCCCCGATTACCGCAAAATCGCCCCCGCCAACCACGCGGAACTGGTGACCACCCTCTATGGTTTCCTGATGCGTGAGGGTAAAATCCCCACCGACTGGTTTGCCCGTCAGGTGCTTCAGGCGGACCGCACCGACGGTGACATCGATACGCTCTCGACGAGGATCGCGCATGTTCGGACCTGGACCTTTGTTGCCAACCGGCCTGACTGGTTGTCGGACCCGGAGCACTGGCAAGGGGTTGCGCGCGCCGTCGAGGACAAGCTGTCCGATGCGCTGCATGAGCGCCTCACCGCACGCTTTGTCGACCGCCGCACCAGCGTGCTAATGCGGCGTCTGCGAGAGAACACGACATTGGACAGTGAAATTTCGAAAACCGGTGAAGTCACGGTCGAGGGGCACATCGTCGGCCGTCTCGAGGGATTCCGTTTCGTGGCCGATGCGTCGGCCGGCGGCTCGGAGGCCAAGGCCCTGCATGCCGTCGCCCAGAAGGCGCTCGCCGGGGAAATCGAGGCGCGCGCGACCCGTCTGTCGCAGGCGCCCGACGAGCAGTTCGCGCTCACTCTCGACAACCATGTCCGCTGGACCGGCGATGTGGTCGGCGTCGTCGTGGCGGGCGAGGATATCCTGCGGCCGCGCGTGCGCATTCTCGCCGACGAGCAGCTCACCGGCCCGGCGCGCGACGCCGCGCAGGCGCGCCTCGACCTGTGGATCGGCGCTCATATCCAGAAGCTGCTCGGCCCGCTGGTCGAGATTTCCAAAGCCGAGGACGTCACCGGCATCGCGCGCGGCGTCGCCTACCAGCTTGTCGAAGCGCTCGGCGTGCTCGAACGCCAGAAAGTGTCCGAGGAGGTCAAGGCGCTCGACCAGACCGCCCGCGCCATGTTGCGCAAGTACGGCGTGCGTTTCGGCGCTTACCACATCTATGTGCCGGCGCTGCTCAAGCCGGCCCCGCGCGCGCTCGCCACGCAATTGTTCGCGCTCAAGGACAATAGCGGCGAACTGCGCGGCCTCGACGATATCCAGCAGCTCGCCGCCAGCGGCCGCACGTCGATTCCCGTCAACAAGGAGATCGCCAGGGCGCTCTATCGCGCCGCCGGCTATCGCGTTTGCGGCGAGCGTGCCGTGCGCGTCGATATCCTGGAGCGTCTCGCCGACCTGATCCGCCCCGCACTCGCGTGGCGGGAGAATTCCCCCGGCGTGAAGCCCGCGGGCGCGCTGGACGGACGTGGCTTCACCGTCACCGTCAACATGACCTCGCTGGTCGGATCCTCAGGCGAGGACTTCGCCTCGATCCTACGCGCGCTCGGCTACCGGATGGACCGGCGGCCCAAGCCGCCGGAGGCCGCAGCGCCGACTGCCGAACCGGAGGCCGCAGCGCTGGCCGCCGAAAGTGCTGCGGTCGAGCCCGCAGCCGACGTGGCTGACGAGCCGGGGGGGCCGCAGAGCGCCGCCGAACTCGCGCCCGCGAGCGCCGCCGAACCGACGCCCGCGCCGAGCGAGCTCTCTGCCGCCGAAGTGGCTGCCGCCATGGGGCTTACGCAGCCCGAGCCGCCGGCTGCCCCTGTCGCCGAACCGCAGGAACCGCCACCGGCCGAAGAATTGTCGGCCGATCCGGTCGCGAACGTCGCGGACGAAAGCGCGTCCGAACTGCCGCAACAGGCCGACGGCGCCGATGCCGCGGCAAAGCCGGCAGAGGAATTCATCGAAGTCTGGCGGCCCGGCCGCGTGGAAGGCCGCGAGCGCAACCGCCGCAGATTCGGTCGCGGCGCAGCCGCTGACGGCAAGACATCTGACGGCAAGGCATCCGCGCAGCAATCGCCTGCCACTGCGGACGCGGCGGCCGACGGAGTGGCTTCCACCGAAGCGGGTGGTGCGGAAGCGGGCGCGCGCGAGCACCGGCGTCCGCGCGGCGGCCGCAGGCCGCAGCGCGGCGAGCGCGCGGAGCGTCACGAGCGTTCGCATGAACGTCACGAGCGTCCGCACCGCGCCGAGGGCGGGCGTCCGCCGCGGCACGGTCACGGCAAGCCCCGCTTCGAGGAGCGTCGCGAGCGGCCGGAGCGGCAGCCCGATCCCAATTCTCCGTTCGCCAAGCTCGCCGCGCTCAAGGCCCAGCTCGAAAGCGGCGGCAAGGAGCCCTGAGGGAGGCCGCCCCGGCGGCTGCGCGCGACCCTGGACCGTCAACGCATCGACAAATGGCTCTGGCATGCGCGCGCGGTGCGCACCCGCACCGCGGCCGCGGCGCTTGCAGATCAGGGTTGCGTGCGCGTCAACGGTGCGCGGATCACGGCGGCGAGCAAGCTTGTGCGGGCCGGCGACGTTCTTACCCTTGCACTGGATCGCGTGCGTATCCTCAAGGTTGTCGGCTTCTGCGAGCGGCGCGGTTCCGCACGCGATGCGGCGGCTTTGTACGAGGATCTGACGCCGGTTCCGGCCGCAGCGGCCAAGGGCGCGGACGCCGCGCCGCCTGCCTTTCAGCGCGCGGCGGGCGCCGGCCGGCCGACCAAGCGCGAGCGGCGGGCACTGGAAAAATTGACCGATTACAATGACCGGTAAACGCGCAGGTGGCACGCAGGCCATATATGTGGAATCGCGGTTCGTCCGCTGCCGGCCGGGCCGTCGCTTGCGCAACCCCTTGCCTTGCGTTAGGGAGCGCGGCTTCCCCACTATGCGTGCGTACTCGTCCTTTGCGGGACCAGCGTCCGGATTGTCAGAATGACTTACGTCGTCAACGAGAACTGCATCAAGTGCAAGTACATGGACTGCGTGGAAGTCTGCCCCGTGGACTGTTTCTACGAGGGCGAGAATATGCTGGTCATCCATCCGGACGAGTGCATCGATTGCGGCGTGTGTGAACCCGAATGTCCGGCCGAGGCGATCAAGCCCGACACCGAACCGGGTTCCGAAAAGTGGCTAGCGCTGAACGCCGAATATTCGAAGACCTGGCCCAATATCACGGCCAAGAAGGAGACGCCGCCCGACGCCAAGGAATGGGACGGCGTGCCGGACAAGTTCGAGAAGCATTTTTCATCCAAGCCGGGGACCGGCGACTGAAGCCCAGCCGGGGGCCGGTGACCGGCCGGCCGGCGATTGATGAACCCGGAAGGCGCAATTGAAGGCCTGAAATCCGGGGGTTTTTAACTGCCCGGTGCAAAAGGGCGTGAGCGGGGCCGGAGCAGGGCTCCCGTGCGCCCTTAACACATTGATTTTTGCGGAAAATGTGATATACAGGTTGCACTGGAACGACATAACCGGAGCGCTCCCCGCGGGGAGCCTATTTTTTCGGGCCCGTTCCGGAGGGAACCGTCAAATAGAAGGGCGTGAGAGTTTCCACGCGCGAGCAGTGGCTGAAAAATCGCGTCATCGATCGAAGAAGAGTGCCGGTGCGAACCGGCGTGGCAAGTCCCAGGGCTCCGGCGCCGGCCGCCGGACCAAAACGGCCTCTGCCGCCGGTCGGCGGACATCGCAGGTCTCGCGGCTTTCCGGCCGTGGGGCTCCCGTAGCCAAGACAACGAGCCGACCGAAACCGGCCGGTGAAGGAGCGACCTCTGGAATGACTACCAGCAAGAAGACGACCCAACGTCAGGGCTTCAAGACCAACGAATACATTGTTTACCCGGCTCACGGCGTCGGCCAGATCCTGGCGATCGAGGAGCAGGAGGTCGCGGGCGCCAAGCTCGAACTGTTCGTGATCAATTTCGTGAAAGACAAGATGACGCTGCGGGTGCCGACCGCCAAGATCGCGTCCGTCGGCATGCGCAAGCTGGCCGAGCCGGCGCTGGTCAAGAAGGCGCTCGAGACGCTGAAGGGTCGCGCGCGCATCAAGCGCACCATGTGGTCGCGCCGCGCGCAGGAATACGAAGCCAAGATCAATTCCGGCGACATCGTCGCCATTGCCGAAGTGGTGCGCGATCTCTACCGGTCGGAGACGCAGCCCGAACAGTCCTACAGCGAACGCCAGCTCTACGAGGCGGCGCTCGACCGGCTGTCGCGCGAAATCTCGGCGGTGCAGCACATCACCGAGACGGAAGCGGTGAAGGAGATCGAGGCCGCGCTCGCCAAGGGCCCGCGCCGCGGCCCGGCCAAGGCCGGTGACGAAGCCGCCGACGTCGAGGAAGAGGCGGCCTGAGCGCCGCACCGTTTTCAAGGTTTTTCAGGCCCGGCGGAAACGCCGGGCTTTTTGTTTGCGCACCCGCGGGCGGCGTACCGTTTCCGTCTGGCGTGTGATGCATTGTTTTTGTCTTCGGCCCCGATTCGTCGTTCCGGCCGAACGCGGGGCGCTCCGCAGCGCCGCGGCATGAGCCTGCATGTCTCGTCCCCTCTTCGAAAGTCAAATAGCCGGAGCCTCGCCTCTTCCCCGCTGCGGGCAGGCGGGCGCGCCCGTGTTCTTTGTCGCGGCGCCGGGTGCGCCGGTCGTCCCGGCCCTCGCCTTGAGCGAGGGGTGGCGGAGCGCCGCGCGGCGCACCAGCCTTGATCTGTCCGCACGCGCCAGGCGCGCGCGGGCGCCTCGCGGCGCTCCACCGCGGCGTCTTCACTCCTGCATCGGGCCGCGCATTCCGGGCGGGCGGAAGGCCCGCAACGGTCAGCCGGCTCCCGGCGGGGACCCGTAGTGGTCCCGGGCGGAGCCCCGATGCAGCCCGGGGCCGTGCCGGCGAGGCACGGACGCGGGCGCCGCACCCACCCCCGCCAAGCAGCGCCCTGCAGAGCGTCCCCTCAAGGGATGAGATAAATATGAATATAATCCTAGATTGGGGCGGGAGTATGACGAACGGCCAATCCCTTGGTACCGCTGCGTGCCTGACGTCCCGGCAATTTATCGAGAAATGGAGCCGCGATGACCGGCAGACAACGCGGATGATTATGCCGCCTTCAGTCGCGCCATTTCTGCATCGAACGCGAACCTGAGTTGCGCGCCTTCTTCCTCAGGCAACCAGCCCGTCATCTGCGGAAAAATGGTGCGGTAAATGAGCAACTGGTCCCGATCCCAAGGCAGCTTTTCTGCCGCGCGCGCTTCGGCCAATATTTTATATAGACGCGCTCTGACCTTGTCGGGGTCCGGCCGATAAGCCGGAGGAGCCGCGTCGGATGTGAACAGCTCCGCTTGCGGATCGGGTCCGAACAGGTCTTGTTGATTTGAGCGTGCCATGGCTTGCCGGAGGTTCAACCCATAATCTCGATATCGTAGTCAGCTTGAGTGGTTAACATGAGTCGGGGCCTTCAGGGCCGTTATCAACGAAATTCGGTTATAGACATCCCGTCCCGCGCTGCCCGAAACTGAGGCCAACATTGTCGGACAATCCGCGTACCCGCGAACTGCTGCGCCACTTCGCCACCCGGCCGGGCCATGACGAGGTCAAGTCGTATTTCAGCCAGCTCCTGGTCGAGGAGTTCGGCGTCGAGGTCGGCGCGCTCGATTTCGAGCGCCGGGTTCCCGAGGTGCGCGGTCGTCTCGACGCCCTGATCGGGCGCACCGTGTTCGAGGCCAAACGTAATCTCGATCAGGAATGGGACGACGTCGTCCGGCGCATGCCGGACTATCTCGCCGACCGCGAGCGTGAAGAGGGCGAACGTTTCGTCGGCATCGCATCCGACGGCCTCAAATGGGTCGTGTTCGAGCGCAGCGGCGATCAGCTCGTCAAGCTGAAAGACACGACGCTCGATCCCGATAAAGCCGAAATCTTTCTCGCCTGGCTCGACGGCGCCGTGGCGCTCAAGAGTTCGCTGCCGCCGGATCCGGTCACGATACGCCTTGAGCTTGGCCAGGACTCGGTTGCGTTTCGGCGCGCGAATGATGGGCTTCGTGCGCTTTGGGACAGGCTGAAGGATGATCCTGCTGTCGCACTGAAACGGCAGTTATGGGCACAGCTCCTGAAGCTGGTCTATGGCCGCGAGGTCGAGAGCGACGCGCTGTTCTTTCAGCACACCTTTCTGGTGATCGTTGCCAAGGCAATTGCCCTCGCCGTGCTCGGTCTGCGCGACGACAATCCGCGACACGTGCTCTCGGGCGCGGCCTTCGAGGCGGCCGGCATTTTCGGCGCGGCGGAAAGCGATTTCTTCGACTGGGTGGTGGCGGAGCCGGAGGGCGAAGCGCTCGTTCGCCGCATTCTCGCACATGTGCGCCGCTTCCGGCTCGATCAGGTCGAAAGCGACGTTCTCAAGATTCTTTACGAGTCGCTGATTGACCGTGAGGAGCGGCACGGGCTGGGCGAATACTATACGCCGGACTGGCTGGCGGCGAAAATCGTGCGGCACGCGGTGGAGCGGCCGATCGAGCAGCGCGTGCTCGATCCGGCCTGCGGTTCGGGCACCTTCCTGTTTCACGCCATTCGCAATTTCATCAAAGAGGCGGAAGAAGCGGGACTCGACGAGGCGCTGCGCGCGCAGGAGGCGACGAACCATATCGCCGGAATGGATATTCATCCGGTTGCGGTGATCATCGCGCGCGTCACCTATCTGCTGGCGCTCGCGCCCGTCATCGCACAGCGCGCCGGACCGCTGTCGATCCCCGTCTATCTCGGCGATGCGCTGCAATTGTCCACCGCGACGACCATGCATCTGAAGGAACTGATAATCCGCGTGCCGCCGCCGCCGGAAGGCACCGACCTCAAGTTTCCGGAAATCTTCTGCAAGGACATCCATTTGTTCGACAAACTGGTCGCGCGCATGCGGCAGGGCTCGGAACAGGGGATGACGGCGCGGCAGATCGAGCAGGCGTTCAAGCGCGAGGTCGAACAGCACACCAAGCGCGATATGACCAAGGCGGAAGGCGAAGGCGTGCGCGAGATGGTCGCGACTTACGCTACCTTCGACGAATTGTGCCGGCAGGGGCGGGATTCGGTGTGGACTTATGTCGCACGCAACCTGTCGCGCCCGCTGGCGCTGTCTTTCGGCGCCGGCTGGGCGAACATCGTCGTCGGCAATCCGCCATGGGTCGCATTCCGGCACATGAGCGACGATCTGCAGAAGCGGTTTCGCGAGCTGGCGAATGCCGAGCGGGTCTATGTCGGCGGCAAGTTCGCAACGCAGAACGATCTTGCCGCGCTGTTCACCGTGCGCGCGGCCGCGCTTTACCTCCGCTCCGGCGGCCGCATCGCCTTCGTGTTGCCGCTCGCGGCGCTGACGCGCGGACAGTTCGAGAAATTTCGAACCGGCTCCTTCGCCAGCGCGAGGATCGCCTGGGACGATGCCTGGACGATGAACGACGATCTGCAGCCGCTGTTCCCGATCCCCTCCTGCGTCGTGTTCGGCCGCCGCCGCGCCACCGGCAAGGCGCTGCCCGACGAGGTGACAGCCTATTCCGGTCAGTTGCCGATGCGCGATGCCACGGAATCCATCGCGGATGCCGTTCTGACGGTGCAGGAGAACGCGCCGAAGCCGGCGGAAGGGCGGTTCACGGGCGGCTCGGCCTACCGGAAATCCTTCCGGCAGGGTGCGACGCTGGTGCCGCGCATGCTGTGTCTGGTCGAGCGAAAGAGTCTGGGGCGGCTCGGCGGCGATCCGACGGCGCCCTTTGTCGCAAGCCGCCGCAACAATCAGGAAAAGCAGCCGTGGAAATCGCTGCCCGGCGTGGAGCATCGCGTCGAGACGGAATTCCTGCATCCGGTGCTGCTGGGGGAAAGCATCCTGCCCTATCGCGTGTGGCGCCCGTTCGAGGGCGTGGTGCCGGTGACGGCGCAAGGGGCGGTGCTGGATGCGGAAGCGGCGGCCAATCGAGGTTATGCAGGCTTGCACGGCTGGATGTCAGCCGCGGAGGCGATCTGGAACACCAACGCGGAAAGCGGATCGATGACGCTGGTCGACCGATGGAACTACCACAATGAATTGGGCGCACAGTTTCCTATTCCGCAGCTTCGCGTTGTGTATGCGAAGGCAGGAACGTTGCCTGCGGCGTCTGTGGTCAGAGACAATTCAGTCATTGACCACAAGTTATACTGGTTTGCGCCGGCCAGCGCTGCGGAGGCGACTTACCTGGCCGCAATTCTCAATAGTGAGACCGCGCGATCGCGCGTGGCTTCGTTGCAGTCGCGCGGCCAATGGGGCGCGCGCGATTTCGACAAGGTCATATTCACGCTGCCCATCCCGCGTTTCGACACCGCACAGCCGCTGCACAACGAGCTGGCCGCTTCCGCCGCCGAAGCGGAGCGCATCGCCGCCGCCTTCGAACTGCCCGAGACCGTGAAGTTTCAGCGCGCGCGCAAGCTCATCCGCGACGCGCTGACCGAATCCGGCATCGCGCAGCATATCGACGACCTGGTTGCGCGGCTGCTCGACGAGGCGCCGGGCGACGTGGACGACGCTTCGGAGTGATCCGGAAGCCCCTCACTCCACCACGATCTTCACGCGGTCGCCGGGCTTGAGCCTGTCGTTCGCGTCGAGCCCGTTGAGCACGCGCAGGCGTTCGACCGCGTGCTCGCCGCCCGCCATGCGCTGGGCGAGCGTCTCCACCGTGTCGTTCGGGCCGGCCGTGACGATGCGCAGCCGCAGCGGCCGCGCGGCGGCGGCCTCCGCGCGCGTCAGCCGGCGGAAGCTCGCCATGGTCTCGCGCGCCTGGCGGTCAAAATCCGGCGACATCGTCTTGGCCGCGAAAATCATGCGGTAGACCTCGCTGCCCGCGCGCACCGCATAGAGGCGGAACGCCCACTGGTCGTTCTTTGCGGCCGCGGTCGCCGCCTTGAAACCGTTGATCGTGGTTTCGTCCATGCTCTGGGCGTCGATGCCCTCGATCCAGCCCGAGAGCAGATAGTCCGGCAGCGGCTGGTCGGCCGGCACGCGTACGATATCGAGCCGCAGCGCGCGCTCGCCCCCGTCGCGCACGCCGAACACCGCCTGTGCGGTATTGTCGAGCACATAGCCTTCCGGCGCGGTGAAGGTGAAGCCGAGCTTGGGATGCAGGAAGCGCCGCCCGCGCACGAAGCCCTCGCTCGGATCCTCGCCGAACATCAGGCCGTCGAGACCGGCGAGATAATCGTCCTTCTCGCGCGCGCCGGGACCGGGCGCGACATACTGGCGGGCATTGAGCTGCGCATTGCGGATGCGCTCGGGCGTCGCCGGATGCGAGGAGAGGAAGTCGAGCGAATGCGGGTCGATTTTCGCGGCCGCCGCCTTCAGCGCGGCGTTGCGGCCCATGGAAGACAGAAAGCGCACCGCGCCGTAGGGGTCGTAGCCGGCGCGCGAGGAAATGCCGACCCCGATGCCGTCGGCTTCGAATTCCTGCGCCCGCGAGAAGCTCGCGATCGCGATCTTGGACTTGGCGAGCGCGAGCGCGCCCATGGCCGGATCGGCGAGGATGTCGCTCGCCACGCGGCTGACGAGGGCGGCCTGCCGCACCTGGTCCTCGCGGATCGCGGCGTGGCGGGCGATCACGTGCGCCATCTCGTGCGAGAGCACCGAGGCGAGCTCGGACGTGTCGTTGGCGAGCGCGATGAGCCCGCGCGTGATGTAGAGCTGGCCGGTCGGCAGCGCGAAGGCGTTGATCGCCGGCGAATTGAGGATGATCACCTCATAGCGCAGGTCGGGCCGCTCGGAGGCGGCCACGAGCTTGGCCACCGTGCGGTCGATCAGGGGCTGCAGCCTCGCGTCCTCATAGGTGCGGCCATAGGCGGCGAGGATGCGCTGGTGCTCGCGTTCGGCGGCAGTCGGCTTGTTGTCGGTCTGCAGCTTGGGCGGCTCGGGCAGCGAAACCTGCCGCTCGAGCAACGCCGCTCCGCCCGAACAGCCGGCAAGGCCGAGCGCGAGAACAAGCGCTAGGCCGTGCGCCAGCCGCAGGCGCCGGCCGGCGTGGACGGCGCGCGATGCGGAAATCGGGCTGTGGCTGCGGGCGCTCATGTCAATCGTTCGGCGTCGGCGTGTCGTCGGCGGCGGGAATCAGGGGTCGAACTCGATCTGCTCGGGTCCGGCGGCCGCAATCACCGGACCGTTGCGCAGATCGATCGTGCCGCGGACGCGCAGCCGCCGCCCTTCAAAAGTTCGTGGGGCGAGCCCCGCGGCGGCGAATGCCGGTTCCTGCCGGCGCGTGATCGTCACCGTCAGGGCCTCCGACCAGCGGCGGCCGAAATTGACGTAAATCGTGCCTCCGCTCCGGCGCACGGACACCACCTGGCCTTCCACGACCGCAAACCGGCCGATATTCGCTCGCAGTCCCGCGCCGTCCGCCGCCGCCAATGCATATCCGCTCCCGCTCCACAGGCCAAGCCGCGCCGTACGCGCCGCATTTTCCTCGCGCAGCAGGGCCATGCGGCAGTCGGCGTCTGTGGCCCCGGCGCTGACAAGCGCCAGCCCCTTCGCCAGCAGGTTGTACTGGACGGGGGTTTCGGCATGGTTGACGAAGACATAAGCCGCGATGCGGCCATAGCGGTCGGGGGTGGTCTTCGGCGCATGCCAGACGACCGTCTGCCCGCGTACGAGTTCGTCGAGCGTCCGCGTGGCCTGCCGCGCAATGGCGGGACTGGATGTGCCGGAGGAGGCAATAAAGGCAAGGCCGGCGAGCCTCAGTTCGCGGCCGTCGGCAAGGCGGATGCTGCGCGCGTCGTTTGCGCCGGCTGCGACGGTTTCGCTCCGCGCGCCGGGGCGACAGGGCTCTTCGCTTCGTGCGGGCAGGGTGACGCAGCACAGAAGGAAAGCCGCCGCCCATGATGCGTGCCGGAACGCCGCACGCGACGCACACGCCATGCGCCGGGTGCGCCCGTTCAAATGTCGCGTCCGAAAGCGTCCGTCAGGCGCGCGCACGCCGGGGACCTTACGTCTTGAACAATTCCTGCAGCGAGCGCGGCTTGTCGGCGGGCGCGGAGGGAGAGGGGGCCGGCCCGGGCGCGGCTCCCGGCGCGGGCTTCTTGAACATGTCCTCGAGCGAGCGCGAGCGGTCGGGCTCGCCGGGGGGCGCTGCCGGCGGCCGCGATACCGGCGTCGAGGGCTTGCCGATGTCTTTCAGCGCACCGGGCGTGATCGCCCAGGCGAGCGCAACCGGTGCCGGGCGCGAGCCGAGTACATTGCGGCCGGCGAGATAGATGTCGCCGTCGGTGTCGGGCCGCTTCTCGAGCGGCTTATTGAAGCCGACATCGACGCCGCCGCAGGTCGAACGCGCGTAAGTGTAGGTCATGCGGCCGTCGCGGCGCGTGGCGGTTTCCACGCGGCTGCCGCCGGCTGTGGTGTCGGGCACCGGCACGCGCGGGATTTCATAGCTGTCGAGCAGGAAAGCGGCATCGAAGCCGGCCGCTTCGATGGCGTCGAGGTCGCGCATGATGCGCGCCATCGCGAAGTGGCGATACATGTTGCGCATCTCCTGCCACAGCGGCTCGGAGCGGTAGACCTCTTCCATGCGCTCGGTCCAGGCGCAGGTGAAAGCGCGGGCATAGGAATTGATCTTGCCCGTGCTTTTGCGGCCGCTGTCCGTGTCGGCTTCCTCCTCGGTCCGCAGCGTGACCTGGGCATGGGTGAAGCGCACGATGTTGGGATTATCGGCCGGCGCGCCATAGCCGAAGCGGCCGGGCGTGAACCAGTAGCGCGTGATCGCGCCGGAAATCGCGCTCGGATCGCGGCCGGCCGCGATCTCCGCGCGCCAGTCCTTGATCTCCGAATCGAAGTCGCCGAGGAACGGCGATCTGATCGGCAGCTTGGCGCGCCCCTGCGCGACCTGTTTCATCTTGATGTCGGCGTCGAGCAGGATCTTGGCGACGCGGCAATGCCGCGGCATGCCGTCGACGCGCACCTTGCGCAGGTCGGCGAGCGCGCAAAGCTCCTGGTAGCGGCGCCGGTCGGCCGGGTTGGTGATCTTCAGGCCGTCGACGCGGCGATAATAGCCCGGTTCCGAATCGATCGAGATCGCTGCGCTCTTGCGATAGACCTCGCCGCGCACATAGGCCGAGCGCAGCGCGACGATGAAATCGGCCGGCTGCAATTCCGGCTGGCCGCTTTCGCTGATGCCGAACAGCACGATGTCCTTGTTCTCGTCGTCGACGACATAGCCGTCGAGCCGGGTGAGGCCCTCGAAGCGCGCCGGCTTGCCGGCGGCCAGCGCCTCCGACACGCGCCGCAGCGACACCGCGCGTTCCGGGCGCGTTTTGATCGGGGTCAGCGAGACCTTGCAATAGTCCTCGACGCTGGCGGCGGCGGAGCGCGCGAACAGCGGCGTGATCCCGGCGGCCAGGCCGCCGGCGAGCACGGTGCGGCGGGTCAGTTCGTTGCGTGTGGTCACGGCACCCTCACCCTCTTGAAGCCTCTTGGAAGCTGTCGTCCGGTCGGAGCGGCCCTGCGTCGGGATCGAAAATACCGGATGTCCGGCAAGCCCGCCAGAGACTAGAAAGCCCGCGCCGACGCCGCCTGCGGGCAGCCATTCCCGCCCGTCCGGCATTTGAAAGGGGGCGGGGTTTCAATTAACGTCGTGCGCCGGGAAATTCGGAAGAAGATGGCGGGACGCCCGATGAAAAAGGCGGCTTCTGTTCTGGCGGCGGCGGGCGGACTTCTCCTTGCCGGCTCCGGCGCGGGGCTG
>Ga0226835_1000691_pt1 | contig 29363 bp, 32 predicted proteins | sample LAC_MetaG_1_FD_163627 | JGI IMG/M metagenome (GOLD analysis project Ga0226835, IMG submission 163627) | Anaerobic ammonium oxidizing microbial communities from anammox membrane bioreactor (MBR) in UC Berkley, California, United States -... | ecosystem: Engineered > Bioreactor > Anaerobic >...
ATCAGAACCGGAAACAGCTTGCCAGGAGCTTCCAATCGTCCATCGCGTGATTTCACTGCTGAAACACTTTCTGATGGGAACTTGTTACGGGGTGAGCAAGAAGTATCTGCCAGGCTATTTGAACGAGCTCTGCTTCCGGTTTATACGTCGCGAGAAGGAGCCATCATTGAGCGAAAGCCTACTCAGGGCCTGCGTCTTCGCGCTTCCGATGACGTACTCTGAGCTGAGGTGAACAGGCAGTTTCGTATGTCATTTCTTACATGGCGTAGTATTTCAAGAGAGGGGAAGAGGAAGTTAAATGCCCTGATATCGTTTGAGAAATAACTTTCGGTGCTTTTTTATTCCTCAAAAGATATCGTGAGCCATTTTGATAGAGTTTGAGAAAGGAGATGGATTCAGCTTCTTTCGAGCCTTATTATTCTATTTAGTAAATCTTCCTCGAGACAGAAGAGGGAAGAAGCATCGCCGTGCCTTCCCGCTTACCAGCAGCCCACACAAGGCGCGCTGCCAGCTGCCTCAGGCTAGGGATTTCTGGCGGAGGACACAACAATGCCATCCGCTCAGACTGTTTTACTGGCGGCAAGGACAAAGCCTTCCGCTCAGAGGTACTGCCGAACTTCTATCTGCCACTCCGGTTTCTGCCAAACCGGCTCAGACCCTGCGCATCTCGTAGAGCGCCTCCCAGCCTGAGAGATCGACACCGTCTTTGCGGTAACGAAGCTGGCCGGGATGCCCCCAGAATCGGATGGCTGTCTGGACGACCACAGGGAAGACTCCCAGTGGGTTCTTCTTCGCGAGCTCTTCCTCAATCTGTTGCTCGCTCAAATCGCGAGGCAGATTGAGAAGCTCGAGCAAGCCTGAGATGACCTCGGGCTGCTCTTTGCCCTGCTTGAATGCTTCTTGTTTCTTGACCAGGATCTGATTCCTGGCTGCCCGGAACTGCCCGTTGAGAGCGGCTTCTAGGGCGAAAGCATTGAGCCTGGCACTGCGCCGCTTACTGCGGAAACCCGAGAGATCCTGCTTGTCGGCACTGATGATCTCACGGGCGGTTTTCTGGGTGGCGCCTTTGTCCTGATTGATATTGACGACGAAGGATGCCCCCTCATTCACCTTGCACTTCTCGGCGGCGATCATGATGTCGACCATGCGGTCCCGGCGCTTGTCCACACCCTGGGGTGACAGACGAGCGAACATCTCCATCAGACAGATCTCGATCTCGAGCAGAGTGCGATGAACGAGATAGGCGCGGTAGCCGGTGACGCTGAACCTGAGCGCCAGAAGAAGCAGTCCGGCGACCACGATGGTGATGATAGCGAAGATCTTCGCCCCGTACCAGACCTGATCGACAGCCGACCAGACCTGATCCGAACCAGGCAGGATGTTGTCGGTGGCAGTCGCGAGACGACCTCCGAATCCGTCCTGTCGACTCAGTATGAGCACGGCAATCCCCAGCAATTCGAGCAGCAGGATCGCAAGAAGCACTTTCAGTCTGAATGTCTTCTTCTTCATGGGTTTGACTTTCGTTTGGAATTGCTTTCTGAAAAGTCCATGAGGTAATCGGCTCAACAGGGCGATCAAAAGCCCAGCTGGCCACAATTATTCGAGAGAAAGTCGGGGCGGGAAACACAGGCATCCCGCCCCGTCCAATCTCGAATGACGACTGCGAGATCTCTACGCTCCCCTTCTTCTACGGTCCCCTTCTTCTACGGTCCCCTTCTTCTACGGTCCCTTTCTTCTACGGTCCCTTTCTTCTACGGTCCCCTTCTTCTACGGTCCCCTTCTTCTACGGTCCCCTTCTTCTACGGTCCCTTTCTCCTGCGCTCCTCTTCTTCGCTGACTTTACCGGCGCCGCAGGGAATCCCAGGGCACCAGGTCGAAGAAGGGGTTGTACTTGCGAGCCGCCCAGGTAACGAAGGACAGTCCCCAGAGAAGGACCATCGTCCCTGAGAGGACCTGGAGCCAGACTGCCACCTCCACCGCGAAGAGACTCGTCTGGGCGACCAGGAAAAGCCACCAGACAGCCGCAGTGAGGACAGAGGCGAGGACGGCCAGCACACGGGTCGCTGTCTCGGCATGCCCGAGCTGACCATTGAGGCGCAGGAGCGGGCCGATGATACAGACGAAGCCCACATGTGCTGCCACCGCCAGGACAGCAGCAGCAGCCGGGACCGAGAGCCAGCCGTAGAAGAAGGCAGCCACCGAAGCCACCACCGCCATGGAGGCAGCGGTGGCGGTGGCATACTGCACCGGACTGAACCGGTTGATCAGGTGCTCGGTCATGTCTTCGATCCAGTAGCGCATGATCTAGCCCCTCAGGCTGCCGTCAGGGACTGCCAGTAGGCGTCCACTGCATCCTGAGGAACAAGCATGGCGCCGTGCGGGATGGCAATCCTGCCCTGGTCGCCGGTGAGGGCGAAAAGCGCTTCGCCCCTGACCCCGGCAAAATTGCTGGCCGACTTGAAGCTCGCTCGACCCTTGCGGGCCTGACGAACAAGGACCAGATCGCATTCGGAGTCGACGACCTCGACCTGGCATTCGCCATCGGCGATGATCAGCATGCGCTGAGCCGAGACATTCTTGATCACAGCCCGACTCCTGTCGAAGGCGGTGACGAGAATGCTGCCGGCATCGAGCTCGTCGACTTCAGCCAGGGTCTGGTCCTTGAGATTGATGCTGATGCTGCCGGCGCCGATGGAGCCGGTGAGCCGGCTGGCACCGAGCAGCGTCACGTCGATGTCCTCGAAAGCGGTCCGCCCCTCCGGGGTCAGCACCGTCGCCGAAGATCGCTCGCTGGAGTTGCCGAGCTGAACGGCCGTGACCGCTCTCTCAGCCTCCATGGTGTCCCACTTGCGAAGGAAGTCAGCGAAGACCCGGGCGCCAGGCTCTTTGGAGTAGCCCCAGGCAAGGTCGCAGCACTTCACTTCGAGCCGCAGGTAGTCCACCGAAGGGAGAGCCTGGGCGATTTCGCGCATCAGCGCGCCTGTGGTTTCGAGCATTGTATCCTCTCGAACTAGGGTTTCATAAGCAAGGCTCGAACGAGCCAGGCTTCCTGTCTGCTTTCCTCAGCCCCGTCGCCAGCGCTCCGCAAAAATTGCAGGTAAGCATCGATCGTGCGATGGAATGACTCTGGTCTGGGGGGCAATCACCTGTGTGATCAGGAAAGCAAACTGGATCTCCAGTCAAGACATGAGAACCGGAGCAAGTCATGTAAAACTTGCCCTTTGCTTAATAACGAAATGTGTAGCAGAGCCTCTTCTTCGAGTATTGATATTGAGGGCTCTCGGAGACAATTCCGGCGGCGCCGAACATACATGGCGCGTGTTTCAGGAGCGAAGAGGACTCGATGACGTGCCCGTGTGGCTTTAAACCTAGCGCAAGCTGTAACCCCGGCGTCACCTGAGACACGCTATGATCTTGCCCATGGAAGAAGAGCTGATCGGCGTCGAGTTCGAGCACAAAGATTACTGGGAGTGGGAAGGCTTCGAGGGGCTTTGTCTCGAGGACAGCAATGTACGAGCCATTACAGTCAGCCGGGAGATCGTCTTCGATCTCGACCTCCTGCTCAACGAGCAGCACGAGGCATTTTCCAAAAGCAAAAAAGGCAGGACGCGGGGCAAGCTCAAATTTGCAGACGTCACCGAATACACCTGGACCGGCCAGCATGTCCGCCCGGCTTTGAAAGATGGTAAACATCCGGATCTCGGCACCATCGACGCCCTCTATTTCGAGAACGGATGGTATTACATTTTCGGCGAATGGGGCGAGCTCAAGTTTCGAGCATCTGCCCGCAGTCTGGCTCTGGGCGCACGCTGACACAGACTTTGAACTGCTTGCGCACCCTCGCGAGCTTTTTCACAACATGTGTTCATGAACCTGAAAACAGATATTTACAAGGAGATCCGGATACTCCGGTGTTATAGAGGGTTATCAACTCAACCCCTACGGATCTTTCGAGTCTCCCCTCCGAATCCTCCATCAAGACAAACAATCGCGCATTCACGCCCCACCCTCCGACTTTTCGAGGGGTGTTTCGGACCGGACTCGAAAAGACAGCAGCAACGGAGACACCATTGTCCAGAGGAACCAATCCGGGCTTCGCTCCCGGTCAGACGATCAGCAACCCGCTTCTTCACCGGTGGTATCACATCAGCAGCGTCCCGATGGACGTGGCGCTCGCCTGGATCGCCACGGTGCGTCCCGGCATCACCGAGGACGAGATCCAGGTCCGCACCGGCATCTATCTGAGCCGGGACGACCAGGTCTTGCTCTACCGCGACGAGCGGGGTTTCCGCCTCCTGTCCTGGAAACGCCCGGACTGACGGGCGTCCCTCACTCTCACCCGCAACAAACACTGGGGAACCTCATGTCTCAGATCGCAGTGCTCACCAATCTTCCCGGTGCCGCCGCCGAAGCGGTGGAAAACGGCACCCTCGCCTCCGGATCCCTGGCTCGGTCCATCGAAGCCCTTTCGGGCGGCGACCTCGACGCCAGCCGGGCCAGCCTCGCCGATTCCCGGCAGAGCCTCGGCGCTTTCACTTTCGCGATGCACCTGCAGGAAGCGGTCATCGCCATCGCCGCCAGGGAATTCGGCGCGGTCATCGAAGCCACCCTCGGCGCGCGCAACGCCCTCAACGCCATGAGGCCCGAGCAGCGCGCCATCTATGCGCCGGCTCTTGCCGAGATCGAGGCGAGGATCTCCTTCGCCTTCTCCCACGGAATCTGAACGAAAGGCAATCGAATTGGCCCACATCCCTACCCCCGAGGAGCTCTTCGGCGAAGCCGCTATCACCGCCCCTGAAACCACCGAGTTCGACGAGCTCATCGCCTTCCTGGGCGAAACCCTGAGCAAGTATGTCGACGTCCTGAAAACCGGTCGCGTCCTCAAGGTCATGGTCTCCTGCGAGACCACCCCCGAGGACGTCGCCGTCGCCTGCCGTCTCTTCCGGCACCAGGGCTGGCAGGCGTCGTATCTGAGCTGCCCGCCACGCCCTCACCAGCTCTTCTTCAGCCGACCCAACATGGTCGGTGGTCCGAACAGCTCGGGCTACCCATCCATTCACTAGCCGTCGAGCCGCTCGGAACAATCACACCCATCACCGGCCCGGAAGATGCTATGCGCCTTCCGGGTCCCCTCCATCAAACTAAGAAGTGGATCTCGGAATGCGCAAATTTCTCTGCCACGCGGGAGGCACTGTCGGCGCCATGCTCGGCTTGATGATACTTGCCGGCATAACCGGCCATCTCCAGGAGCTGGTCCAGGGAGGCTCGCTGGTCGGCATCCTCGTCATCTTCGCCATGATCGGACTCGCCACGGCAACGGTCGTGAGCGCTTACGAGCAGAGCTCGGGTGAGACCGGTCTCCACACCAGTATCGGAATCGGAGCCCTCTTCGTTACCGTTATCGCGGTCGCCGCATTTATTGGCGCCGTTCTTTTCGGACCCGACACTATCGCTGAGTTCGACTGGCTCGGCGCCCTCTATCTCCTCAGAGCCACGGTGATCATCGGTGGATTCTCCGGAGCAGTCTATAATCTCTCCGGGCGTCTTGCCGGCTGAGCACGGTTCTCACTGTCAGGAGAGCTCCTCGAGAGCTCTCCTGTTCCGACACCGGAGCCCCGATGCCAGAACAGAATTTTAAGCATGTTTTTTATTATTCGCTATAGTATTTCTTCTTGGAAGAGAGAGAGAGTCCGGCGAGCGCCGGACTCTCTCTTTGAGCTGCCCGATTTCGGGATCAAGAAGAGGATCAGGACTGGATCAGGACTGGATCAGGACTGGATCAGGACTGGACCTGGACCGGCTCCGAGACCAGGCGCTCCGCCTCGGTGACAGCACCGGTTACTGCAGCCAGCGCCCCCGCGAAATTGAGGGCGAGCAGGCAATCCTTCATCTCGACCAGACGCCTGTCCACCGACTGCCAGGAAGACTGAGCGCCGGACCCGGCGGCATGTCGCCGCTGGAATTCCACCGAAAGCTCCTTGAGACGAGCCCGCTTCTCGCCGACCTGAGCCATGATGGCATCGACCTCGGCGCTACGGCGCTGACCTTCGGCAAAGCGGCTGAAGCCCTGGCGAACGCGAATGCCGTTCGAGCGGATGTTCCACAAGATTGCTGCAAAAACCAGAAGAAGAACGATTTTCATGAGTCTGCTCCAAAGGAGGTAGTTTGATATTCGCAGGCCGGCGGGAGCACAGTGCTCCCGCCGGTCGCTCCAGTAATGCTCTAGAGGCTCTCACCGCCGGCTCGGGAAGTCAGATCGACCACCGGCGCCAGGGCGCCTTTGCGCCTCTTACGGTGACGGCGCAGAGTCTCGAAGTCGGCCATGGGCACCACTTTGCGCTCGAGAGAGAGCGCTCGCAGCGCCCGCAGCCCGCCCGGATGAATGTCAGCGGGTGCCTTCCAGTTCAGGTCGAGGAGATCGGGATTGACACAGCCGATACCCTGGACACACCAGTAGGCGGCGTTCTTCAATGCCTTGATATGCCCCGCGGCGAGCTCCACGAGCTCCACCCATCCGGCTCCCGGAAGGGGCTCTACACCATCCTGCCGGCACTGGCACAGATATGCGAAGCGGCAGCGGAGAGCCTGCTGGATCTCCTCCGCTCGGCAACGAGCGATGGCGAAACGAGACTCGCCGTCGACCTTGAAAGCGTAATCACCGTAGCCATACCGAGACCGCTGGATCTCGTCATAGAGCTCGCGGATGGAAGCTTCCGCCCGCACGCGCCATTGCTCATCGCGACGAGCGGCACGCCAGGCAACGATCCAGGGAACGGACCCAGCCACCACGGCGGTGACACCGAGCGACACGAGCGTTCCCGCAATCATCTGCAGACCGGAGAAGACCAGAGCCACCAGCGCGGCAGCCACGGCCAGCTTCAGACTGACAGAAGTCCTATTCAAAAGTTTCGCGTTCATGACACAGGCTCCTTTCTGCCAATGCGAAGCGAGACCGGCAAGCATGGTCGGTATCGGCTGACTCAGATCGGATGAGTGATCAAAGTGCTCGAGTAGCCGGGGGACAGTGTTTGCTGGTATCTTGCCTCGAATTCAGAACGTGTAGTGAAAGTGTTTTTGTGATACCAGAAACGGTTGTACTTAGAAATTTCGAGATGTAAAATTCCCCTCTTTACAACCCATTACAATCGCCCACCCGGGATGATTTCGGTCCCCGGAGCCACAGATCACGTCGATCCAGAGTAAAGTCTCGAAAACCCCTGTCTACAGAGCATTGTCAAAAAGATTAGAGAAACTCGGGACTAACCGTGAAGCTGCGCGAAGTATTAACCGCCGCTTATCCTGGGGAAACTACGTAGAACCGAAAAAGCACCTCGGACCGGGTCCGCACACATGCGATAGGTCCGCCAGCTCTGAGCAAATCGAAGCGGAGTCCTGGTTTCAAGAGTATACAGGGGTTTTGAGACAGACCCTGATCAAGAGAATGCGGACAAATAAGCGTCTTGTTCATCGATCCAGATGCGATTAAGGTGATTCTATTCTTCACTCCTACCGATCCGCAGGGACTCTTTCACAGCAGGCAAAACTGAGAGCATAGCTAATTCTCCGGACACTTCAAGGCATCTCACGATGCTCCGGGAAGATGCATTCGCTGCAAAGTCGAGCTTGCCGTCAAACGAACGAGCGCTCCAGCTTGTTCGGAAAGAAGCGCATGCACGTTTACGCGAGTTTGCGCCAGGTCACTGTCCCGATCTGGGGAGTGTCTCTTCAACCCGAGAGGAAAGGCTCGAAAGCCAATGAAAGCGAGGTGAACGATGATCCAATTCATCAAGACCGAGCAGGTCGTCGCCGAACAGGAGAGGCAGCTGTCTCTCTATGGTCTCGGCGAGCCTGGCATCATTAGCAAGGCGACACTGGAGTCGGCGGTGACAAGCCCTATGGCCACCTTCGACGGACAGTATCTCTACATCGGCATCTTCCAGATGGCAGCAGCTTACCTGGTGCGCCTGGTGAAGGCTCACGCCTTCGGCAACGCCAACAAGCGCACCGGTCTCGCTTGCGCGCTGGTCTTCCTGAAGATGAACAACGTCGACATCCAGGCCAGCAACGAGGAGCTGGTCGATCTGGTCATCGCCGCCGCCACCGGCGACGGTGACCTCGAACCGGTGGAGCGCTTCTTCGAGGAGCGCTTCGCCTGTGACGGCGCCGAAGCGAAGCCCGACTTCGAGACCGCGTCCAGTCACATTCACGAGCGATTCGCCGGCGCCTTCGCGACCCTGGCTGATCGATAGGCAGCTCTCCAACCAGAGGTAACCATGCTCAAACCAAAAGGCACTTACCCCGAGATCGACCTGGTGGACTTCGGAGACGTGGCGCGCCAGCGTGTCGGCATGCAATGCCAGTACGCGAGCCGCTACGTCAGCGGAGAATGCCCGAAAGACTACCCGGATGTCGCCAGCGACCCGCGGTTCGGAGACGAGCTCAGGGTCGAGGGTGACGCTGGCAACTATCACGGCATCAGGATCCACGCCGACGATGTCGACGAGTTCGTGGCCCGGATGAAACTGGTCCGCGGCTAGCCCCGGACCGGCCAGCAGGCAGGAACCGGCGCAGGCAAGCCTGCGCCCAGACCGGGGCGGCGCCACCTCCATCGACGCCGGCGCCGCCCCATTCCCCTTGTCTCGAGGCGAGGGGTGAGGAGCAACTGAATGTCTACCGGAAACGCCAGTGTAGTCGTATTCGACCTCTGGCACACCCTCATCTACGGGCTATCCACCGACCCAATCGTCACGCTCTGGAAGAGCATGGCGGGCGACGAGGAGCCATGCCCGAGCGAGTTCATGGAAGCATGCCTGACCACCGACATCGGTGACCCCGATGGCTTCGTCACGGCAATGGCCGCCCGCTTCGACCGCAAAGCGAATCGGGCTCTCAAGCGGTCTTTCCGCAAGCTCACCGCTACCGAGCGCGAAGCCATAGGTCTTTACCCCGACACCCTGAAGGTTCTCGACGAACTGGAGGGACGGGGCAAGCGCCTGGTTCTCGCCTCCAACCTGTGGCCCTTCCCGCTCCCGCGGGTAGACGAAGTCCTTGACCTGAGCCGCTTCGAGCATCTGACCTACTCTTTCCGGGTCGGTGTCCGCAAGCCCGCAGGCGCGCTCTTCGCCGACATCACCAGGGCCCTCGCGGTGCCATCCTCCGACTGCGTCATGGTCGGAGACAGCATCGGCTCCGACATCGTCGGCGGTCTCGCCGCCGGCATGGAGGCCGTCTACATCTGCCGGTCCGCTCAGATCGGTCAGGTGCCCGACGACGTACCGGAGAGAGCCGGGGTCGTCACATCGCTCTCCGAGTTGCTCGACTGACGGCTGACCGTCTGTCGGGCCTCTTGCAGAGCCAGCTCGAGCGTACCAGCCGGCAGACCTCGTCGGTCTGCCGGCTGGAAGAAAGGGTCCGGGCGCAACCGCTCCGGGCCGTTTGTTGCCGGGCGTCCGCACGAGCGGCGCCCTGAATCTTTAACCAGGAGACAACTTATGAGCCAGAAGAAATCCACCTTCGCCGTCACGCCCCGCCTGTTCGTGCCGCACCGCCGGCCGATCATCCTGCCCGAGGCGTTCTACGGCTTCCGGCGCCCCCGGACCATCGACCCCCAGGATATCTATCACGCCGTCTGGGAAGCCGTGGCCGGTCTCGCCTACGACCAGTCCTTCCTGAAGCAGTGGGCCGGCTACGCCCACAAGTACTGCGAGCAGATTCGCACGACGGAAGACGCGGTGCGTTTTGCCAACGAGGCCCTGGCGCTGCTCGACGACCCCTACACCCGCGTGCTCGACCCGGAGAAGACCGGCGAGCACAACGATGAGCGCGTCGGCACCCTGGTGGGCATCGGCGTGGTCTTCGAGGGTGATCCGGACAGCCAGGGCAACCTGGTCATCGCCCGGGTGCTCGAGAACGGACCCGCCGACAAGGGCGGTCTCAAGGCCGGTGACGTCCTCCTCAAGGTGGACGGCATCGCGCTGACCGGCAAGGATCGCAAAGAGGTCATCGACCTGATCACCGGCGAGGAAGGAACCACGGTGAAGATCACTGTCAGCCGCGACGGCGCCGAGGTCGACAACGACATCGTCCGCGGTATCATCAACGTGCCCACCGTCCGCACCGAGCGGCTCGGGAAGGTCGCCTACATCAAGCTGGCAGCTTTCATGCAGGACGACACCGTCGACGAGATGGTGGCCGCCCTCACCGAGCACTCCGACGCCGACGCCTATATCATCGGTCTCCGGTACAACCCCGGCGGCCAGGTGATGAACTGCATCCGCACGGCGAGCCTCTTCCTCGACGAGGGGGAGATCGTCTCGATTCGCCAGCGCATCCCCTTCCGGGGCTACCAGAAGACGACCTATCGTCTCGCGGCCGACCGCCTGGTGACCGAGATCGTCGACGAGGACAGCGGGCGCACCTACACCCAGGAGATGCCGCGCGAGAAGAATCTCGCCGGTGGCAAGCCGGTGGTTGTCCTGGTGGACAACTATTCGGCTTCCGCCTCCGAGATGCTCGCCGGCGCCCTGAAGGACCTGGGCAGGGCGACCATCGTGGGCAAGGCGACCTACGGCAAGGGTATCGGTCAGACCGTACAGCCGATGCTCGGTGACACCACCCTGATCGTCACCTCCCTCCGCTACTACAACCCCAGCGGGCACTGGGTCGGCGACGGGCACAACAACAAGTACGGTGTGACGCCCCACCACGAGGTGGACCTGCCCGAAGGCGTCATGGCCGGGAGCCCCGAGGACGCGCAGCTCAACTTCGCCCTCGAGCTCATCGGCAAGCAACTGGCGGGCTGACCGCCTGATTCGAGGGGCCGCCACCATGAACGGTGGCGGCTCCAATCATCTTCGAAACCTCTCTTTCCACAGGAGATCGACATGATCAAGATGACCCGACACTACGTCCTGGCCGGGCGGCAGACCCCGGCACGCGAAGTGCGGCTCGACTCCATGCAGGCTCTCGCCGAGCTGGCATCGTTCTACCTCGTTCCCCAGGCGATGCAGATCGCCTCTGACGAGCGCAAGATCGAGCTCTGGCGCCCGAGCCCCATGGGTGACGAGATCCTCGCCTTCTCCGCCTGCCCGGGGCACCTGAAGCTCCTCCACGAGTTCGTCGAGCTCTACCACGACGACGAGCGCCTCAAGACCGAGCTCAACAGCCGGTTCGACGGCAACACCCCGAAGCTCCTCGCCATGAAGTGCAACATCATGGGTCCGGGCCGACTGGCCATCGCCATGATGCTCCTCAGCCCGGGCACCGTCGCCGAGGACTTCACCACCGCCTCCTGCCGGTTCAGCGACCTGCGGGAGCTGGCAGCAGCCATCGAGCTGCTGGCCGCGGAGCGCAGCAACGGCGGCACCATGTCCATGGCCGACCTGCTGGCGCCGGCCACCGCCTGACCCAGGCGAAGTCGATGAATCTCGGACAGGGCGGACCGGTTCTGGTCCGCCCTGCCCAGTCAACATGCAACACGACGGAGATTCACAATGTCCAACGGCAATTCCAGCGACTTCAACGACTTCCGCCTGATCAGCCACACCAACGAGCCGGACGAGACCCCGCCCCCGCCCTTCGAGGCGGACCCGGCGAAGCTGATCTATATCACAAGGTTGCCTGCCCGGCCGGCGATTCGATCTTCCTGCTCATCACCATCGAGGAGCACCGGGACCTCGTGTCTCAACGAAGGAGAAGCTGACATGCAAGACGCTCGCGACTTCGACCAGCTCAAGCGCACCCACGAGCTGACCCTGGCGGACATCGAGACCCTCGCCACCACGGCGGCGGCCCTCGAGATCGACGTGAAGCCTTTCTACAACCGGCGCGATACGGCGGTCCCGGGTCTCGCCCGTCTCGAAGGCCGGCTCGCCGAAGGCGGTACCCATGCCGTCGACAGCGATGACGCCGCCGCCATCGAATCGGTCTTCACCGAGACCATGAGCATCAAGGGCGACCTCCAGACCCTGATCTCGCACCACCGGCACTACCAGGACATGCTCGCCAACCACCAGCGGCACGTGGACGCTCTGCCGGGCAGGGCCCGCAGCTTCCGGTATGCGGACGGAGTCGAGCCCACGCGCATCGCGGAGGGCTACATCACCTACGCCGCCAATCCGGAGCCGGTGCTGGCCGAGAGCAAGGCAGCCTTCGACGAGATCTTCGCCGCCATCCGCCGTGGCGACATCCTCGCGGCTCACCAGGCCGCCAACAAGGCGCGGGTCTTCTCGACCCGCGAGCACTTCCTGAGCGCGCTCGTGCGCAAGGGCACCCTGGTCGCCTCGGTCTGAAGCGACTGTCGACATCACCGGGAGACCGGTGTGGCCCGCCACACCGGTCTCCCTCGACACTGCTCGAATCTGAGGGAACTCTGACAATGAACAGCATGGACGCTATCTGCAATCTCAGCGCAGCGCTCTGCCAGCAGCTGAGCCGGCTCACCGACTCCAGTACCGGTCGGGCTGTCATATCGGCGCTTCTGTCCCGGCAGCCGATTCTCATCGAGTGCCGCTCCGACGAGGCGCCGGACCTTCTTCTCGGGCTCATCGCGTCAGCCATCAAAGGCTCCGCAGTGCATGAGTTCGAGCCTGTCTGCGGCGCTTCGAAAAAGCCTCTTCCTCCCCGGAGCATCTTCTTCGTGCGCAACCTCAACCGGTTGCCGCTCAAGATAATGTGCGAGGCGATGCAGCTGATCGCCGAACCCGGCGAAATGCCCCTGGTCACCATCGCCACCTACAACCGGGACGAACGCTACCTGCCGCTCACGGAGGCAGCTTGCGATCGTTTCGGCATCAGCACTGTCCTGAGGACCGTGCTTTCACCAGCCACCACCCGCAAGACCACCCGCCTGGTGAGCCCCTCCGCTCTGGTCGCTCACCAGGCGGCAGTGGGCGCCATCGACCTGCCCGAGCAGCTCAAGCACTATCTGGTCTCCCTGATTCGGGCGACCAGACCAGAGGGCGGCGAGCACAGCTTCGTCCGCTCCAGGGAAAGCAAGCTGCGAGGCCTTATCCAGACCGGAGCCTCGATCCGGTCGATCCATTCTCTGGCAGCCACGGCACGTGCCATGGCAGCCATGAACGGTCGCAACGAGGTGAGCGTCGAGGACATCCAGGCCTCCTTCGTGCCGGTTCTCGAGCACCGCATCATCCTCACCGACTGGGCATGCCAGCGGAGAGTCTCGGTGGCTGACGCTCTCTCTATGCTCGTCGAGCACACCCCGGTGGACGGTATCCACTGACGGGACCTGTTCCCAGCCAAACGCATCAACAGGGGCCGAGAATCTCATCTCGGCCCCTGCGCAGGCCAAGGCTTTATATCTACGGCAGGTTTCTATTATAGATTGTCGTAGCACAGATACTCAGGGAAGTGCGTTTCCGGTTTCGCTGGATTCCCCGGGCGTCTGCGCGCTCTCGTGCTCAGCTGGATTCGAATTGATATCTCAAACGATATCAAAGTGGCAAACGATATCGTCTGAGATATCAAAAACCGCCGAAAATGATTTCTCAAGAGATATCATGCCAATTTGATCTTCAAGATGGACTGAGTCACTCTGTTTGTCCTGAATTAAGCATGCATATAGTATGACAACCCGCTTCGAACTTATCCGCCGAAAAAAAAACGACCTCCACTTGTTTCTCAAACTCTAACAAGCCTGAAGGCACCAATCTTGCTAAGATTGTCAGATCGAATTCGAGTCCGCCATCGTGAACCTCTCTATCCTGAACAAGCTCAAAGACAAAAGAGTGACTGCCGAAGGCATTCATGAAGCCATCGAGACAGCTATTGCAGAAGGCGGTCTCAAGCCCGGGGACAAGCTCGCTTCCACCCGCGATATCGCGCTTTATCTGGGCGTTTCGCGAACAACAGTAGTGAAGGCTTTCGAAACTCTGACCAGCCAGGGCTTTATCAAATGCAGCCAGGGAGCCGGAACCTGGGTGAGTGAAGAAAAGGCTTCCGGCTCCACCAATAACAAAAAGAACGAGAGCTATCCCTGGCAGGAGCGCTTCAACGGTCTGGCTCACAGCCTTTCTACCCTGAGCGCCGAAACTGTGGAAGCTAGCGATTTCGACGAGATGAATTTCGGCTCGGCGCCGCTCGATCTGGTACCGGTCAAACAGTGGCGGAGCATTCTTCAGAGAGCCAGCGACAACATCAAAGAAGCCGACTTCAAGGACAACCAGGAAGTGTTCGGCTACCGCCCCCTGCGCGAAGCCATAGCCGGATTTTTGAGACGTAGTAAAGGAATTGTCTGCAAGCCCGAGCAAATCGTCCTGGGCTCGGGCGTGCAAAGTGTCATCTCCCCGGCATTTCTTCTTCTGGCCAGACCCGGTGACCTGATCGCCTGCGAGAACCCGGGCTTCTATGGAGCCCGGGAGCAATTCCTCAGCCTGGGAGCCGATGTCGAGACGGTTGGCGTAGATGAAGATGGATTGATGGTGGACGAGCTGGAAAAACTCACGCGCCCTCCGCAATGGCTCTATGTCGCGCCTTCCTGCCAGGAGCCCACCGGTGTCACGCTTTCTCTAGAACGCCGGCACAGGCTCCTCTCCATATGCCAGGCCGGGAAAACAGCCATTCTCGAGGACGACTGGGACTCCGAATTCCACTATGGACAGAGCGCCGCGCCCTCGCTATTCAGCCTGGACACCTCGGGCTCGGTGATTTATTTCTACTCTTTCTGGCGGCTTCTCTACCCTCTGGTGTCAGTGAGCTTCCTGGTAATACCGCAAGGTCTCATCGAGGTTTTCCAGAGCTATAAAAACGTCTGGGACCGACAGTTCACCCTGGTGGAGCACCATGCTCTCACCGAGCTGATCAACGAAGGCCATGTGGAAAACCATATCAGGCGGACCTGGAAGCGCTATCGCAAGCGGCGCCAGTCATTGATTTTCGCCCTCAAGAGCCGGTTGAGAGAAAATATCGAAATCGTCTCGTCCAGCACCGGCATGCACATCCTTGCTCGATTCAAGAGCTCGCATCCGGCGGATCGCATCGAGTCCTGCGCCCGCCAGGCGGGTCTGACTATCGCCGGCACCGCCCCCTTCTATGCTCATTCTCCCCGTCCCAACGAATTCATGATCCGCTTCACCGACATTCCCGAAGACGAGCTGGACGGCCGTGCTCTTGCTTTCAGCGAAGCGCTTGCTGGCAATCTTCAGAGAAGCACTTAGCCCCACTTAGCCCCACTTAGCCCCTATTGTCCCTTACTTGATTCTTTCGAGTTCTGAAATAGCTGACCGAACTGATTGCTGCCGTTGCCGCTGAGGTAGCCGCCCTTGCGCTCGACCAGGTCCTTCTGCTGCATGTCTTTTCGAATCTCGAGCTCTCTCAGCTCGGACTTGTCTTTTCGTTTCGAGGCCTCTCTTTTGGATTTCATGATTTCGACCTCCCTCCGCTCTATGCCTTTATCCTACAAGGACAAAGTGAGGGAACCGTGAGTGCCCCCCGGATCAAGGGATCGCCCTGCGGTGCATCTCGGCCGACCAGCTAATCAGCCACGGCAAGCCCCGGACGAGGATCCGTCGGAGGCACGGCGATCATCAGCTCATCGCCTTCCCACTGGCTCTTCAATACGGGGGTCTGCAGCCTGCCACGATCCCTCTGCACCTCATCTTCGACTCTTTCTTTGAGCAGCTTGAAAGCCCGGCCCAGCTTCGTCCGGTCGCCATCGATCTTGAGCGAATTGATCAGATGCTTGGTAAAAACACTGTTCGGCTGTTGCTTGCATTCCCAGGACACCTGGTCCGGAGCGCTCGATGAGATCACCATCTGACCGGTTCCCTGGCAGATAGCCTCGACATTTACATTGGCAGCTCGGTGAACTCCCTTGGTCTGCGGATCCACGGCACCGCTATAGCAGGCATCGAGGAGCACGATGATCCGGTCCGAGCGAATGCGCGCCTTAATGATCCTGATCAGATCCTGCATGGGCAGTCCCGTGGAATAGAGGCTTTCCGGGTCGGTGTCCCAGGCAATCAGATAGTTGACGCCACCGACATCGAGATCCGACGGGCTTCCATGGGTCGAGAAATAGAGAAGGACGAGATCGTCCGGTCTCACTACCCTGGGGAGCCACTTGTCGCCCAGAGCGTCGAGTATGCTCGACCTGGTCGCCTTCTGATCGGCGAGGACTTTGACATGATCTCTTGCAAAGTGGCATTGATTGACCAGGAAGTCGGCCAGGTCGCCAGCGTCCTTGGCTGGATATTTCAGGTTGAGCGATGCTTTCTTGAAATTGCTGATGCCTACTATAAGTGCCCACTTGTCCTTCACCGGTTTTTGACCCGGCTTGACGTCCGGCTTTTCTTCCACCGTTACCCGGGCGTTCTGGTCCGGCGCTCCGGAAGCACTCTCGGGCGTGGTGGAGGACCGTCGCGATCCGCTCTGTTCCGGCTCCGGCTCCGGAGGCAATCCCCTGGCGAAGGCAATCTGATTGCGAACTGCCCAGATCGCCTTGCGGAGCTGCAAATCTTTTCCATCGGTGGGTGCAGCTCGCAGACTGCCACTGGAAAGAGCAACCCACCAGGGTCCGTCGTCGGCCTCGACTTCTACTGGATAATCTGGCTCCAGTCCTATGTTGTGGAAAATCCGATTACGGGCGGTACGATAGCTTGCCACAGTGACGTTCATCCCTGCTCCGTCAGCCAATTTGAAAATTGCCTGCACGATACCCTTTCCGAAAGTCTTTTCTCCGATGAGCTTGGCGCGCCCGTTGTCTCTCAAAGCGCTGGCCAGTATTTCAGCACCACTGGCCGTGCCTTTGTTGACCAGCACCACCAGCGGTTGGTGCGAAACAGCCGCAGACTTCGATCTGGTGGACTCAGTGGACTTTCTGGAGGCAGTTGAATAGAGCAGCGCTCCTTCGTCGATAAAAAGCTCGGCAATCTCCTGGCTGTTGGAGAGAAGACCGCCCGGGTTATTCCGGAGGTCGAGAATGATCCCGTCCGCCGATTTCAATCTTTCAAGCGCCTGGCGGACCTCGGCAGTCGCGTTCTTCACAATCAAGCTATCGAGGCGGATATAACCGATATTACCCGGCAAGACCGACTGGTTCGCTACAGCCCTGATTGTGATTTCGCCTCTGACGATCTTTATGGATTTTTGCTGTCCGTCTCTCTTTATGCCGACCGTGACTTCCGTTCCCGCCGGACCGCGAATCTTGCCTACAACTTCCTCCAGCGATGCGGTCTCGAGGTCTACTCCATTCACAGTGACAATCTGATCGCCTGTCAGGATGCCAGCATTGAATGCCGGACTTCCTTCAATCGGGGCAATCACAATGGTCTTGTTATCTTTGCTTTTCGCCAGTTGCGCTCCGATACCGAAAAGTCTCGCATCGATTTGATTCCGCTCATCCTCGAACATCTTTCGAGAAAGGGCTCTCGTATAGGGATCGTTAAGGCTCGAGAGCATGGTGGATATCGCCAGGAACGCATCGTCTTGCGACCGCAGCTTACCGGCATAGCGACTCCTCCAGGAACTCCAGTCCTGTCCATTGAAACTGGGATCCGAGTAATGTTCGTTAACGATCTCCCAGGCCTGGTCATACACTTTCCTGGGGCTCGAGTCCTGAGCCAGCGCTCCCTCGCCGGCGAAAAAGAGCAGGGCAACGGCTGACAACAACGCCGCGACAAGCGTTTGCAATGATCCGTCGGGCTTCGATAACGTGCGCATAAGCATTTTCCCTGTCCTGGAAGCGAACTGCTATTGTCCTAACTCTCTATTTAATTACCATATTGGCAAGTCCAGGGACAGAGAATTACCGGCAACACCACTGGTGGTATCAACCCGCCCAGAAGCTGGGCGACCTTCATAACAGCACATAATTCCAGGAGATCATCTTGCCCTGGTCGAAGGGTGCTACTCCGTGGAAGGTCCGGTCGGTCTTCTCGAAGACCATGTCGAGCCAGTATCGATCGCTTTCCCAGAAATTTACCCCATCCAGACGAGCCAGATCGACCCATTCCAGAGCACCTTCGTGATTTTCTTCGATGAGGTCGCCCTGCCATTCATCGACGCGGAAGATGAAACCGAGCCAGTCCTCGCCGTCTTTGCCGAAGCCCGGCCAGTTTATCGTGCCGCGCAGGACCAGCTTGACCGGCGCGATACCGGCTTCTTCCCTGACCTCGCGACAGAAGCCCGAGACCACATCCTCGCCGGGTTCGAGCTTGCCCCCGAGCCCGTTGTACTTGCCGAAATGAATGTCGTCAGGCCGCTTGTTGCGATGCACCAGAAGCACCTGCTTTCCGTCCCTCGACATGACATAGCCGAGAGTGCCGATGATGGGCGTGTATTGGCTCATATGAGGCGTCAGGCTTCCTTCGCCGCCAGGGGCCTTTCGGCTCCGGCACCGTTTATGGTTTCATGATAAGTGAGATAGCTCTGCCCTTCGAACATTGTCTTGTCTATCTCCCGGGAGTGCGACTGCTTGAAGGCATCGCTTCTCACCCAGCCTCGGAAAGCCTCTTCACTCTCCCAGCGGGTCAGGACCTGGTACTCGTTGTTATCCAGGGGCTCCGGCGCACCGCCACGAACGGCTCTCAGTCCGGGTTTGAGTACATCGATACTGACAAAGCCGGGCTGCTCCTCCACGGATCGATCCCGTTCCCGGAAGCGCTTCTCGAAATCAGCCTCGCGGCCTTTCTTCACCGGAATATGGTTGATCGAAATGAACATGCCTGTCTCCCTGTTTGTTCTGCAATTAATCGCCTGAATTACCGGCCACCTTCGATGCGCCAGGCATCGGACATGGCTTTCACCTGATTCTTGATCACCGAGAGCGCCTTGGTGCGTCTGGTGAGCTTTTCGTTGGCGTCCCTGTCGCCGGTGCGCAGAGCCTGGACACCCATTTTCATCATCTGCTCCAGGTCGGCATCGAGCATGCCGATGAGCTCTCCGAAGGCGTAAGCCATGGAGACATGATTGATCTCGAGAAGCTGGTCGATATTCTCTGGCAGAGCCGCTGCCCTGATTTTCTGAGTCTGACCGAGCTGGGCGGCTTTCTCTTTCTCCAGGCCAAGGTCGAAACTCTCATTGCCCTGCACCTGTCCCTTCGCGACTCTGATAAGTCGAGCGAAGAGTTTCTTGGCGATAACCGGCAGATGATCGAAAACAATCACCGTGGAAGTGGAATCAGCTTTCCAGATCAGACCGCCCCGGTCTTCGGAAGCCCTGAGCTCCAGAATCGGTGGATACTCGCTTGCTTTTGCACGAGCATCGGTGACCGACGGCGGCACCAGAAACACCGAGATGTTCTGAGTCTGTCCGTCCACCACCATGGACCATCGGGCCGTATTCAGCCTGCCGGTGCAGTTCAGAGTACCCATCGAGTCCTGCCCGTAGACCGGGCGAGAATAGTCGACCCGGGCGTTGGCGTCCGTCTCGGCTCGATTGTACTGAAGACAATAACGAAGGAAATGATCGAAAAGGGTATCGACACAGCTCAGCATGGTCATATGAGGAATCAGGTCCTCACTGGTGGACACGGGACCGGCATCCACATCCTCGCTGACATTGCGTAACCAGGCTATGGTCTGCTCACCGGTATAGCCTCGATTCTCGATACCGGCAAGGAGCTTCTCGGCGACATTCTCCCTGTCTTTCATCAATCCCTTACCAGCCTTGTTGTTACCCGGCTTTTTGTCTTCATCGCCCATAAAAGCGCTCCTAACTGAAACTCGCGACGGGTCCCCTTAGCAAACAATTCCCCTCCAGACAGGTAACTAATCCGTAACTACATGAAGTCCCCGGCACCCTCCACGGCCCGGCCCAACAAAGCCGTAAAGGTCGCCCCGTGCTCGGGATATGACGCTATCGCCCCCCGGAATGCCCGGTCGGAGCCAAGACCGACATGATGTTCCTGGCACCAGTCCCTGACCACCTGCTGCAGACGTTTGATCAGCGCCACGGCATGCTCTTCATCATCCCCGAGCATGAGCGCCACCAGGGTATTGCCCTCCCAGCGCCCGACCAGCTCGCGATTGGTGAGAGCCGCCACCACTTCCCTGGCGCAGTGGTCGATGAGCATGGACTCCGCCCGGATGAGATCCGGGGAGCTCAATTTCGCCGCCGGCGAAAGCCCCATATAGACGAGAAAGCCCTTGCGTCCCTCGTCCTTGAGCCTGCTCAGCTCGCGATTGACATACTCGTTGAGCTTGATTCTCGGAAGCACTCCGGGAAGCCGGCTCAGAGAGATCTCTTCCTGGAGATTCTCGGTGAGACGCTCGCACTCGATGACCATGGCGAGATACTCCGCCACCACCACCGCCGACTCGAGCATCCTGCGATTCCAGCGCGAAAGTCCCCGGGGCTCTTGAAGAAGCAAAAAGCCTGGCTTCACACCGTGCCTGGAAGTATAGGGGTTTTTCAGAGGCAGGACATGGCAGGGCGGATCGGTGAGCTCGCCGGGCAGCACACCGGATTCGGTATCAGGCACGCGACTGAGGAGCTGGGGGCTCATCAGGTCGCTGCCCGCCTGAAGAAATGCATTGAGCCATATCTGCCCCTCACTGGAGAGAAAGAATTTGGCCACCGGCACCAGGGGCTCTTCGACATATTCGAATACATCCACCCGCCCGGCGGTAGAGCTGGCGAAAATCATGCAACGCCCGGCATAGAAAGACTGGGTGATTTTCTTGGCGACCCGATTGATGTCCCCGGCATAAGACCAGGACATATGGCGGATCGCCTTGATCACGCCGAGCACCGCTTTCAGATTGGCGTCGGCGTCGAAGGGCGAAAAATCAAGCTCTGAGCTCTTCTCCAATAGCAATCTTCTCCTGCATGTCCCTGCTCAGGCGCCGCAGGTTAGACTCGGCTGTTTGCGAAGGATCGGGGCAAGCTTCCTGTCGATCAGCTCTTTTGCCTTGTCGAGATCGACTTTCTCGGGGTCCGAAGTATCCTTGCCGAGTTCGGCGCAGAGCTCGGCGAGAATCTCGTCGCAAACGATACCCGCTTCCTGAGCGAGCTTGTAAGGAACATTGGTGAAGGTCACGAGTGAATAGCGCGAGACATAATCGCTGCCGAACTTCTTCTCCAGCACCTTTTCGACTTTCTTAGCCAGCAAGAAGGATGGATCGGCGACCTTGTCTCTCATCTCGATGAAATTCTCCACCGCCATGTCGGCGATGGCATCGCAATTGGCCTTGCGGGCCACGGTAAAACGCTCGAACAGATCCTTCCAGCTGGCAGCATCGTCGATCTCGAGCTTGCCGCCCTCGCCGGCGATCTCGTCGAGAAGCTGGTCGAGAACCGTGAGATCCTCGAACCCGCAGTTCATGCCCTGCCCGAAAAACGGAACGATACCATGGGCGGCATCACCTACAAGAAGCGCGTTTCCGCCGACACTCCAGGGAAGAGCCTTGACCGTGTCCATATGCCCGGTGGGATTCTCGGCAAAAGTCTCGAGCAGGTCGGGGATAAAGGGCACGGAGTCAGCGAATTCATCATGGAAGAAAGCTCTGACCGACTCGTCATCCACGAGATTGTCGAAACTCTTTTCCCCTTCGTAAGGCAGGAAGAGAGTGCAGGTGAAGCTGCCGTCGAAATTGGGCAGGGCGATGAGCATGAAACTGCCCCGGGGCCAGATATGAAGCGCATTCTTCTCGATCTGGAATGAGCCGTTCGGTCCCGCCGGTATAAGAAGCTCTTTGTAGCCATAGTCGAGCTTCTCGACGGTGGAAGCGTAGCCGGAGCGCCGCATCATAGCCCGCCGGATCACCGATCCGCCGCCGTCGGTACCGAATATCAGTCCGGCTTTCACCCGGGATTTTTCGGCTTTCTCACCGGCTCGAAACTCGATCACATTCGAGTCGAAGTCGACATTCTCCCCTTTCATGTCGAAGTGGAAACGAGCCAGGCCGGTCTTCTCCGCTTCATTCATGAGGATGATATTGAGACCGGCGCGGGAGACCGAGTTACCGAATTCGGTATCATCTTTGCCATACGGCTGGTAAGTGAGCTCGCCATCTCGAGAGTGCATCATTCTTCCCAGCATCGGCACCAGCTCGGGCTCGACTTTGTCCAGCACGCCGATCCGCTCCAGAGCAGTAAGACCGCGGCAGGAGATATTGAGGTTAATGGAGCGCCCGGCGCTGATTCTGGATCGGCGCATGTCCGGACGGCGCTCGAAAACATCGACCTGATAACCGCGACGCGCCAGATAGAGCGCCAGCAACGAGCCGACGAGCCCGGCTCCGACTATGGCAATTTCGACTTGTCTATCTGCCTCTGGCATAATCACTCCTTTCTCTACTGAGCAGCGCACTGCCTGACTATGGACGCGAACTCGAAGACATCGAGGAAACTGTTATAAAGCGGGGTCGGGGCAGCCCGGATGATATCCGGCTCCCTGAAATCGCAGATCACGCCTCTTTCTTTGAGCATCTCGAGCAAGGTCCGGGCGTTGAAACCGCCGGCGAATCGCAGCGAGAGCTGGCAACCGCGCTGAGCCGGATCGGAAGGGGTGATGATCGAGAGCTTTCCTGCCGGGATCTCCTCGAGAAGGAACTCGAGATAGCCGGTGAGGAGCTCGCTCTTTTGCCGGAGCGCTTTCATACCCGCCCGGTCGAATATGGACAGCGAAGCCATCAGTGCAGCCAGTTGAAAAATCGGCGGGTTGCTGAGCTGCCAGCCTTCAGCGCCGGGCATCGGGTCGAAATGCCGGTCCATCTTGAACCGTGACTGCTTGTTGTGACCCCACCAGCCGGCGAATCTGGGCAGGTCGAAACGGCGGGCATGACGCTGATGGACGAAACAACCAGCAAGGCTGCCGGGTCCGGAATTGAGATATTTGTAGCTGCACCAGACTGCGAAATCGACATTCCAGTCATGGAGCTGCAGAATGAGATTGCCGGCTCCGTGGGCGAGATTGAGACCGACCAGACAGCCCTTCCTGTGCGCCGCCTCGACGATGGGACCGATCTCGAACGCCTGCCCGGTTAAATAATTGACATTGCCGAGCATGACCAGAGCCACTTCATTGCCCCTGGATTCAATCAGGTCGACTATATCCCCGGTTCTCAACGTGCTCTCCCCTTCTCTCGGCAGAAGCTCGATCACCGCCTCTTCCGGATCGTATCCATGAAAAGCAGCCTGGGACGCCACTGCGTATTGATCTGAAGGAAAGGCGCCGCCTTCCACGATTATTTTGTGCCTGCCTTTCTCCGGCCGGTAAAAAGAGACCATCATCAGATGGAGGTTGACGGTCAGGGTGTTCATCACCACCACTTCTTCCGGCTGAGCGCCCACAAGCCCGGCGCTCATCTCGGTGAGGTTCTCATGATAAGGGAGCCAGGGTCGACGGGCGTGGAAATGACCTTCCACCCCGTAGGCAGCCCAGTCCTCGAGCTCCCGGTCGATATAGTCTCTGGTCTTGCGAGGCTGCAGACCAAGAGAATTGCCGGCGAGGTAGATGCAGGGACTCTGGCCGTCTGCATGCCGGCCGGTCCGGAGCGATTCGAGAGACGGAATCAGGAACTCGTCGCGATAAGACGCGAGCGGATCCTTGCCGTCCAGGTCACGGGCGAAAGCTTCGCTGTTCTCGTACTTGACCTTACCCGATACCACCATGTTATTCAAACCTCAAACACGAATCAGCCACTCCTCAAACCCCGCTTTCCTGAACGCCGCGCTCAAGCGGGTTTTTCCATCTTCGTCCCGCATTTCTTGCAGGTAGCGTTGTCCGGGTTTCCGTAGAATCGATCGAAGATCGGGGGAAGCTGACTGACTATGTCGGTGAGAGTGAAATACTCTTCATACAGCTTCTCGCCGCAGTCCCTGCAGTACCACTGGAAGCCGTCCTTCTCCCCGGGAAGGCGCTTGCGCTCCACCACCAGCCCCACCGTATCGGCAGGACGCTGGGGAGAATGAGGCATGCCGCCGGGCAGGAGGAAAATCTCCCCTTGCTTGATACTCACATCGACAGGCTTGCCTTCGTCGATCACCTTGAGGATCATGTCGCCTTCTAGCTGGTAAAAGAACTCTTCGCCTTCGTTAACATGATAGTCGGTGCGGCTGTTCGGCCCACCAACAACCATGATTATGAACTCGCGGTCCTCCCAGACCAGCTTGTTACCCACCGGCGGCTTGAGCAAATCTCTGTGCTCGTCGATCCATTTCTGGAAATTGATAGACGATAGCCGGCTCATCTTGAACACCTCCCGGAGCGATTGCGGAGGTCCACATATATACATGAGATAACTGGAAATAACAAGGAAGCACGGAAAGACAACCGGATCTGCACCATATTCGATATCAAGAGGCGCGATCCGCCAGACAAGAAGATTCTTTCGCCAGGCTTTCAGGGGCGAATTAATGTGACGAGCCCCGAACGGTGATTCTGAATCTCGTATAATACAGCCCCCTGCTAAGCGAAATCGCGCTACTGACTACATATGTTTAAGTCAGAGCGCCGCAATCCGAAAGCGCTTGTCATCGGGGGTAGAAAACTTTTTTGACCGAATCACCGCAGACTGGAGGAGCAGATGGTACTTGCCGAAGTAAGAGAAATTCTCGAAGAACAGGAACACAAGGGACATCACACCCCCGCCTATAGCGCTCGCTATCTCTCCAAGCCAATCCCGAAATACGAGATGCCGGAGGAATCAATGCCGGCGGACGTGGCCTACCAGCTCTGCCATGACGAGATGAATCTGGACGGCAACCCCACCCTCAACCTGGCCTCTTTCGTGACCACCTGGATGGAACCGCAGGCCAAAAAGCTCATCGAAGAGTCCCTGAACAAAAACCTCATCGACCGGGATGAATACCCGCAAACTCAAGACATCGAGCACCGTTGCATCAACATGCTGGCCCGTCTTTTCAACGCCCCCATAGGCGCCAAGCCTACCGGCACTTCCACCATCGGCTCATCGGAAGCGATCATGCTCTGCGGGCTCGCCCACAAATGGAACTGGCGCGACCGCCGAAAGAAGGAAGGAAAGTCCTTCGACAAGCCCAATATGGTTCTGGGAACCAATACCCAGGTTGTCTGGCACAAGTTCGGGCGCTATTTCGACGTCGAGGAGAGAGCCATACCGATGAAATCGGACTACTATACTCTGGACCCGGATGCGGTCCTGGAAGCGGTGGACGAGAACACCATCCTGGTGGCTCCAATTCTCGGTCAGACCTTCACCGGGGAACTCGATCCCATCGAAGAGATCAACGACAGGCTGGTAAATCTCAAGAAGACGACAGGTCTCGATATTCCCATTCACGTTGATGCCGCCAGTGGTGGCTTCGTCATCCCCTTCACCCAGCCCAATCTGCACTGGGATTTTCGCCTGGAGCAGGTAAAGTCAATCAACGCATCCGGACACAAGTTCGGTCTGGTCTACCCCGGCATCGGCTGGGCAGTCTGGCGCGACGAGAATGAGCTGCCCAGGGATCTCGTCTTCAATATCAATTACCTGGGCGGCAATATGGGTACTTTCACCCTCAACTTCTCTCAGGGCGGCAGCCATGTGATTGCCCAGTATTACAACTTCATCCGTCTGGGTCGGGAAGGCTACCGGGACATCATGGAGAACTGCCTGGCCAATGCGCACTATCTCAAGGATGGACTGATCAAGACTGGCGAATTCGACATCATAAGCAAGGACAACACCATCCCGATTGTTGTGGCAAAGCTCAAGGATTTCGAGAAGGACTTCGATGTTTTCGATCTCTCCCACGTTTTGAGAACCAGGGGCTGGACAGTACCGGCCTACACCATGCCGCCCAACGCCGAAGAAACAGCAGTGATCAGGGTAGTGGTCAGGGAGAGCTTCACCCGGGATCTGGCCGACATTCTTCTCTCCGACATAAGAGAGGCAATAGACCAGCTCAACGAAACCCGGGGCAAACGGACCATCGTACTGGGTGAAAGCCACATCTGCTAGGGATGAGAGTTCACGGATATGCCTCTGGAGATGCTGAAGGCGCACCGTCCGGTATTCCATACAGAGTGTCGTCGTTGTGGCAATCGGTAAATGGTGTCCGTTCGGCGGGACGTCAAAGCTTGAAGTCTTTGAGACTTTTCGTGCTCAAAGGAGCCACCAGGGTTGATGGCACAAATATCGGAAGGATCCGATAGTATGGATTATGTTACAGACTGCAGGGACGGAAAGTGTCAGCCTGTGGCGGTTCCTGTCTGGTCCGTGCGCAGGAAGGTACTTTTGGGGTAGGTCTTCCTCCGTGATCTCGGCATTTCCGTTTGTAGCGCTTCGCTCTCTTCACCTGACCGATATCGATTCCTTCCAGAAGCATCATCAGGTCGGCTCGTTCGATTTCGACGGGCTCATATTCGCCGTTGCTGAAGCGAACTTCCGGGAACCGGAACGTTCCGACCTCCAGGCGCTTGGCGAAGATTGCCCAGCCATCCAGGTCCCACCACAAGGCTTTGATGAGGTTTCCCCGTCGGCTACGAAAGAGAAACAAGTGACCCGCGTATGGGTCCTGGCGAATAGTGCTCTGGGTTAGCTCGAGCAATCCGTCGAATGAGCGTCGCATGTCGACAGGCTTCGTGGACACGAAGATACACATCGCTGGCGAAAAGTTGAACATCTTCATACCTCCGATATCGACACGACTTCTGCGAGAGTAGATGCGGAGTACCCAGCCGGAACCTTCAAAGTCACTCCGGTCGGGAAGACAATTTCGAGCAGCTCGGCTCGCGAAGTCTGTGCTGGCTCAGCAGGCGGCGGCTTCCAGGTTACCGGCGCGCACTCAACTAGTCTGGCGCTTTCGCGACCGCCGGAATTACCGCTACTAGCCAGTCGTCTGCGCCGACTTGCAAACGCGGAGTAAGAAATGCCCTTCGATTTGCAGTAGCTCTGACCGCTCAGGCCGCTCTTTTCGAAGTCCACAAGGAATGACTTCCAATATCTCTGCTTCCGAAGGTCTACTTCTCCTTTCTTTGGCATGATGTTCTCCAGCGCCCACTCGTGAAAAACCAAGCCGAAGGCGTCCAGGTTCCAACCCAATGACAGTTGAAAACACTGTTCAATTGAACAGTTACTTTGCCTGTGCGGACTGCTTTTATAGTGGGAAAAGCGGAGGGACAGACAATGGACTTGAATATCTACGAAAGCTCCAGGGCACTTGAGCGCATAGGCGAGGCGCAAAGCGACTTTATGGCGACACTAAGTCAAACTTCGAGACACCGCTCGAGTTTATGGGAAAGCAAGACCTGAGCAAATATAGGCACAGCCAGTCGATTCTCGATGATGCTTACAGAGCGCTTGCTCACGGCAACAGGCAACAAGCTGGTCACCAACTGAAGCGAGAGCTTTTCTTTAGCGAGAAAAACATGCTACCGGGCAACCGCTATGAAAAGGCCGCTCACGCCGGGCTTTCCGCGCTCAAGCAGGGCAGCCCGATAGAAGAAGTTGAATGGAGGATCTACAGCGCTTTTATTGGTATCGGTGACAGTGACTTCGACAGCAATAGCAAGCAGATCCCGCTCAATCCGAGCCATTCCTGGAACTGGAGCAAGGATGCGGAGACCGCCGCCAAGCAGCGATCGAGCAGATTAAGAGCTTGCCTTGCAGCCTTTCTTCGCCGATCTCTTCTCTTGTTTCGGCAGTTTTGGACTCCTCGTCCTGCAAATTGAGCCAGTCTTCGGTAAAGGATCGAGCCTCGCTCAATGGTGTCTCCAGCTCATCGATTAATTCGATAAGGCGCTCACAGAAGCTTCGTGTGATTCGAGGCATATGAGTTCTCTATTTCCCAGTCGTCTGCCGCTCAAGTATAACTGCTCCATTGCAAACCGGGACTGTGGAAACATACTGGCTCTACGGCTCCGGAGCAGTACTTTCAAGAATGGCAAGAAATTCAGCGGGGCTGACAATTTTGGTCTTTCCATGCTCTTTCAGGCACAGCAAGTCTTTGTGTCGCCGCTCACCAGGTATTCGGCTTTTGCTGCATGGGCACAAGCGAGAAACACGTCATCTTTCGGATCGCGGCTAATTTGCGGTATGGACTCGATGTCAACCACAATGCTTGTGTCCTGTATGACAGCAATGAGCTCATCAATATCTTCTTCTTCAACCATGGCTGTAATCTTGGGACGATTCAGAATTCTAATCACTTCTGCCAGGAGTTCGACCGATGTATACAGCTCAAATCGCTCAGCTATGGCGTAATGCAGAAGCTGTCTGGCTTTTCCTGATGTCAAAAGTGCACTGACCCAGATATTGGTATCAACGACTGCTCTGATCGGCACGCTCGGCCTTCATCTCTTCCCGAATGGCTTTAACCTCGGCTACTATCTCGTCCTCGGTTAATCGAGGCAAGCCCTTTGCAATCCGGTTGGCCTCAACCTTATCGCATAGTTGCTGGAAGCGCTTATATTTGTCACTCAGGCTTTTGCGAAGCTGCTCCTGTTCTTCAGGCGACAGCTTGTCCACCAGCTTGAGGACCTGGTCGAGAGTGATTCGTTCTTCTGGTTGCGGCTGGACCATGTCGGTTCACTAAGAGGTTACATATCAAGTGTAGCATCGAAGCGGTGAACGGCAAAACAAAGAACAATCGGCCTCCAGAAAAACAACCTTAGCGCGAGGCACGAGCGCCTCGCTGTGATCAGCGACCGCCTTGGTCCGCCCGGTCATCCTGGCCAGGGCGTCGAATCTCTTTTCAATGTCAGCAGGAAGCCTGATTAGCCTGATGGAAGTAGCCATGGTCTTGCTCCGGCATCAAGGAGAATACATGTATTCAATGTATCAAAACTTGAGAAGACCGGCTAGTTTCTCGATTAACAAGATCGATGTTCTTAGAAGTGTTTGAGGACAAACTCTATTAATGTGCATTTTAGTTCCTATAAGGGACGATGTCTCATTCTTAGTTGAAAATTGCAATCCCTGATTTTGAGCGGTGTTTCAACATGTTCTTTATGCTGCCGATCTCTTCCTTGAGGTTGAGCGTTTGGTAGTGCCTCTGGTGCCCTTCTTTTTCCTGGTGTCTTGCATCAAGCTGATCTTGAGGCCCTTCAAGAATCTGTATCCTGAGGCGAGCAGGCTTGCGGTTGAGAAAGAACTTGAGCGGATCAAAGCTGAAAAGGCAGAAAAGGAGCGGGTAGTTCAGGAAGAGCTTAAATCCCTGGCAAAGAAGCTCGAGGAATTGCAGCTTCCGTGGTACAAAAAATGGTTTAGCTGGCGACAGCCGGAGGACGATCCAAGCGTTTTCCGGTAGTGACAGCTTCGCCACTTCAGCCCCAAGAAGGAGGAGCTGAAGCTTCTCCCGGACTTGCAATCGAAAGCTAGGAGCCTGTGCCAAAAATCCAGGAGCTGTACGGCCAGGTGATATGCTGCGTATATAGCCAGCGTCTGCGCGCGAGAGCAGTAGCCGCTGGAGGATGGGGTGGAGTAGCATCTCAGCATCGT
>Ga0226835_1000692_pt1 | contig 29338 bp, 27 predicted proteins | sample LAC_MetaG_1_FD_163627 | JGI IMG/M metagenome (GOLD analysis project Ga0226835, IMG submission 163627) | Anaerobic ammonium oxidizing microbial communities from anammox membrane bioreactor (MBR) in UC Berkley, California, United States -... | ecosystem: Engineered > Bioreactor > Anaerobic >...
ACGGAAGAATACGCGAACCTGATGAAAGGTATTTTACTTGGAGAACATCCTGATTTAACAGGAAAAGATTCAATCTTCGTCACAAGCGATATAGAACGAGACTACGTTATTGACTATGCCGCAGCACACATGAATACAGGGAATGAAAAGGATTACAAAGAACCAACCATCGAGGAAGCACAACCAACAGCAAGTAAATAAGTTCAGATCACTTGTCTTAAAAATTGCTGACAACATCGAAAGGAAATCCATTATGAAATTCGCCAAACCTGCGCTCTTTCTGTTCATCGCTATTATGCCTCTGCTTGTTCAGTCCGTGTTTGCTCAAGAAAATAAAAAGATATGGGCAGAGCAAATAATACTTTCGTACATAGAAGCGAAAGGATTAGACATTCACCCCAGCACGGAAGAATACGCGAACCTGATGAAAGGCATTTTACTTGGAGAACATCCTGATTTAACAGGAAAAGATTCAATCTTCGTCACAAGCGATTTAGAACGAGACTACGTTATTGACTATGCCGCAGCACTCATGAATTTAGAGGCTGAAAAATATCTCGGTGGATTTGAAGAGCCTGATGTAAAGGAAGTAAAGCAAGTTATAAGTGAACGCGGACAAGAATCGCGAACTGCATTTAGTTCGTTGACGAGCAATCGTTCAAACGCCATTGACTATGCCTATACATGGAGCATATCTGGCGGTACGAGCCGAAACCCTGCTTATCCTGATTTTGGCGCTGATGATTGTACAAATTTTATCAGTCAGGCAATGCATGCAGGTGGTTTTGCGAAATCAGGCAGTGGTGATGGATGTAAACACGAAGATACAAGTACGAAATGGTATGTCAATGCAAATCCATCGCCTCCACTGTGGTGCATTGGTGACTTTCGCAATTGGGAATGGTCAACAAGTTGGAGTGTTCCATGGCCATTTCGCAATTATTTTGCCTATCAAAATAGTTTTGCAATAGAACATGGCTGGACTCTTGACGCTTCTGTTGCGAAATACTATCTGTCTCCTGGAGATGTAGTTCAGCTTCAGTACAAAGATGGTTCGGGAAACTGGATAAGTTATCACACCATGATTGCCACAATGGAAGATGACAACGAACTCTACGTCACGTATCACTCTAATGCAGGTGGGTTGGATGAGGTGGACAAGCCTCTTAGCTCAATACCGACAGGTTCCTCTCAACGATATGTATTGGTAACAATTCTATACCCCATGGTGTATTTACCGATTGTGATAAATAGTGGTAGCAATGCCGTAACCCAACTGGACAATTTACCCCCAAATCCCTATCCAGAACCTATGCAACCGAATCAGAGTACATTGTCAACGCCATATCCTGCACCTTAATTTTCAGTTAGAGGTTTATCAGATAGGCCCGCCGAACAACCGCTTGCACTTGACCGCCTTTGGCGCGGCTGAAGCGCGTGCCGTTAGACCGTGGCAGGCTAATCCATAGTTAGGCCGCTTTGGATGGAAGTAGATTACGACAGAGTCCGACCTGGTAGCTCAAATCGCCATTCAATATCAAAGATGGTTAGGGAGTCTATGTCTGCTGTTGGCAACCCCTCTGATCCATTTTGAAGGCAGGAGAAACTCATGGCAGAGTGCAGAGTGAAAGTGTTGAGACGAATGGTCGTACCTGATTTGGCCGATGAATACATCGGAAACTCAGTGGGACCTTGTCCATTGCTCAGCGACGGGCAGGAATTCGTGGTTTCGTCCAGCCTTGAGAAGCCACAAGGTTTCTGTGACTGGGCATGGAATGACATCCTCAAATTCGTAGCTGTACTATCGCGCGGCGGTAATTTCTCACAAGATATCTTTGAAGGCTGGATGAAAGATAACGACAGCATGATTGCATGTTGCACAGATGGAGTCCGCCCTGTTGTCTTTGAAATCAAGAGATTGCAAAGCTGAGGCGAAAAATCATGGTTTATGTCAGCAGTCACAGAGAACATAAGCGCCGTAAGCTAAGTGGGGCGCGGCCCAACAAGCGCGTTGAGCCGACACGCTCTGCATGTGGCTGAAGCGCGTGCCGTTAGACTGCTAGTTGCGTGAAGCGAGTGTTTGCGGTCATGCCGCTTCAAGCCTAGCACCATGGATCAACCACAAGTTGTGCACGTAAGTAGCAAACGTACCCAATTACAGAACCGAACCATGGATCAAACGCGTCGCCGAAAGCGAGTTGCGCTGTTTTGATCGTTTTTTAAACACCCTGGGGCGCTGGTGGCAGGAAATCATCAACTACTTTGTCAATCGGGACAGTAGCGGCTTTGTCGAAGGACTGAACAACAAACTCAGGGTGCTCAAGCGCCGTTGCCATAGACTGTTCAACCTGAAGCATCTTTTCCAGCGCATCTTTCTCGATTTGGAAGGCTATCGCCTGTTCGCTAACCGATCACCATATGTGCCCGAATCACGATAACTCCCGTAACTCGGGGAGCGCTCAAAGGTTGTTATCTGCTGCGATGGCAGCGACTGGAAGTCGCCGCCTGAAGGTACATAAAGTCGGCTATGCCGACTCTTAGCCCGCTTCAAGCGGGCTTTGTAACTTGAGGCGTCGGTTTCCAACCGATGCCGGGCTCCCAATGAGCCCAAATTTTCATGGTATAATCAGTTATGGACAATTGGTTCTCCCCATGGTTGTGTTTTTTTGGCGAAACAAGCTTACTATGTTTTGGACCTATTGCCCCTCTAATCCGCTTTAGAAGGTAGCGGAAAGTAAAGGTAAATTATCGTTTTAGGCTCTCCCGACATTAACGGGAAAACATAAAACGGGTGACGAAAGACAAGAGATTTAGTAACATCTGCCACAACTTTTCTTGCGAGGTGTGCAGATGGCTGAATACCCTCTCCTGACCGAACTCTTGGACATTGCCAATGTATCCATCACCCACTACCAGCTTGTGAGCCAAAAAGCAGATCAACCCGTTTCTCGAGTCGACCATGCCTGTGGCTATCTATCCGGACTGTGGGCAGGTGAGCACTGAACACCACGACGTTGGCGAGCCACAGATGATCCGGGACTTGCCGATGAGACTACTCAATGTGCTACGAGCAGCATATCTATCAGCGTTCCCGGTGAGAGCCGATTGCTTAGGTAACCCAGGACGAAGGCTTGAGTGAAGACATTGTCCAAGTCATCTTCAAGCGCTAGGCAAAAAAATTTCCATGCGCGGGGTTAGCCGGTTGTGAAGGTGTTATGCCTGGTTGAAATCGCTCTGCACTAAGGGCATGGCGACTACCGGCTGGTCATTCCGGCGCCTGAACTAGGGATCGTTTCGGATATCCTGTCCGACCGACGCAAAGAAAGCCTGGAATATTGATTTGACGAGCGGCGACGGGTGGTGTGCGCAGGTAGAAGTCTGCTGTGCAGACATGTGGGACGCTTACCATGAAGCAGCGCAGGCCAAGCTATCGAATGTCCGCCGGGTAGTGGATCGCTTTCATGTGATGAAGAACCTGAATGAGGCCCTTAGCAAGACCCAGCGCAGCATTCAAAACCAGGCGAATGAAGATACGAAAGCGCTTCTTAAAGGCTGTCGCTGGTTGCCGTTCAAAAACCGAGAGAACATGACGGGCGAAGAGCGGGAGAAACCGGATAAGATGCTGGCCGCTTCGCCGGAATTGAAAACGTGTTACGAGTTGAAGGAAGGCTTTCGTCATTGGTTGATCCAGCATTCGGATTGGCATACAGACAAAGTAGCTTTGCAAGACTAGATGGTTCGAGTAGAAGCCACTGGTTTCAAAGCGCTTCAGGCCTTCGTCAGGACACTCACCAACTGGCTGGATTCGATTCCGAACTACTTTGATGGTCGTCATGGCAAGGGCTTTGCAGAAGGTGTCAATTTGAGGGTCAAGGTGATCAATCGGCGTGGTTTTGGCTATTGTAACTTTCAGCATTTTCGTTTGCATGTCTTGATTGCCTTTTAGCCGGTTTCCCGTAAAAGCCGGAAGAGCCTGACTTTATTTTATGTCCTAAACCTATACGGCCATCCAGATAAGTTTTGATGAGTGAGCAAAATCTATGCGCTCGAAGAAAAGCTACCCGAATGCTGCCGCTTCCACCGACGCAGAAGCTTTGGACCGACATAGCCCCATCCCTCTCTATCAACAGTTAGGGGAGATCTTGAGCTGCCAGATCAAAAACGGCAAATTCAAGCCAGGCGATGCTCTACCATCGGAATTAGACTTGGTTCATCGTTATGGGGTGAGTCGTTATGTGGTTCGCCAAACCTTTACCAATCTGGCCCGCCAAGGATTGATTTACACTGAAAAAGGTCGTGGTAGTTTTGTCTTTTATCGCAAACTGGAAAAAAGGCTCTCCATGTTGCAGAGCTATCATAAGAACATGCGCGATTGCGGTCTGGAAGTCGAGGTGAGAATTTTGTGTAAGAAGATCATCCCGCTTTCCAGTGAGATTGCAACACAGTTAGGTCTGACTGTGGGGGTGCCGGTGTTCCATCTGGAACGAATTGCTTACCACGAGTCCATTCCCGTCAATTTGCTTATTTCTGATATCACATTGCCGATGCCGCAACTGGAGATATTAATGCGTTTTCCGGGAGGCTCTTTGTATGAGTATATCGCTGCAAATTGTCAAGTATCTTTGCATCATGCACGTAGCTTTATTGAAGTAGGTTTCGCTGGGGAACAAGAGTCTCGTTTATTGGATCTCCCCCGCGGTTCGGTATTGATGCAAATTGTCAGTCAGGTTTTTGATCCTACGAATATCCCCCTTGAATATACCCGCATTGTCTACCCGGCTACGATGTTCCGTTTTTATTTTGATAGTCAGGCGGTGGCCAAAAATGATCGGGATCAGGCACATTGATGTTGATTTTGATGTCTTGATGTGCAATAGAAACTGAAGGGCGGGAAGAATGAAGATGACGACAAACGATCAAACGTTTCTCAGGAAAGCTGCTGTTCTCACAACCGCTGAAAGAGAGACGCAAGCCGCCTTAAAACAGGAAGTCCATCGTTTGCAGGTCTTGGGTCAGATCAAACAAGCGGTTTTGGTTGACCAATCTCCACGCCGGTTTGCCGAAACAGCTTTTGCATATTTCAGAGATATTGTCTCCTTTGATCATGCCAGTGTTATTCTCTTCGACTTGGAAAAGGGCAGGGGGGAAATCTTGGCTGTAATGGGAGTGGAGCAAGCTGGTTTGTCGCCTGGGGACACAATTCCGCTAGATGAATGCTTTCCCAATCTGGATCTATTGCGTGATCCGTCAAAATGGAATTCCAATCTGCTGCAACCACAACCTTTTCTATTGATGGAGAAATGTCTGAGTAATACGGAGTTTAATTCCTGTCTTTCACTTTTATTGGTTTCCCACAACGAGGTAATTGGTTCGTTGAATATTGGCTCTCGTCAAGTAAAAGCATTTGATGAAACGGCGATTCGCCTTGCGCGCGATGTCGCTGACTCTCTGGCTGTCGCAATCCAAAAAGCAATGCTTTTCGAAAAGACCAGATTGAAAGCAGCAGAACTGGAGGCGCTCTCCAAATTGTCTTTTCGTCTGCGCCAGGCGGAGACTTGGGGAGCTATGGTTCGAATCATCCGAGAAGAAGCTGAACAGGCTCTCAATGCAGACATCAGTATCATCTTCTGGTACAAAAATGAGGTCCTGCATGTGATTAGCGGCGGTCTGGATAACGAAAAGACAATTGCCTGGAAGCGGGCCGACTTGCCTCAATCCCCCATTTGGACTATTTTGGATAGTGGTCAACCATTGTTCGCCGGTTTTCCGTTGGCAGAGCTGGCGAATATAGTGCCTGTCTCCTACCAATTAAGAAGCTCCGTTTTCTTGCCTTTGAGGACCGGCAACCGTCAATTGGGCAATCTGTGCCTGGGTTTTCGGGATTTCCAGGAGTTTTCTACCGAAGAACAACGGCTGCTATCCTCTATTGCAGATATCGCTGGCAACGCTCTCTATCGAGCTTACGTGATGGAAACACTGGAAGAACGTGTGGCAAATCGAACTCGTCAACTGGTCACCTTATATAACATCTCCAAGACCATCAATCAAACTTTGGATTTGCCCAAAATGCTGGAACAATCCATGACATTTCTTCAGCAAGCGTCCAATGCAGATGTATTCATTCATCTATATGATGACAACAATCAAGGTGTGATTTTTAGAGGCCCTGAAAGATTGCTGGATGTACAAGAGGAGGAAATCGAACCTTTGGTTGAAGCTGTAGCGCAATCGGGTGATCTAATTCAGACAAAAATACAAAAAACAAACCCAACTCTCTCATCTTTGGAAGCTTCCCTTTATTATCTGGGTTTTCCCCTGAGGGGCAGATATCACCTTTTGGGGGTCTTAAGTTTGCTAACGACCCAGCATGATAGGTTGGGGGAAGATGACTTGTCACTATTTTCAGGTGTAGCCGATCACATCTCTATTGCCCTGGAAAACGCCAAGCTAAGGAAACAGGCTGAGGCTGCGCTAGTTATCGAAGAACGCCAACGTATGGCTCGTGAGCTTCACGACTCCATTTCGCAGCTTCTCTACAGTCAGCTTCTATTTGCCGAGGCCAGCCAACGCGCTTGGGAATTGAAAGAAATGGATATGCTTCCTCGATACTTGAATCGTTTGAATGAAGTGGCGGAACAGGCATTTAAGGAAATGAGGTTATTGATCTACTCGTTGCGCCCTCAGATGCTAGAAAGTGTAGGGTTGGTGGGGGCGCTACAACATCGTTTGCATACAGTGGAAAAACGCACGGGCCTCGACGTTAATCTGGAAGCCTGCGAGGGTTTAAAGCTTCCGGCTCCAATGGAGGACGCTCTCTTCCGCATTGCTCAGGAAGCCCTGAACAATGTGCTTAAGCATGCTGCTGCAACGGCAGTCACAGTTCAATTGCAGCGCAAAGATGGAATGGTCTGGTTAACCGTCTCTGATAATGGAAGAGGTTTCATCCACGCTGAGGCGATCGAAGGGATTGGCCTATCTAGCATGCAGGAACGTGCCCGACAATTGGGCGGCACGTTGATTATCGCCTCACAACCTCAACAAGGCACTACCATATCTGCGTTGGTTCCATATACCACCGATGAGAAGAAAAAAGAAGAAGGCGAAAAATGGACGCTCAAATCCGCCTTTTGATTGTGGACGATCATGCGATCGTGCGCGAGGGTTTGCGGGCTGTTGTCAGTATGGAAAAAGACATTCAAGTGGTAGGCGAAGCCGAGGACGGTGAACAGGCAGTTGTTGCTGCGCAAACCTTGCAACCAGATGTCATTGTGATGGATCTACTCATGCCGAAAAAAGGGGGGCTTGAGGCGATCGCCGAAATTATGCAATTCAATCCTGATGCGCGCATTTTGGTATTGACGAGTTTTGCGGAAGTGGACAAGATTATCCCTTCCATAAAACTGGGAGCATTGGGTTATGTGATCAAGAACTCTAATCCTAAAGACCTGATTCGGGCAATTCGTGATGTTGCTTATGGCGCAGTGTACATTGCACCAGAGATCTCCCGACAACTTTCCCATGCGTTGAGTCAAAATAGTGCCCCATTTTTTCAGCCGCTTGTTGAGACATTGTCTCCTCGGGAAATTGAAATCTTAAAATTGGTGGCTCAGGGGTTGACGAACGAACAAATTGGAAATCAACTGTTTATCAGTAGTCGAACTGTTGGCGTACATGTGACGAACATTTTAGAGAAGCTGAATCTCTCTAACCGCACTCAGGCGGCTCTCTACGCCTTGAAAATTGGCCTGGTGAGTTTATATCCAGAAACAAAATGAGCGCGCCCTGGATGAGACTTAAAGATATTACCTATTATTTAGGGGGAAAATTTATTATTTTTTTTATTCCCAAATAAGGGATTTTCCGATGTGGGATCGTTGTTTTTTTTGTATATTGAAACTTGTATGGCTATCCATACATCTATTGATCGTCCGTCAATTGCACAATTTATAAAAGGAGAAAGTAAAATGCCCAAGTTTCGTCCGATTCCACAAATGTTGCTTATTGGAACCGTCTTGGCCCTGTTGGTTGCCTCTTGTGCTGCTCCACCTGCCACACCGGTCACTATTGAGAAGACTGTCGAAGTGCCGGTTGAGGTAGAAAAGACAGTGGTCGTTGTTGAAACTCAGATTGTAGAAGTGATGACTACCCCGGAACCAGCGCCAAGCAAAGAACCGCTTCCTGAGATTTTGCTGTGGGCTAAGACCGGCCCCGAAGGCGATGCTTTGGAAAAAGCGGCTGTGGTTTACACTCGCGAGACGGGCAACCCCGTTAAGGTTCTGATTGTTGGACGTGCCGGATTTCGGCAAAAATATAATACTGCTCTGGCAGCCGGGAGCACAGAGGTGGACGGTATCCTGGATATTGCCCGGGTAGTACCTAGCCTGGCCGCTGCGGGTTTGCTGGCACCGCTGGACGAATACATCAAGAATGACCCCGAATATAACCTCGACGATATTCCAGCTCCTGTGCAGAGGGAAATGATGTTCGACGGGAAATGGTATATGGCGCCGACTGATCTCTCACAGGAGACTTTGGTCTACCGCAAAGATTTGATCCCCGAACCGCCCAAGACCTGGGAGGAGCTGCGAGAGAATGCCAAAAAATTCACCCGCTCTATCAATCCTGATTCGCCTACCGAATACGGATATGCCTATGCAGGAATGCCCGGCAACCTGGTTGGAACTGTACTTGGCATTCAACATGCGTATGGCGGCCAAATTGTTGACGAGAACATGTGTGTGCAATTGGACAAGCCAGAGTTTATTGAAGCCTTTTCGTTCCTCATGGACATGAAGAATGTGGACAAGGTGACTCCGCCTGACCTGTCTGCTTGGGACTATGCTGAATTGTTGACCGCTCTACAAGAAGGTGTTGTTGCTCAGGCTTCTTTCTTTAATGCTGGTATGCCGGTGTTGACCAATTGCGAGCAGTCGCCAAAAGTGTGCAACGATCAGATTGCTTATGTACCTCAACCGGCTGGCCCGAAAGGCAGCTTCACGCGCATCAACCCCTTAGGGATCATGGTGAATGCCGCCAGCCCGCGTATTGATGCGGTTTGGGCTTTTCTCTCCTGGCTTACCGGCCCGGATGGCGCATTGATCTATACCCAGTTCGGCGGTAATAGCCCCCGAACCAGTGTATTGACCAATCCTGAAATCGTAGCCAAGCGCCCCTGGCTGCCGGCAATGGCTGAGGCCAGCAAAAATGGTGTTGGCAACTTACGCCTGGCAAAGGCGGCAGAGATCAATGATATCTTCAATAAATGGGCCGATCAGGCTTTAGCTGGGAGCATCTCTCCTGAAGAAGCCCTAAAGAAAGCTGCCGAGGAACTTCGAGCGCTGCTGGACGAGGCTAACAACCCGGCGTGTAAACCGTAATTCCGGCTAGAGATTCAACTCCTCTGACTCAAGGATGCAAGTCATCTTCAGGTGACTTGCATCCCCTCTCCAGTTATTATCTAATCCAGTATAGAGACAGAGAGAATGAAAAAACCAACCTTCTCGATCATCGGTAATCATGTCTTATGGCAAACAGCCTTTCTTCTCAAACGAAAATCAGTGACAGTCGCTCAGGTTTGATCTTCCGAATCTCCGATTTTATTGACCGGAAGATCCATCTTGTCATGGTTGCACCCGCCGTACTGATCCTTGGTGGGTTGATTATCTATCCATTTCTCTTCAATTTGAACTTAAGCGTTCACAATGCCAGTATTTTTAATATCCGCTCAGGCGACTTTGAATTTGTCGGTTTGAAAAATTATATTGACACCTTCAAAGATCCTTTTGTCCAAAAATCCTTGTTACGTACTTTTTATTTCTCGGCGACAACGGTCATCTTACAACTGGTGTTGGGAATGATCGCAGCACTGGCATTTCACACTGACTTTAGGGGGAAAAGCATCCTGATGCCTCTGGCGCTAGCGCCAATGATGATCACGCCTGTAGCTGTTGGCTTATTTTGGAGAATGCTGTTGAACTCGAAATGGGGGCTGATTAATTACTTGTTATCTCTGATTAACATTCCACCGCAATCGTGGCTGGCGGACCAAAGGTTGGCTTTTTTTGCTATCATCATTGTCCAGGTGTGGTGGGGTGTTTCTTTCGTTTTTTTGATCTTACTGGGAGGCCTCAGCGCTTTGCCAAAAGAACCTTACGAATCGGCCATGATAGATGGGGCTACCAGCTTGCAAACTTTTCGCTATATCACCTTGCCGTTACTCAAGCCGGTCATTATGGTAGTGGCAACTATTCGGATCATAGATGCGCTACGCGAATTCGATATCATCTATACCCTTACAGGGGGTGGACCGGGCGACTCGACCCGCGTATTTACCCTTGAGTTATTTCAGATCGCGTTTGAACGCGGCAATTATGGAATGGCAGCTGCTCAAGCCATAATTTTACTTTGCATTATTCTTATATTGACATTTGGTTTAGTAAGGGCACTATCCCAAACCGGCAATTTGACATAGGGCAGTTAACATGGGAATTAAGCTCCAGAGAAGAATTAATTTGATCATTGCCTTTCTAATTGCGATGGGTATGGTGATCTGGTTGATCTTTCCCCCGTTCTGGATGATTCTCACATCATTCAAATTTGGCAGAGATGTTTTTGATCTCCCTCCAAAGCTGATCTTTACACCGACCCTTTCAAATTACTTCTCAATTTTCGGCCGCCCCGATCTGTTGCGGGTGTTCATCAATACCATTTTGGTCAGTGTAATTGCCTCTGGCCTGACCTTGTTGTTTGGTTCGATGGCCGCTTATTCGATGGCGCGTTTTCGTACCGGTGGACAGCCATTGCTGTTTGGCACATTGTTGTTTCGTGTTTTGCCGCCCATCGTCATCGGTCTGCCGTTCTTTATCGTGTTTAGCCGACTTCAACTCATTGATACCGTACGAGGGCTGGTGATCGCCTATATCGCTTTCCTTTTGCCGAACACCATCTGGCTCATGATCCCCTTTTTTGGCGACATACCTCGTGAAATTGAGGAAGCGGCTCTGGTAGATGGTTGTAACCGTTTTCGAGCGTTTCTGTATGTGGTTCTGCCCTTAGCTCAGCCTGGTTTGGTTGTAACTGGCATTTACAACCTGCTCGGTTCCTGGAACCATTTCTTTTATGGTTTGATTTTAACTTCATTCAATGCACGTACATTGCCCGTCGAAGCATCTAACTTCGTCGGAGAATATGCATTGCAATGGGGCGAGGTTTCTGCAATTGGCTCTCTGTTGATTATTCCGCCGATTTTGGTGGCCTTTTTCCTTCAGAAATATCTGGTACGCGGTTTAACCCTCGGAGCAGTTAAGGGGTAGCCATCTCAGAAAGGGATTAGGAGTAATGGATCAACCTTTAATGCGACCTAAAGCGAAAGCCAACGAACCTTCCACCGATGCGCCAGATGATCCTAGCCGCTTGCGCCGCGTTCAACTCACCTACGAGGAAGCTATGGCCCAAGCGGTCGTTGTGCGCCAGGCGGTTGCAGCAGAGGCTGAGAATTTGCAACGTATTGCTGCTCGACTGGCAGATCGTCGTTTGCGGCGCATCCTGATTTTGGGCTGTGGAGATTCCTGGTTTGTGGGAATCGGCATTCGTCTGGCTCTGGAGCATTTGTTAGATGTACCTGTTGAGCCCATGCAGGCATTGGATTATGCTTTGTATTATGGCGAAATATCGGCTGCTGAGGATCTGGTAATCGGAATCAGCTCAGGCGGCAACACCTCTGCTGTCATGGATGCCCTCCAGGTTGCTCGAGCTGCAGGGGCGACAACCATCGGAGTAAGCAACAAGCCCAAATCTCCAATTCTGGTGCAGTTTGACCATCAGATTTTAGTGCGAGCGACTCGAAATGGTTGGCCTACACAGGCCAGCACAGCTACGATGGCCAGCTTGTTAACGTTTGGATTAGCGTTGGCCCGTTCTCGTCAGACACGTACATCTCCAGAACTAGAAGCCTTTGCCGGCGCATTAGATCAGCTACCTGGTCTGATGGAAAACACGTTACAAGAGGCGGAAGAGCCGATGCAGGCGCTTGCTCAGGAACTGGCGACTTGCCGTTTTCTTTTCTTCTCTGCAGGGGGGCCACATCTGGCAGCGGCGGCTTTTGGGGCGGCGAAGGTAAAAGAGCTTTGCCCCATTCACGCCCATGTAATCCCATTGGAAGAGTTTCATCACTACCGATCGCTCAAACCTGGCGATCCTCTAATTCTAATTGCCCCAGATGCGGCCAGTCATCAGCGTGCTTTGGATACCGCTGAGGTGGGACGTTTTGATGGCGGGCGGATCTACGCGCTCGTTCCCCAGGATGAACGGGAGATCGCAGAGGTTGCTCATTGGCATCTAAATTTACCTCCTGTTGATCGTTGTCTGGCGCCAATTTTGTATAGTTTGCCGCTCCATTTGTTGGCTTATTATCTGGCAATGGAAAAATTCAAACGCCACCTGGGGCATACTCCCGCTTTTCCATCTCAGGATTAGGTTATGGGTGTATCTTTTGTAACCGTTGGGAATTTCAATATTGATAATGTCGTCACTGCCGACGGTAGGCTGAGGCTCGGGAATATTGGCGGGAATGCTATATTTTCTGCAATTGGAGCGCATATCTGGTCTTCTAGCGTAGGGATATTGAGCGTCATCCCCAAAAATTACCCTGCTTCTTGGCTGGATGAACTCAATCGAGCCGGAATTGATCTAGAAGGTGTGGTTCGGGCTAGCCTAGCAGTGGACTTGGAGGAATGGTTTTTTTATAAATCAGACGGTAGCCGAGTTGATCATATCTATGCACCTTCGTCTCGGGATGCGCTGGCATCAATCGGTTTGACAAGCTTGGACAAACCCCTCGCCCCTGATCAGGTATCCAGCTTGTTGGAATGGGTGCGTAGTTATCCTGCCCATTCAGGGATTTCGTTTAACCAATTCCGAGAGCAAAATCCTTTACAACCCGAGTTAATCCCGGGTGTCTATTGGCCTATTCTCGGTTGCCACATAGCTCCAAATCGTTATTCAATCCAGTTAGCGATGGCTAAGGCCTTCAAAGCGAAAGGGGTTTTAGTTTCACTAGATCCCTCCATGGATTTGGCGGATCAGTCATCTGCATCCCCGACAGAACGGTTGCAAGATCTGCTGGGATACGTAGATATCTTTTTGCCAAGCCTAAAGGAGCTTCGGGCATTATTTCCAAATAAATCCAACAGAGAAGCCATTCTGGCTATGGCGGGTTTAGGACCGCCGGCTGTCATTGGCGTCAAACTGGGCGAACACGGGTCGTTAATTTGGGATCGTAATCGAGATGATTTCCTTCAGATTCCTGTTTATCCATCCAGAGTGAACGATCTCACCGGAGCCGGCGACGCCTACTGTGGCGGTTTTTTGGTTGGGATGATCGAATCGGGAGACCCATTTATTGCGGCAGGCTTTGGGTCTGTATCTGCTTCTTTGCTCATCGAGCGTGATGACGTCTCGATGGCGCTCAGGTTCAATCGTTATCAGGCAAGTCCCCGACTCGATTTATTGAAGAAAATCATTGCTCAGCGTACTGATATGCGAGCTATTGCGCCAGCGACAGGCTGTAGTGACTTGGACGCATAGACGATGTATTTTATAAAGGATCATCGCTCTTTATTGCTTCTGGCATTGGAGATGCACATTGCAATGGATCTGATAATTCGCAATGGTTTGGTGGTGACAGAATATGGGCAAAGTGAGATAGATCTGGCAATCTCAGCCGGACGAATAGCAGCCGTTGGAGATTTTGCGGATTGTTTTTGCGATGCTCCGGTTATTGATGCTGAGGGGCTTGCTATTTTGCCAGGGTTGGTAGATCCGCATGTTCATTTTCGCGAACCAGGGCCTTCTGCTGAGGAGGATTTTGAAAGCGGTTCACGGGCAGCCGCCGCAGGCGGCGTGACAACTGTACTTGAACAACCTGTGGATGATCCCCCAACAACCTCTCTCAGTCGTTTTAGAGAAAAACAAGTTATTGCAGCGCAAAAGAGTTATGTGGATTACGGCTTATGGGCAGGGTTAATCCCAGAAAATCTTGATGAAATCATCCCTCTTTACCGGGCAGGCGCCTGTGCGTTCAAGGCTTTTGTCTGCTCATCCGATCCACTCTATCCGATGATTGACGATGGCGCACTTTTGGAAGCGATGCGCATCCTCAGTCAACTACGAACGATGGTTGCGGTCCATGCGGAAAGCCAGGCGATTGTAGATTATTTCCAGCGGCGGTTGGCGGCAGCCGAAAGGGTGATGCCCATTGATCATGTCCGTTCTCGTCCAGAAATCGCTGAACTGGAGGCTATTCAGCGGTGTATCCTATTGGCATCAGAGACAGGTGTCCACCTACACATTCTGCATCTAAGCACCGCGCGGGGCGTAGAGCTTGTCGAAGCGGCTCGTCAGCGTGGAGTTCAGGTCACTTTAGAGACCTGTCCTCATTATCTTGTGCTGGATGAACAGGCTCTGCAAGAATATGGCCCTTACGCAAAATGCAACCCTCCCTTGAGAAATGCCGAGAATCGCGACCGTTTATGGCAGGCTTTGCTAGATGGCAAAATACAATGCGTTGTTTCCGATCATTCACCATATACGCTTGAGCATAAACAAAAAGGTCTATTGGATATTCGCCTTGCGCCTCCTGGAATCAATGCATTGGAATTAGGTCTGCCCTTACTGATCAGCACTGCTTACCACAATGGGAAGGCATCTCTGGTTCACCTGGCAAATTGGATGTCCGCTGAACCGGCTCGCCTTTTTGGTTTATATCCCCATAAAGGGAGCATTCAAATTGGTTCAGATGCCGATCTGGTCTTTGTAGATTTGGATCAAGAATGGACGATTGATCCGGCTAAGTTGCAAACCAAAAACAAGTGGAGCCCATTTGCCGGATGGAGGGTACGGGGTCGAGTGATTCAGACGATGGTTCGCGGTCATATTATTTATCAAGACGGTGAATTTCCTATGGGCGCCGGTTTTGGCAAATTCCTCAATCACTTTGTAAGGTAGATGATCACCGATGCTGGTGGATGATAGGACACTTAGCTCGATGGATGCTGTAAAACAGGACTCAATTTCATACCCAGAAGATAACCAGCAGTCCAAACGGAGTCTGCGAATCCTGCGCGGCGCTACAATTATCACCATGGATCCTCAACGGCGCATCGTCCAGAATGGCGCCTTGGTCATCGAGTCTGGTCGTATTGCCTGGTTGGGCGAGGACAATGAGCTTCCTATCCACTTCAAAGAGCATCCTTTTGACTGGCTGTCTGAAAGGTACATCTTCCCAGGATTTGTGAATCTGCATACTCATGCTGCCCTGGTTGTTTTGCGGGGTGTAGGCGATGATAGAGGGATTGCTCCGGCCTATAGCCCAAGGGTCCCGCAGGGAGTGTTTCTATCGCCTGAAGATGTTTATTCCCTGGCTCTGTTGGGTGGCTTGGAGGCGATTCAGTTTGGTGCTACCTGTATCGTAGATAACTACATTTACGAACATCAAGCAGCAAAGGCATTTGAATTATTGGGATTAAGGGCTGTTGTCAGCGAACGGTTACATGACGCCGACTTGTTTCGAGTTCCAAATGGTCTCTATCAATTTGACTCCTCTCAAGGAGAAAAATTGGTGGAACGGGCTTTGGAACTGATTGAAACCTGGAATGGAGCTACGCAAGGTCGCATTCACGCATGGCTGGGTCCTCATGCGCCCGACACCTGCTCAAAAGCCTACTTACAACGGATTGCCTTGCTCGCTGACGAATTGGGGATTGGCATGGTAATTCATCTAGCGCAAAGCCAGCAAGAAGTCGCCCAAATTCGTACAAGCTACAACAAAACCCCTGTGGCTTATTTGGATGAGTTGGAGATTCTGGGCCCCAGAACGATTGCTGGACATTGCATCTACCTGACTGAAATGGATAAAGAGCTATTGGCGAGCAGTGGAACCCAGATCTGTCACCTGAGCGGGAGTAACGCCAAAGGCGGCATGATGGCCCCGATACGAGATCTGATTGAGAGGGGGGCCAATGTTGGCTTAGGAACGGATAATATGGCGGGCGACATGATCGAAGCCATGCGTTTGGCAGTATGCACCGCCCGGATGCGCGCGGAGCATCCACAGGCCATGCGTGCTATCCAGGCGCTAGAGATGGCCACCCTGGGAGGCGCTCGCGCCTTGGGCATGCAGGATGAGATCGGATCACTTGAAATAGGGAAACGCGCAGATCTGATCGTGGTGGATTTTCGCAAAGCCCATCTATCACCCGTCATTGATCCGATCGCTAACTTAATCTACAACGGGCTGGCCAGTGATGTGGAGCAGGTATTTGTGGATGGTGAACAACTGGTGAAGGATGGACGCTCTACTCGCGTCGAACTTGAAGAGGTGCTTTTGGAGGTGCAGGGCCGAACGGAAGCCTTATGGGACAAGATGAAACCTCTATCGCTGGATGGAAAGATCAATGATGATTGATTTACTTCTTATACATGGGACAGTTATTCCAATGGACCCCTCTCGTCGGATATTGGGGGACGGAGCAGTTGCTGTTGACCAGGGTCGTGTTCTTGAGGTTGGAGAGAGCAACTCTCTGGCACAAAGGTTCAAGGCTCAGCAAATGATTGATTGTCATGGGCAGATTGTGCTTCCGGGACTGATTGACGCCCATGGCCATGCGGGTCATTGCCTGCTGAAAACAATCGCTTCCGACACGCCTTCTATCTGGAGCCGGTTCATCACCTATGTTTATCAGCATTTCACCACGGATGAATTTTGGTATATAGAAGGCCGTCTCTCTGCGCTGGAGCGCTTAAAAGCCGGGATCACCTGTGGCCTCAGCGTAATTGGCTCCGAGCCGCGAAGCGATGACCCAGTTTTTGCGTCCAACCATGCGCGGGCATATGCCGACTTGGGTCTAAGAGCGGTTATCGCGGTGGGCCCATGCAATCCTCCATGGCCGCACTCGTTCAGCCGTTGGCATCATGGTCGACGAGAGGTGAAGCAGGTGTCATTCCAAGCAGCCATAGAAGGGGCTGCAGCAGCAATTGAAGCCTGGAACCACGGAGCGAATGATCGCATTCGAGTGTTTATCACTCCTTTTCTAATTGTCCCTTCCCTTGATTCATCGGGGCCTACTCCAGCCGATTTGGCTATTAGCCTCACCTCTCATGACCGTGAGCAATCCAGGCAAGTGCGCGAAATAGCTGAACGCTACCAAACCAGGATTCATTCGGATGCCTTTGGAGGAATGGTTCGTCTTGCCGCCCAGGATGAATATGGACTGCTAGGACCGGATGTCTCGTTGCAGCACTGCAATGGTCTTTCTGTTGAAGAAATCCGCATTCTTGCGGACACAGATACTCGTGTAGGTCATACGCCTGGGCCGTCTCAAGGCCGAGCTCGCTGTCCTGTTCCAGAACTTATGGAAGCGGGTGTGACTGTGGCTGTGGTTACGGACGGCACTTCACCTCGCACCCCCTTTGACCTATTCCAGGCCGCCAGAAAAGCCCAATTAGTACAACAATTGTTGATGAAAGATGCTTTCTATCTGCCGCCTGGAAAACTCCTGGAAATGATCACCATTGATGCGGCGCGAGTGTTGGGATGGGATAACGAAATCGGCTCCTTAGAACCAGGTAAGAAAGCAGATATGATCCTGGTGGATTGGCATCAGCCGCATCTGACCCCAGCTTTTATGCCCGTTCACCGGTTGATCTACCAGGCTTGCGCCAGTGATGTCTCAATGGTGATCGTTGACGGACGTATATTGATGCAAGATCGTAAGGTTTTATCTGCTGATGAAACAGAGATTCTTGCTGCCGCTCAGGCAGAGGCAGAAGCGTTGGTTAGCAGGGCTGATCTGGCAGAACATATGGAACTGCCATCCTCTTTTTGGGGCAAACCGCGGTTGACCTTCGACAAACCGCGTTCGAAGGAGAATTTATCTCTTGGGTAATAGTCAGCTTTATAAAACAATACGAACGGGATGATGCAAATGAGTCACCTTTTTCAATTGAAACCGCTAGTCATCGCAGCGCTACATTTACCGCCTTTTGTGCGGGGCCAAATGAACGATCCGGCGAGGTTAGAAGATTATTTGTTGCACAATCTGGACGTGTTCTCACGGGGTGGAATTCCTGCCGTCATTCTGCAGGATGAGACGCCTGCCACCACAGCTTATCCAGAAACGATTGCAATGATGTCCAGTCTGGCGCGTTTGGCCCGACGAGAGTTTCCAGACATGGAATACGGGATCATCACCGAAGCTCATGATCCTATTGCAGCTTTGGCGGTGGCGGCCGCCAGTGGGGCTTCCTTTGTGCGCATTAAGGTCTTTGTCGGCGCTATGATGAAGCCATCTGGTATCTTACCGGGATGCGGCATTGAAGCAGTTGCTTATCGCAGGATACTGATGCGAAATGACATCGCTATTCTGGCGGATGTTTTCGATCGAACAGGGATTCCACTTGGAAATGTGCCCTTGGAACGAGCTGAGCGCTGGGCTTTACAAATCGGCGCGGATGCTCTGGTTTTGACCGGCGCCAGTTTTCAAGAGTCGCTGGACATGCTTGACGCCGCCAGGTCTTGTGGTTTGCAATGTCCTTTGATCCTTGGGGGCAGCGTCACCGCAGAGAATGTCGGTGAAGTTTTTGCTAGAGCAGATGGCGTGATCGTAAGCTCGGCGCTGAAACGCCAGCCCACTCGCTCTGATGATTTGGTCTATTGGGACCTGACAAAAGTTGAGGCCTTCATGGATAAAGCATGGGCAGCTATTGCTACACTTTAGTCTAAATCGGGGGATCGTGGTGAAAATTTTGGTTATCAACGGTAACACCAACGCTTCAATCACCAATGAGGTTGAGAGGACCGGGCGTCAGGTTGCGTTTCCAGGTACAGAGGTGGTCGCGTTAACCCCAAACGTTGGGCCGCCGACTGTGGAAGGCTATCTGGACGGCCAACTCTCGGCATTGGGGGTGTGTGAGGCAATCGCTGCCCATCAAGTAGAAGCCGATGCGTTTGTGATCGCCTGTTTCAGTGACCCTGGTCTCTATGCAGCGCGTGAATTTAGTGTAAAACCGGTGGTGGGTATTGCTCAGGCGTCTATGATTACCGCTATACAACTGGGCTATCGGTTTGGTTTGCTTTCACCACAGCCTCGCCTGCGCCCGGTATTAGAAGGGCTGGTCCGTTATTATGGATTCCAAGAACATTTTGGGGGGATATGGACGATCAATCGAAGCGTCGCGGAGGTTGTAAACTCAGGTGACAGACTAAATATTTTCCTCAAGGCCGCGCAATGTTTCGTACAACAAGCCGATGTGCAGGTTCTCATTTTGGCTGGGGCTGTCTTCTCAGGGTTAGATGTGGCGATGAGCCAGCACCTGGGTAAACCCGTTCTTGATCCTGTCAAGTGCGCCATGATACAGGCTCAGGGATTAGTTTTGTTGCCAACTAATGTTGCCAACAAAACTAATGGCTTACCGCTATCCTTTCAATCCAGCAATCAAGACCTACCGACAATTTCTGCGCTGATTGACAGAAGCATGAAAGAAAAATTTTCCCATTGAGGTATGCGATGTCCTATCAATCTTATGTCTCACCAATTCTGTCCCCCGAATTTGCCTTAGACGATCATGCTCGACAGGTGATCGTTGATCTTTACGAAAAAGAACGGGCTAAATCTCTGATTTTGCCCACAGATGACCCGCTGGACCCAAAACGTCGCCAGCGCGTCGAGATCACCTGGGACGAGATGCAAGTTCAGCCAGAAGTGATCCGAAAGACCTTGGATCTGGAGCGCGATGCGATCCGGTCTTCGGCCGAGTTTTTTGCAACAGAGTCGATAGATCGAATCATCATGGTAGGTTGTGGGGATTCGCTCGCCAGCATGATTGGCGTCCGATACGCTTTTGAATGCCTATTGAATGTCCATACTGAAGTGATTCAGGCGTTGGATTTCGCCTATTATTACAACCGCTATGTTGATCCTTGTACGCTGGTCATCACGCTGAGTTCCAGTGGGGCCACTACTCGCGTGGTGGAAGCGATGTTCATGGCGCGGCTCAGAGGGGCAAAATCGCTCTCTTTATCGAACACCCCTGGCTCCCCGTTGATGGTCGAGGCGGATCGCGGCATCCTGATTCATGCAGAACGGAAAGGATGGCCTACTCAATCTTCTACCGCAGCGATGGCGACGCTGTTGCAATTCCTGATCGATTATGCTGCTGCTTGTCGATTGGACCGGAATGCGATCCAGAGATTTCAAGCTGATCTGGATCATGCACCCGATTGGATAGCAACGGTGTTGGCGGAAAACAACGAAATCATGCTGCAAATCGCGCAGGCAGAGTGGATGCGAAAGATGTATCTGTTTACCGGGGGAGGGCCATGTTATGCTGCGGCTATTTTTGGGGCCGCAAAAGTAAAAGAGTGTTCACCCGATCAAGCGTTAGCTGTTCAAATGGAAGAGTTCCATCACTATAACTCGTTGAAAGCGGGCGATCCGCTTTTCATTTTGGCTCCCGATGGCTACAGCTTGCCGCGTGCAGTTGATACCGCGCGGGAGGCCAAACGGTGGGGCGGCCAGGTTTACTCTCTTGTCACCAAGAATAATGCCGCTCTTAATGATTTTTCTGACATGGTGTTCAAACTTCCGGCTGTACCTGAAGAATTTTCTGCTCTAGTTTACACCATACCTCTGCAATTGTTTGGCTACCATGTCGCTATGGAAAAATTCCGCCGCGCTGAGATTGAGTTCAAAGGAAAGGATTGACGAATGCGGACGAGAGTGCGTTCACGTTTCATCATTGGGTATGATGGGCAGGATCATATCGTGTGGGAAAACGGCGAATTGGTTTATGAGGATGATCGAATCATATTCGTTGGGTTTTCGTTCCCAGGAGAATTAGACTGTGAGGTCGAAGCTGGCAATGCGATTGTCTCCCCAGGCTTTTTGGATCTGAACGCCCTGGCGGATATTGACACGACAATTATGAACTATGATCAACCCATGCGCATCAGCGCGGGAATGGGATGGTCGGAGGATTATCTGAAGTCTGGCCCGCGAGAGCTTTCTGACCCAGAGGAAGAAGCCTTTAAAATTCGTTATGCCTTGACCCAGTTGATCTACAATGGCATCACGACCGCATTTCCAGTTACATCTCTCCTATATCGGGCCTGGGCGGAAACCAAAGCAGAATTTGCGCGGGTTGCCGAAATTGCCCATGAACTTGGTATCAGAGTTTATCTGGGCCCTAGTTACAGGTCGGGAGTGCATGTAGTGCGCCCAGACGGTAGCCGCTATCGTTATTGGGATGAGGCTCGCGGATTAGAAGGTTTGCGCCAGGCAGTGGAATTCATCCAGGAATATGACGGCGCTTATTCAGGATTGGTGCGCGGCTTGTTGGTGCCATCCACTGTTGAAACCTGCACAACCGGGCTTCTGAAACAAACTCGTCGTTGGTCAGATGAGTTAAAAGTGCCTGTGCGCCTGCATGCGACTCAATCCTACCGTGAATTTCAACTCATTCAGCAGGATTTTGGGAAAACGCCTGTGCAATATTTGCACGATATTGGTTTCCTGAACGAAAGGACGATATTACCGCATGCCATTTATCTTAATGGTTATTCACGCGTGGATTGCGGTGTCGGCCCAGACCTGGATATCCTGCAGGATAGCGGCTTGATCGTCGCTCATTGTCCCTTCGCCATAGCGCGGGCGGGAGTTGCTATGGAGTCGTTTGAACGTTTTGTGCGGAAAGGTATCCGACTTGCCATGGGCACCGATTGTTTCCCAAGTGATATGTTATTCAATCTTCGTCTTGGAAGTATCATGTGCCGTTTTGTTGAAGGTACCCATGATGTCGGAAAAACGTCCGACCTTTTCCGAGCGGCGACGATTTGGCCTGCAAACTGGTTAGGCCGGATGGACCTGGGCCGCCTAGCCGAAGGCTCGAAAGCCGATTTCTTCATCGCCTCACTAGATGGATTCCACATCGGGCAAATAGATGACCCCATTCGCACGTTGATCTTATATGGGGCAAGCACGGATATCCAGACGGTGGTCATTGATGGCCGCATGGTGATGGAAAATCGCCGCATTTCGGGTATGAATAATGCGGAGTTCTCTATCAGAGCTCAAAACTACTACGAAAAGCTGAAAAAATCCTTTAGCGAACGGGATTACTTACACCGCTCCGCTGATGAGTTGTTCCCGTCAGGCTTTCGCTTGGTGAAACAAACGTAAGTTCAGCCGTCTGGAGTATCGCAATTCACTGCTTTGGATAGCAAAGGAGGTAGATATAAGATATTGGAAAATATATGAAAGAATGAATGGTTTGTCACATGCTTTATCGAATCAGAAAACTTTTGAACAATTTGGAGGAAGTATGTTGAAACACTCACTTTACCTGATCACTGTGTTGATCGTTGCACTTGGGATGCTCCTGGCATCCTGCGCCCCCGCGGCTACCAAAGTCCCGCCTGCGACGGAAGCTCCGACCGAACCACAGGCTCCAGCTGCCACCGAAGCACCTGTGATTACTGAAGCCTCCGCTGCGATGGAAGATGCCACTTTGATTTATGCCGTCCCGGCGGATGCACGCTCGCTTGACCCTTCTCGAGCTGCCGGCCGGTTGGATGTCTCTATCATCTATTCGATCTGTGACTTGATGGCGATCCGAGACACCAATGGCGTTTCTCAGCCCCATGTCGCCGAATCTTGGACGCGGTTGGATCCATTAACCTGGGAAATTAAGATTCGTAAGGGCATCACTTTCACCAATGGCGAACCGCTTAACGCGGAAGCGGTGAAGTTCACAATGGAACGCGCTCGCATCCCGGAGTTTAATGACAACTATCAGCTGCCAGCGCAGACAAAGTTGAAGGAAGTCAAGATCATTGATGATTACACTGTGCATTTCATCACCGAAGAACCGGCGAACACAATGGAATTCTGGTTTGCCGAGTCACCGATCATTCCTCCCAAGTACTATGGGGAGAATTCCATTGATGCCGTGGCAGAAAAACCGCTCTGCTCTGGTCCCTATAAATTCGTGGAATGGGTAAAAGACGATCATATCACCCTAGAACGCAATGAGGATTATTGGGGACCAAAACCAGCGTTCAAGAGGATTATCTTCCGCGTTATTCCTGAGGAAAGCGCTCGTATTAATGAACTGCGCGCTGGCAACATTGATGTCGCTTCTGCTCTTACCCTTGATCAAGCTCCTCAGGCGAATTCAGATGTATCTATTGCCAAATACGTTGTTGGTTTGCGCAAGATGCACCTCGGAATCTCTCAAACCAGTACGAATGAGGCTTTGAGAGATAAGCGTGTTCGCCAGGCGCTGAACTATGCCATTGACAAAGAGGCGATCGTTAATGATCTGTTGGGAGGCAAAACCACGATTTTGAAGAGCTATGTCAATCCCCCCAACAACAACCCTAACCTCAAGCCTTACACGTATGATCCTGAGAAGGCCAAAGCGCTGCTTGCAGAAGCTGGTTATCCGAATGGATTTGATGTGGTCATTCAGGGCCGCGCCAGCGCATATGGCTTTGATAAAGAGATCATGACAGCAGCTGCAGAATATCTGAAGGCTGTGGGGATCAACGCTACAGTTGAGGTTATGGAAAACGGCGTTTATCTGGATGCCCTGGATCAAAAGAAACTGGCTGGCCTGAATTGGCACGGTTGGGCGGCGTTGATCAACCCCATTGTAGAAAATTTGATCCTCACATGCGGTCATGTGGATAACGCCGTAGATTACTGCAATCCAGAGTTCGATAAGCTCTACAATCAGATGTTGTCAGAATCCGATCCTGCCAAACGCCAGGAGCTCAATTTCCAGATGCAAGAGATTGCCTGGGATGATGCGCCATGGGTGTTCTTGTGGCATCTGCCGATGGTCTATGGCATTTCCAAAGACATAGACTACGAACCGCGCCCCGATGGTTACATTTTCTTGTGGGAGGCGAGGCCCAAGTAGTTCTAACTTGATTGCTCAGTAATCGTGTTCGGCGACACGGTCGCCGAACACGATTAAAATATCGTTGTGCGGAGGTGCAATGGTTACCTATATATTACGCCGTTTATTCCAGGGTTTTTTCACTTTTTTAGGGGTCTCGGCGCTGGTTTTTTTCATGGGCCGCGCTACCGGCGACCCGATTCGGTTGATGGTTCCAGAGACCGCGACAAAAGAACAGCGCGAAGAAGTACGGAAACGCCTAGGGCTGGACCAGCCGATACTGATCCAGTATGGTGTGTTTTTGGGTAATCTGGCGCGCGGCGATCTGGGTCGTTCATATTTACAGCGAGATGAAGTTAGCAAACTTGTTCTGAGTCGAATGCCAGCAACCCTGGAGCTGGCGCTGTTTTCGATGTTAATTGGCATTATCGTTTCGATTCCCCTAGGAATTTTTGTCGCTCTGAAACGCAACACAGCTTGGGACCTTCTTGGTAGTACGCTCGCCCTATTGGGCCAGGCAACTCCCAATTTCTGGCTTGGGATGGTATTGATTATCGTCTTCGCAGTTGAGCTTAAGTGGTTACCGATTTCTGGCCGAGGCACTTTCGCTCAATTGGTTTTGCCTGCGGTTACTCTTGCCATGGCCTCTTTGGGGTATTTCACCCGCTTGATGCGCTCCAGCATGTTGGATGTTTTGAGTCAGGATTATATGCGTACTGCCCGCAGTAAAGGAGCTACGGAAAGCTTGGTCCTGACAAGACATGGTCTCAAAAACGCGTTGATCCCTGTTATTACCATGATGGGGATGCAGTTTGGGAATGTGTTGACAGGCGCATTTATCATCGAGACCGTCTTCGCTTGGCCAGGAATCGGACGCCTGGGAGTAAATTCTCTGTTTGAGCGCGATTTTCCGGTTATTCAAGGGGTGATTATCCTCAGCTCAGTGGTGTTTGTGATTTCGAATTTGATTGTGGATGTGCTTTACTCTGTGTTAGATCCGCGCATCCGTTTGGAGTAGCTGGGAATTAAATTATGGGATCAACATTAGAGGCTGACTTCACCAAAATTCGTAAATGGCGTCTGCCCCGTTTCTGGGAAGCGCTTCTGACAAGTCCTACTGGACTATCTGGCACTTTGATTCTGGTATTGCTGATCGGAGTGGCGATTTTCGCCCCTCAAATTGTCCCCTATAATCCCGATCAACTGGCAATGCGTTCCCGCCTCAGCCCGCCATCCTTCCAGGTTGCGCGGCCTGGCGAACCGCCGCATTTCTTCGGCACCGATTCTCTCGGGCGCGATCTGTTCAGCCGCGTCATCTTCGGCGCTCGAATTTCTCTGTTGTTGGGATTAACCGCATCTTTTATCGGCGGCGTTGTCGGGGTGACGTTGGGGATGTTGGCAGGATACTATGGCGGCTGGGTTGACTCGATCATCAGCTGGATGATTAATGTTCAATTGGCATTTCCATTCACCTTGCTGGCTATTTTCATTATCGCAATATTCGGCGGCGGGCTAGATAAGCTGATCGTTGTCCTGGCCTGGGCCACCTGGGTGAATTACGCCCGCATTATGCGCGGCCAGGTCATTCAAATTAAGAACAATGATTACATTCAGGCTGCCTATACTATGGGCGCCCGCCCTTGGCGGGTGATGTTTTTACATATCTTGCCCAACGCAATCTCACCACTGACGGTTGTTACAACGTTCACTTTCGCGTCGGTGATTTTACAGGAATCTGCGCTCAGTTTCTTAGGCTTGGGTGTAGATATCCGCATCCCCACCTGGGGGTCAATCCTCAGTGATGGACGCAATTATCTGCAAAATGCCTGGTGGATAGCGACTTTGCCTGGTATTGCCTTATTAATTACGGCTTTGGGCGCCAATTTGTTTGGAGATTGGCTGCGAGATTATCTTGATCCGCGTCTGCGGGTGCAGTGAGCGATGATCGCCGAAATGGAGCGACCCTTCTATGCTCGATCTGGTTTGTTTAGGTAATTTGACTATTGATGATGTGGTGCTGCATGATGGCTCGACTCGCATGGCCTGTTTTGGTGGCGATGCCGTCTATGCGGCGCTCTCGGCTAGGTTGTGGTCTGATGCAGTAGCTTTGGTAGCGCCTGTGGGTAGAGATTATCCCCTTGCTCATCTCGCTCGCCTTGAGGCAGCCGGTTTTGAAGCGCATGGTTTACCACAACGCGATGTTCCAACCTATCGCAATTGGGTGATTTATGAAGACGATGGCCGCCGCACCTGGGTGCCCAGGAGCGAAGCCAATGATTTCTATGTGTTATCTCCCATTCCAACAGATATCCCCTCTAAATACCTCCATGCTCGGGCGTTTCTGATCTTAGCGATGGACCTGGTTGCTCAGGAAAACCTTGTGGCTAGTTTGTCCGCCAGTGCCAGAAGGGCTGTTCTCGCCCTCGACCCCAAGGACGATTACATTTTCGGTAACGAATCGCGGCTCTTGAAATTAATCTCACAGGTTGATATTTTTCTGCCCAGTGAGATTGAAGTGGAGCGCCTGCTTGGTCATCGGGACTTTGCCGCCGCTGCCAGGTATTTTGCCAGCCTCGGTTGTAAAATTGTGGCGATTAAGATGGGCGAAAATGGATCGCTTATCTATGAAACTCGCAAGGACAGGATCACCATCATCCCTGCTGTACGCACCCGTGTTGTAGATACAACCGGCGCTGGCGATTCCTTTAGTGGGGGTTTCCTGGCCCGATATGTACAAACGGGTGATTGTGTTCAGGCAGGTTTATGCGGCGCGGTTTCTGCTTCATTTACTATCGAGAATTTTGGGGCAAACCATTTATTTGAAGTAACGCCTGTTCAGGCCCAAGAACGGTTAAACAGTTTCTTGGCCTCAATTAGTGGTTCGATTACTCCTCAAAACTCCTTCTACTTTCCAAATTCCGAGGAAAAGGACCGATGACAGCCTTGTTGTTAGACGTGCAGGATTTGGAAACCCGCTTTAAGACGCGCGATGGGTATATCCATGCGGTAAACGGTGTTTCTTTTCAGCTAAGAGAGCACGAAACGCTGGGTATTGTTGGTGAAAGCGGTTGCGGTAAGAGCGTTACAATGATGTCTTTATTGCGCTTGATCCCTTCGCCGCCCAGCGAAGTGGTCAACGGCAGAGCCTTTTATCGTCAAATAGATCTTCTAAAAGCGTCCGACGATGAAATCCGCCGATTACGTGGGTCTGAGTTGTCCATGATCTTTCAAGACCCGATGACTTCATTCAATCCTGTCCTCACGATCGGCGCACAGGTTGCAGAGCCTTTAACCATTCATCGAGGGTTCTCTCAAGAGGAGGCGATGGAAAAAGCCGCCGAAATGCTCTCCCTGGTGGGCATTCCGAATGCCCGCGAACGTTTGAATAATTATCCCCATCAATTCTCAGGCGGTATGCGCCAGCGGGCGATGATCGCCATGGCGCTGATCTCTTCACCAAAAATCTTAATTGCCGATGAACCTACTACAGCATTGGATGTCACTATCCAAGCGCAGATTGTTGATCTTATCAGAGAGCTGCGTAATGAGTTGGGCATGGCGATCATCTGGATTACCCATGACTTGGGGGTGATTGCGGGCCTTGCAGAGCGGGTTATGGTAATGTATGCAGGTTATATTGTGGAGGAAGCAACAGTAGATGATTTGTACGATCATCCACAACACCCCTATTCCATTGGTTTGTTGGGAAGTCTGCCGCGCTTGGACGCCAGCAAACGCCATCGTTTGATCTCTATTGATGGACTACCGCCGATATTGACACAAAAGCCCGCTTATTGTCCTTTTCTAGATCGCTGTCGCTATGCTATTGAACGCTGCCGCAAAGCAAACCCTCCATTGCTTGAGATTTCCCCCACCCATCGTGCTGCCTGCTGGGTGAATCCAAAAACGGGAAAAGAGCGCCTATGAATCAAAGAACGCTTTTACAAGTGGAAAATCTGGTGGTGCATTTTCCGATCCAAAAGGGATTTCTTTTTCAGAAGACAGTTGCCGTTGTCCATGCAGTTGATGGTGTGACTTTCCAAATCCACCAAGGCGAGACGCTCGGATTAGTTGGCGAATCCGGTTGTGGTAAATCAACTACAGGACGAGCGATCATCCAGCTTCAACGGCCGACTTCAGGAAAGGTGGTCTTCGAAGGTCATGACTTAACAGTTATGGATGGAGAAGATCTCCGCCGCATGCGGCGACGAATGCAAATGATCTTTCAGGATCCATATTCCAGTTTAAACCCTCGCATGACGGTTCACCAGCTTGTCAGCGAGCCAATGGCGATTCATCATCTTTATCCTGGTAAAGCGCGCACAGAGCGAGTGGCAGAATTGCTAAACATGGTGGGATTAAACCCCGCCTTTGCCAATCGCTATCCCCATGAGTTCTCAGGTGGTCAGCGTCAACGCATTGGGATTGCGCGCGCTCTGGCGCTGGAGCCTTCGCTTGTCATCTGTGATGAACCGATTTCAGCCCTCGATGTGTCCATTCAGGCTCAAGTTGTCAATCTTTTGGAAGATCTTCAAGAGTCGCTTGGGTTGACGTACTTGATGATTGCCCATGATCTCTCGATGGTACGCCATATCAGCGACCGAGTGGCCGTAATGTACCTTGGGATTATCGTAGAGCTAACAGACAGCGCTACCCTGTATCGGAAACCATTGCATCCTTACACTCAGGCGTTATTATCTGCTGTGCCGATACCGGATCCCAAAGCAGAGCGCAAACGCCAACGGATTATCCTTCAGGGAGATGTGCCTTCACCGATCCATCCCCCTTCCGGCTGCCATTTTCGTACTCGCTGTCCTCTGGCGGCGGCTATTTGCACTGAATTGGAACCTGAATTTCGCGAGGTGAGTCCTGGTCACTGGGTGGCCTGTCACATGGTTTAGGGCAGGGTTTTCGAATGCAATTCAGCAGATCTTGAAAATTCCCTGTTCAATCTCTAGGACAAATTTTTCGGTCATTCGAGCGATAAACTCCTTCAACGCCGGGTAGTTGCTGCCCTGCCAGATTTTCTCTCGGAACTGCTCTGCCTGAGCCTGAGACCAGCCGACAGGTTTCTGTGCAGAGAGCAAATAGAACGCGTTCATAAGGTATTTCGCCATACAATGGATGAGTGTTTTACCTGCTGGCAAATCGAGCATGACGCGCTCAAAAGCCCAACAACAGGTGATCGTTTCAGATTTGGTAAAGTCTCGTGGTAGAGGATAGTTTCTCCCGCTTCTGGGCAAAAAGGGAGCAATTTATGCAAGTGCGCCCTAAGAAAACACAGATGGCAACCGGCTGCGCATCCTGCGCCTGCTGGCGCGCCAGCCGCTGACAGTGGAGCAACTGGCGGAGATGTTGGGGCTGCGCCCCTCCACAGTCTCCC
>Ga0226835_1000694_pt1 | contig 29313 bp, 23 predicted proteins | sample LAC_MetaG_1_FD_163627 | JGI IMG/M metagenome (GOLD analysis project Ga0226835, IMG submission 163627) | Anaerobic ammonium oxidizing microbial communities from anammox membrane bioreactor (MBR) in UC Berkley, California, United States -... | ecosystem: Engineered > Bioreactor > Anaerobic >...
TGTAGCGCAGGAGGCCGCACAGGGCGTCGCCGTCGACGGCGCCGTCGAAGGCGGGATGGGCCCGCAGGGCGTCGAGCCCGGAACCGAACACGAAGTCGCCGCCCGCCGAGCCGTAGTAGAGCGGCTTCTCCCCGAAGCGGTCACGGGCCAGGGTGAGACGCCTCTCCGCCCGGTCCCACACCCCGAGGGCGAACATCCCGTCGACCGCGCCGAGCGCGTTCGCGAGGCCCCAGCGGGCTATGGCTTCCAGCAGCACCTCGGTGTCGGAGTGCCCTCGGAAAGCCACCCCGGCTGCCTCCAGACGGGCGGCGAGTTCCCGGCGGTTGTAGACCTCGCCGTTGAATGTGAGCACGAAGCGCCCGCCGGCGGAGACCATCGGCTGGTGCCCCGACTCGCTCAGGTCGACGATGCGGAGCCGCCGGTGGGCGAGCCCGATACCCGCCTCGGCGTCGGTCCACGTCCCGTGGCCGTCGGGGCCGCGGTGGCGGGTCGTCGCCCCCATCGCCGCGGTGAGCGCGGCGATGGCCTCGGCGCTGAACGCGCCCGGCGACAGCACGCCGGCGATGCCGCACATCAGCGGGCCACCTCGGCCGCTGCCGGGCGGGCATCCGATGGGAGTCCCAAGACCTCCAGGTAGGTCTCCTCGATGCGCCGGACGGCCGCCCGCGCGTCGAACCGGCTCGCCGCCTCCGCCGAGCCCCGCGCGAGCCGGGCCCGCAGCTCCGGGGAGGCCACCACCCGGGCGAGCGCATGGGCCAGGGCCTGCGGGTCGCCGGGGGCGACGAGCAGGCCGTTCACGCCTTCGGTGACCACGCTCGGCACCCCTCCGACGGCCGTGGCCACGACGGGCAGACCCAGGGCGCTGGCCTCCATCAGCGCCACCGGCAGGCCCTCCTGGTCGGAGGAGAGCGTGAACACGTCGAACGCCGCCATCACCGACAGGACATCGTCGCGGTATCCGAGGAACCGGAACGCGTCGCCGAGGCCGAGCCGTTCGTGCTCCTGCTCCAACTCCGTCTGCAACGGACCCTGCCCGACGCTGAGGAACACAGTTTCCGGGCGCGCGTCCAGGACGGCCGACGCGGCGCGGAGCAGGGTCGGGTAGGCCTTCTCCGGGCGCAGGTTGGCTACGACTCCGACCACGACCGTGCCGTCGGCGATGCCGAGCTCTCGGCGGGCGACCGTGCGATCGCCATGATGGGCGCTCACCGCCGCCGTGTCGATGCCGTGGACGAGCGTCAGCGTGCGACGCCGCAGGCGGGGTGACGCGGAGTCGCGGGCCGGGTCCGACACGGCGAGGCGCGCGTCGTCGAGCGCGTAGGTCACCCGGTTGGCGAGCCGGGTGGTGGTGCCGTAGCAGTCCCAGCTGTTGTGCTCGGTGTAGACGAGCCGTGGCCGGTGGGGGAGCGTCCGCAGGAGCGGGCGCGAGAGCGCCGCCGGCAGTGGAGAGTGGGTGTGCACCACATCGATCCGCTCGCGGCGAACGGTACGGACCAGGTCGGCGAGCCAGCGGGGATCGACGCTCGACCCGCTCCCGAGCCGGTCTACGGGTACGCCGAGGGCACGGAGCTCGTCGACCACGCTGTGCGGACGGTCGACGAGGTGGGCGGCGCGATAGTCGAAGCGGGCCTTGTCGCTGAAGCGGGCGTGGGCTACGAGGAGTCGTTCCATGCCGCCCTGGCCGAGGCCTTTGGCGAGCCACAGCACCCGGATCGGTTCGGAAGACGTGTTCAACCTCGGGTGCTCGGCCGCAGGTGAGCCGTCAGGGTGCGGAACCACGCGTCGCCCACCGCGCTCCAGTCGAAACGGTCCATCGATGTCGAATCCGGACGTGATGATACCGCGCTGTGCACCGCGTCCCGCCAGGTGGGCAGCGGCGCCTCGGGCTTGACGAGGCGGATCGCGGGATGGATCGACGCGATCGCGCCCACGTCGGAGGCCGCCACTCCCACCCCGGCCATCAAGGCCTCGATCACCACCCCCGGCATGCCCTCCGTGCGGCTGGTGAGGAGCAGCGCGTCGGCCATCGCGTAGACCGGCCGGACGTCGGTCACGTTGCCGAGCGAGAGGAACCGCCCGGGGAGCAACCGCGACCCCAGGGCCTCGACCTCGCCCCGCCGAGGGCCGTCGCCGGCGATCACCAGGTTGGTGTGCTCGAGGCCGGCCACGATCCGGACCGCGAGGTCGGGGCGCTTCTCCTCGGTGAGCGCCCCCACAAGAGCCACGGTGGGGTCGGTGTTGCCGAGGCGCTCGGCCTTGGCTCTTCCCCGCTCGGCGGCGGTCGCGGGTGGGAACTCCGAGGCGCGCCGGGCGTTGGGGATGCTGGTGACCTCGCCGACGCCGTAGTGGCGGCGGATCCACTCCGCCGCACCGTCCCAGAGGGCCACCACCGCCGCGGCGCGCCGCATCTGAAGGCCCGTACGCCGCCGGCGGGCGGCACCGCCCGCCCAGGCCGCCGGGTCGCCGATGCTCCGGTAGATCCACGGTGTACCCGTACCGGCCAGCGCGGCCGCGCAGGCTGGGAGCGTCGTCGACCCGAACGCGACCACGAGATCGAAACTGCGTCCGGCCTTCCTGAGGCCCCGGAGGGTCTCAATGCCCAGGGGCCGGTGCCCGAGGACCTCGACCGGCAGCCCGGTCGAGTCGTCGCCAGGCCCGCTCAGCGCGACGACCGCCGCAGGCAGGCCCCGCGCCTCGAGTTCGTGCGCCACGCGCGACCCCTCGATCTCGGCCCCGCGGCGAGCGTTCGAGGTCAACACGACGAGGATCCGCGACCCGGCCGCCATCGACACGGCAGGCGAGGGTACCGAAGGGGTGGCACGGAGCAGACCGGCACCAGCCCACGCCGGCCCCTTCCCCGGCCGTGTGGGCCATCCAACCCGTGTGCCGGTGACGTTCTGGTACTGGCCTCCGCTCTCTATCATTCAGGGTCGTGCGCGAGAGCAGGGCCGGTCTGATCGCCGGGCTGGCGGTGGTCGCCGGCCTGCTCGCGGCCATGGCGATGTTCATCAACGTGGCCGACTACGACATGGCGGTCGCCGCCGTGGTCGCGCTCGTGCTGGTGGTGGCGTCGTACCCGGTGTTCCAGTGGCTGGGCCGCGCCGACGACGACCCCCTCCTCCCCCGCATCCTCATCGGCGCGCTAGTAGCCAAGCTCGGCTTCTCGGTCGTGCGGTACTGGGTGGTCAACACCCTGTACGGCGGCGCGGGCGACTCGCTGCGCTACGACCACGACGGCTGGCTGTTCGCCCAGGCCGTCCGGCACGGATCGCTGCTCCCGTCGATACCGTCGATCGACACCGTGGAGGCCGGCACCCGCAACATCATCAAGCTCACCGGATACGTATACGCGGTCATCGGGCGTTCGATGCACGGCGGCTACTTCTTCTACGCCTGGTTGGCGTTCCTCGGCTGCCTGATCTTCGCCCGGGGCGCGCGCCGGGCGTTCCCCGAGCTCGACCAGCGGCGCTACCTGCTGCTGGTGCTGTTCTGGCCGTCGCTGCTGTTCTGGCCCAGCTCCATCGGCAAGGACGCCGTGATGGTCTTCCTGTTAGGGGTGGCGTTCTACGGGGCGAGCCTCCTCCTGGGCCCGCGGGCGCGGCTGGTGGGGGCGGTGCCGTTCGTGGCGGCGGTCGGCGGGATGATGCTGATCCGCGACCACGTGGCGATGATGGCGGCGGTGGCGCTCGCGCTGGCCCTGGTCTTCGCGTTCTTCGGCGGAGACCGGGCGCCGCGCTCCGGCCGACGGCGGGTCGTCCGCATCGTCGCCCTCGCGGCGACGGTGGTGATCGCCGCGGTGGCGTCGTCGCAGACGGCTCGGTTCTTCGGCGAGCAGACGGGGGGCGCGACCGACGTGAAGAGCGCGCTCGAGCTCACCGAGGAGCGGACCCAACAGGGGGGATCGGAGTTCGATCCCTTCATCGTCGGCAACGCCCTCGACCTTCCCGCGGCCGCGGTCTCGGTGGTGGCGCGCCCGTTCCCCTGGGAGGTGAAGAGCGGGGGCATGGCGTTGGCCGCGGCCGAGGGCGCCGCCGTCGCCCTGCTCTTCGTGCTGTCGTGGCGCAGGTTGCGGCGATGGCCGGGCTCGGCGTGGCGCCGGCCCATCCTCATCTTCGCCGTGATCTACGTGCTGCTGTTCGTGGTGGGGTTCTCGGCCATCGGCAACGCGGGCATCCTCGCCCGCCAGCGGGTGCAGATGTTCCCGATGCTCTTCCTCCCGCTGGCGGTACCCGTAGCGCGGTGGTGGAAACCCGACCGGGTCGCGCAGAGTGCGCACCTGGATGCGCTGAGTGAGAAGGAAGCTCCAACCGGTAGCATCGGCGAGATGAGCGCGGCAGGCCTGCGGTGATCAAGGCGCGCGCGGTGCTGCGGCGCGGCTGGGCGGTGCTGGTCGCCGGCCTGGCGCTGGGGCTGGTCGCCGGGGCGGCGTCGTCCGCGATGGCCCCGAAGCCCACGACCACACCCACCTACAGGGCCGCCCAGATCGTGGTCGCCAACCGCGCCTCGGCCCAGCCCGGCAACGTCGAGCAGGACGCTCTGCGGGTGACCCGCGGCACCGTGGCCGAGAAGGCGGCCGAGGCGCTGGGGGAGCCCTCCGCCCGGCGCGCCACGTCGGGGGTGTCGGCCGAGGCCGACGTCGACAGCGGCTCGATCGAGATCAGTGCCACCGCCAAGAGCCCTACCGTCGCGGCCAAGCGCGTCGACGCGTTCGTGAAGGCCTTCCTGGCCGAGGTCAACGCGGATCTCCTCGCCGACCAGGAACGCCGCTTCACCGAGCTCGAGCGCCAGGTCGACGACGCCAACCGTGCGCTCCAGGAGTTCGACTCCGCCCACCCGAACCTGAACCTCCTCTCGCCCGCCGGCAACGAGGCGGCCTACCGGATGCTCGTCGACCAGCGGACCGCCCTGGTGTCGCAGGTCCGCTCCGCCCGCGACCAGCTCCAGCAGGAGCGCGTCAACGCCAAGAGCACCCTGCCCTACTCCAGTCTCGGCGCCGACCCCCCCGCCAAGGTCGACACCGAACTGCTCCCGGTCCCGACGTCGATGCCGTTCCGGATGGGCCTGCTCGGCGTGTTCGGCCTGGTGCTCGCGGCGGGGGTGGTCATGGTGATCGAGCGGATGCGCCCGCGTATCGACACCCACGACGAGCTGGCGGCGGCCGTCGACTTCCCGGTGCTGGCCGAGGTGGGCCTCGTGAGCCGCCGCCACATGCCGCACGAGTCCGACGACTCCCTACGCCTGGAGGGCGCCTGGGCCGAGCCCTACCGGCGCATCCGATCGGCCATCCAGTACGTGAGGGCCGCCGCGCCCGGCAACCCGCCCCGGGTGTTCATGTTCACGTCGCCCTCGGCCGGGGAGGGCAAGTCGACCACCACGGCGCTGACCGCCATCGCCATGGCCGAGACCGGCCAGCCCACCCTCGTGATCGGCGGCGATTTCCGGCGCCCCGCGATCCACGAGCTCCTGGGCACCCCGGGGCGGCCGGGGATCCGGGAGCACGCCCGGCTCCACCTCGACCGCCCCACGGCCGCCGACATCCTGTACCCGACCTCGCACCCCCGCCTCTTCGTCGCCCCGGCCGGCGCTCCGGGCAAGGAGGTGGTCGGCCTCGCCGGCGCGGCCGAGAAGATCGTCAGGGCGGCCGCCCGGGAGGGTGCCGTAGTGATGGTCGACACCAGCCCGGTGGAGGCCGCCAACGACACGATCGACCTCCTACCCGCGGTCGACGAGGTGATCATCGTGGTGCGCAGCGGGCGCACGACCCGGCGGACCCTGACCCACACCGTGGAGATCCTCCGCCAGCACGGAGCGTCGATCATGGGCACCGCCCTGATCGCCACGCCCGGTCTGGCGCGCCGGTACTACTACTACGAGGGCTACATCGACGACGACGGCGCCGGCGGTCGCGGCGAGCCCGGTGGTGTGCGCGCCGGTGGCGCCGAGCCCCGCGGCGGCGCGGCCGGGAAGGCGCCGGCGGGGGAGACCCCCTCACCCGGCGTCGGCGGACGCGCCCACCCATCGGGCGCACCCGCGCCGGTTACCCCCGCTCACGCCCCCCACCGCCCCGCCGGGCCGGTGGCCGGGCCCAACGGCGCGTCGGCGCCGGACCTGCCCGTACCCTCGCCCGGCGCTCCCACCACCTGATCGTCCGGTCGCCGAGGCGGCGATCCGCCGCCTTCCCGCCCCGTTCGGAACCGGCACCACGGGATACCGTGGGCCACGTGGTGGAGCCGGGGCGTGAACCGGAAGGGAGCGTCCTCGCCGGCGGGCCCCCTACACCGGCGACGCCCGGCGACCACGGGGGAGGGCTCGGCCTCTGGGGTTCGGGTCCGGCGACCCGGCGCGCCGCCCCGAGGCGCCGCCACACCGACCGGCGCGCCGCCCGCCGCCGCGACCTCGTCGCCGTAGCGGCGATCGCCGCGGCCGCCGCGGTGCTGGCCGTACTGCTGAGCGACGCCGCGCCCACCGGCACCGGCTGGATCGACGCGGTCGAACGCGCCCTGCTCGCCGGTGCGGTGGCCGTGGCGGGCTCCCGGGCCCGGCGCTGGAGCCTCGTGCCCGGCACGGTGATCGCCACCGCCGGCACCACCTTCCCCGCCGCGCTCGCCGGCGCGGCCGCCCTGGGCGTCACCATGTTCCTCGTGGAGCGGCGCCTGCGCAGCCGGGCGGCCGGCGCCGCGATCGGGGCCGTGATCGGGGTGCTGGCCCTGCGCCTGTCGTTGCCCGGGCCCACCGGGATCGAGAGCCTGCTCGCGGCGGTGGCGACCGTTCCCGTGCTGGTGTCGGGCCACCGCCGCAGCACCCTGCGGACGCGCCGGGCGGTGCGCCGGGGCCTGGCCGTGACCGCCGGCGTCGCGGCGGTGGCGCTCATCGCCACGGCGGTGGCCGCGGTGCTCTCGGCCGGGGGTCTGCGCCGGGCCGTGGCCGCCACCGACCGGGCGCTGGAGGAGGCCCGCGGCGGCCGGGGCGGGTCCACCTCGGCCGAGCTCGACGACGCCCACGCCGAGCTGACCTCCGCCGACGGGCTGATCGGGGCATGGTGGGCGAGCGGCGCCCGGGCCATCCCGGTGGTGGGCGCCAACCTCGCCGCCGTGCAGCGCTCCGTCGACGCCGGCCTCGAGATCACCGGCCGGGCCAAGCTCGTGTCGCACGCCGAGTTCGACACCGTCCAGCGCGACGGCGGCGGCGTCGACCTCGCCGAGCTCGACCGGATCGCCCCCCGCCTCCGCCTGGCCACCGCCGCGCTCGACGCCGCGGGCGACACGGTCCGGGCGTCGGGCTCCACGTGGCTCGTGCCGTCGCTTCGCGACCGCCTCGACTCGCTCCAGGCCCGCCTCGACGACGCCACCGCCGACGGCCGCGACGCCGTCGCCGTGGTCGACGGCCTGCCCGCCATGCTCGGCGCCCACGGGCCCCGCCGCTACCTGTTCCTGCTCGGGAACCCGGCCGAGCTGCGCGATCTGGGCGGCCACATCGGCAACTGGGTCGAGCTGGTGGCCACCGACGGCGACATCGACCTGGTCAAGGTGGGCCGGCCCCGCGACCTGGCCTCCACGGAGCCGGTCGACCGCTTCGAGGGCCGGTACCCCGCGTCGTTCCTGAGCATGGACCCGGTGCTCTACCCGCAGAACCTGGGGGCCAGCCCCGACCTGCCGACCGTCGCCCGCCTGGCCTCGGAGCTCTTCGAGGCCCGCACCGGGCGGACGGTCGACGGCGTCGCCTACGCCGACCCGGCCGCCTTCGCCGCCTTCATCCGGATGACCGGCCCGGTGGCGGTGCCGGGCCTGCCCGGCTACGAGCTGACCGCCGACAACGCGGTCGAGTTCCTCACCCGCGACCAGTTCACGCTGTTCCCCGACGAGGACGCCTCCGGCGACGCCCTCGACATGGTCATCCGGACCGTCTTCGACCGCCTCACCACCACGAAGCTGCCCGGCCCGCAGCGCCTGGCCGACATGTTCGGGCCGCTCGTGCGCACCGGCCGGTTCCGGCTGGCGTCGCTCCACCGCGACGACCACCGGCTCCTGGCCCGCTTCGACCTGACCGGAAAGGTGCCGGACCCCGCCGGCCGCGACCTGCTCGGCGTGTTCAACCGCAACGCCAACCCGTCGAAGATCGACACCTACCTCGAACGCCGCGTGCGGGCCCGCATCGAGTGGGATCCCCGCAGCGGCGCGGTCTGGAGCCTGGTCACCGTCGACCTGCACAACACGGCACCCGTCGGTGGCGTCAACCGGGTGGTCGGCGGCAACAGCGTCGGGGCGCCCCCGGGCACCAACGTCACCGACCTGGCCGTCCTCACGCCGTTCCGGCTCGACACCGTGACCGTCGACGGCGTCGAGAGCGTCGCCCAGCCGCTGCTCGAACACGGCCTGTGGCGCCACACCGTGCGGGTGGCGGTGCCACCGCAGGCCAGCCGACGTGTCGAGTTCCACCTCCAGGGGGTAGTGGACTCGGGCGATGTGTACCACTTAGACTACGTGGGCCAAACCCTGGTGCGGGCTGGCGGCGTGAGCGGCACGCGTGACGCGCGGAGCGCGGTTCGAGGGCGCGACGTGGGCGACGTGAGTGTCGTCGTCGACCCGACCCGAGGGAAGATCGCTCGCAAGCGCGGGGCGGGGAGGACGGCGGGGGACGCCGTCAGGTTCTCCCAGGACACCGACCGGACGATGGTGTGGAGGGTGGAGGGCGTGCGATGAGACGACGGGCACCGGGGCGACGGGCCGGGTCTCTGGTGTTCGCGCTGGCCGTGGCCGGGCTCCTGTTCGTCTCGGCCGGTCCGCTCGGCGCCTCGACGGGCACCTCGGCCCCCGCCGGTCCCGCGGCGGCTTCGGCCCCGCAGGGCGCCGCCGCGCACCGGTCGCACCACATCACGATCTGCCACCGCCACCCGTGGTCCCACCGGTGGCACCAGATCACGATCTCCCGCTACGCCCTGCGGGCCCACCTGTCGCACCCCTGGGGCCCCGACCTGTACCCCGTGCCCCCCGGCGGCTGCAACGGGCCCACCACGAGCACCACCCAGCCCGGCGGCCCGTGCAACGAGTACACGCCCACCCACCTGGCCGTGAACCCCACCTCGGTGGCGCCCGGTGGAACGGTCACGATCACCGGCATCGCGATGGCGGGGGTGGGCGTGACGGCCACGATGGGTTCGCCCCCCACGGTGATAGGAACGGCCGTCGCCGGCCCGACCGGGCAGTTCTCGATCACGGCGACCATCCCGGCCGGCACCCCACCCGGCAACCATCAGATCACCGTGACCTCCGACCAGTGCCCGGCGCAGGGCCAGGTCACCATCCGGGTCGCCAGCCAGGTCTCGAGCAGTTGCCGGGCCCCGCACACGGCCCGCACCTGGCAGCAGGGCACCGAGGTCGTCTGGACGCTCTCCACCACCCGGTTCGACACGTCCCGGCCGGTCAAGCTGATCCTCCGCAAGGGGAGCTACCGCGCCGTGCTCTACGACGGGGCCTGGCCGGCGGGCGACACCGTCACCTTCACGGTGCCCACCGACCACCGGGCCACCGGCCTGCTCACCATCGAGCAGTTCGGCACCTCGGTGCACGGGCACAGCTGGTGGCACAACGGGTGCGGCTGGTGGCACCACCACCCGGCCCACACGGGCTGCATCGTGCGGATCGTCCCCACCGGTACCAACATGGACCTCGCGTCGTTCCAGCAGGGCGGCGGCGACGGCTCGGGCCTGCCGCTGTCGCCGCGTGAGCTGACGGCCGTGGGCGCGGTGGTGGTCGGGATGCTCGCCCTCAGCCGGGTCGCCACCCGGCGGGCCCGCCTGCGCCCCCGCCGTCACTGACCCGCTCTCCGGCCCGGAACCTGGGCCGGCGCCCTCATCCTGACGGCGAGCCGAACGCCGCCGTCACCAGCCGGTCGATCTGGTCCGCGACCCGGCGGTAGCCCCGTAGCGACCCGCCCGCCGGGTCGTCGACGTCGAGGTCGCCGCCGAGCAGCACCGTGAGGTAGCGCGACGTCGGCGCGACCGCCCACTCGCGGACCGCGCCCGGTTCCCAGCGGGGCGGGTTCTCCTCGCACGCCGCCGCCAGCTCCCGCAGCGTCAGCACGCGCGTGACGGCGTTGGGGTCGAGAGCGACCAGGTCGAGCACGTGGCGGCCCGTCATCGCCACCACTAGGTCGGCCGGTTCCAGGAGCCGTGCCGTCACCCGCCGGCTGCGGTGGGCGCTGAGGTCTAGGCCGCGCTCGCGAGCGATCTCGGCCATCTCGTCGAACGCCGGCAGCCCGCCGTCGAGGAAGCCGGCCGACGCCAGCTCCACCGGTAGCCCCCGCTCGCTCACCAGGCGCCGGGCCACCGCCTCGGCGTAGGGCGAGCGGACCTGGTTCGCCGTGCACACGAACAGGACGCGCACCGGGGCGGCCGGCGTGGTCACGGCCGGCCCGCCTGCGCCCGCGCCGGGGCCCGGCCGGCCTGGTGCAGCAGGCGGGCGTAGGTGGAGAGGGTGGTGTCGATCACGCGCTGCTGGTCGAAGCGCTCGACGGCGCCTTCGGCGGCGGCGCCGGCCATCGCGGCGCGCCGGTCGGGGTCGCCCACGAGGTCGATCAGCGCCGCGGCCAGCGGCCCCGCGGCCCGGGGCGGGACCAGCAGCCCGGTCACGCCGTGGTCCACGACCTGGCGGCAGCCGCGGATGTCGGTGGCGACGATCGGCAACCCGGCCGCGGCCGCCTCCATGGCCGAGCGCGGGAAGCCCTCACGGTGGGAGGCCAGGACGTAGAGGTCGAACCCGAGGTACAGGTCGTCGACGTCGGGCCGCAGGCCGAGGAACCGCACCCCGCTGCCACGCGCCCGGTCGATCAGCGCTGCGGGCACGGCGTCGGCCTTGTCGGGATCGGCCGGGCCGGCCACCACCAGCACGGCCGACGGGTGGACCCCGCGCACCTGCTCCCAGGCCGTGAGCAGCTCGGCGTAGCCCTTCTCGAGCACCATCCGCCCGACGGCGCCCACCACCACGGTGCCCGGTTCCACCCCCCACTCGGCCCGCACCCGGGAGCGGACCGCGTCGCGATCGGCGGGGGCGGCGAAGCGGCCCCGGCCGAAGCGGGCCAGGTCGATGCCGTTCCCGAGCAGCGTGACCTTGGCGGCCGGGACGCGCAGCACCCGGCGCATCACGTCGACGTCTTCGGGGTTCTGGACCAGCTCGGCGTCGGAGCAGGTGGACGCCAGTCGCTCGAGGCCGTACACCACCGCGCGCTTGGGCCACGGGTCGCCGGGGAGGGCGTAGAGGCCGTGGACGGTGTTGACCACCACCGGCACCCGCGCCGCCCGGGCCGCGAGGCGGCCGTAGAGGCCGGGCTTCGGGTTGTGGGTGTGCACGACGTCGGGCCGCAGCTCTCGGAAGAGGCGCCACAGCTCCCCGAGCGCCAGCACGTCGCGGTGCGGCGCCATCGCCCGGGTGGCGTGGGTGAGGGGGACGTGGCGCACGCCCCGCGCCTCCACCTGCTCCACGAACGGCCCCGGGGCGCTGGCACCGATCACCTCGTAGCCGGCCTCGACGAACGCCGAGAGCTGGGGGCCGAGCAGGAGCTCGAGGCTGATGTCGGTAGTGGTCACGTGTACGAGCACCGGCCGCCGGGACCGCGTCCGACCGGCCGGGGCAGTGGTGGTCACGACTCGAGGCCCCGGTAGCGCAGCCGGTTGGCGAGGCGGCGCAGGTCGTCCTCGGCGCGCAGGCCGCCGGCGGCCTTGCGCCGGAACCAGGCCGGTCCGTCGGCGGCCTGCACCGGGGAGCGGCTCAGGCGGTACGGGTCGGCGCCGGGCGGGTTGGCCCGGGTGCCGGCGAGCACCGCAGAGCGGAAGCGCTCCCGGACCGCGGCGTCGGCGGCGGGGGAGCCGGCCAGCGCCTTCGGGTAGGCGAAGTGGCGGGCCGCCACCCCGACCTCGTCCCCCAGGCGCTCCAGCGACCGGTCGAGCTCGCCGGCGATCTCGGCCGCGGGGAGCCGGTCGAGCAGGCGGTGCCGGTCGGTGTGCGACCCGATCGTCACCAGCTCGGAGCCGGCCATCTCCCGCAGGCCGGCCCACGAGATCGGCCGCCCGCCGCCGGGCACCGGCTCGGTACCGTCGACGAACGCGGTGGCCACGTAGAAGGTGGCCGGTACCCGGTGGCGCTCCAGCGCGGGCAGGACGTGCTCGACCCAGTCGGCGGTGCCGTCGTCGAACGTGATCACCACCCCGGGCGCGATCGCGGGGGAGTGCCGGCTGGGAGAGCCCGGCGCCGCCGCGGCTGCCACGGCCGGGGCGGCCAGCTCGGCGAGCGCGGCGTCGAGGTTGAGCACCCGCCGGGTGGCGGCCAGCCAGGTGAGCTGCTCGTCGAACGCCGCGGGCGCCAGGTCCATCTGGCCGCCGGCCCCGGCCCCCACCCGGTGGTAGATCAGGATCGTGATGCCGGGCGCGGGGCGGCGTAGCCCGTCGACGGCCGCCGCCACGCCCTTCACCGCGCCCCGCGCCGCGGCGACCGCCACCGAGCGTGCCGTCACAGGTACTGCACGGTCGGGCCCGCGAGCACCCGGCGGCAGTCGAGCACCGGCACGGCGGCGGCCCCGATCGCCGCGGTGTCGAAGTCGTCGTGGTCGACGAGGTAGAGCACCAGGTCGGCGGCGGCCCGGTCGCCGGCGCCGCCCGGCACCCGCTTGGCCACCTCGGGGAACTGGTGGGGGGCCACGTGCGGGTCGGCGAGCAGCACGGTGGCGCCCAGGTCGGCGAGCTTCTCCACGATCGGCCGCGAGGGGGCCTCCCGGGCGTCGCCGGTGTTGGCCTTGTAGGCCAGGCCGTAGACCAGAACCGTCGACCCGTTCACCGAGCGCCGGTGGTCGTTGAAGATCGCCTGCACGCGGCGCACGACGTAGTCGGGCATGTGGGCGTTCACGTCGTTGGCCAGCTCCACGAAGCGGAACGACAGCCCGAGGGAGCGCTCGACCTGCCACGAGAGGTACGACGGGTCGACGGGCAGGCAGTGGCCCCCGACCCCCGGACCGGGCGTGAAGCGCATGTAGCCGAACGGCTTCGTCGACGCCGCCTCGATCGCCTCCCACACGTCGATACCGAGGTCGCGGGCGTACATCGCCAGCTCGTTGACGAGGGCGATGTTCACGTGGCGGAACGTGTTCTCGAGCAGCTTGGTGAGCTCGGCCTCGCGGGTGCCCGACACCGGCACCGTGGTCTCCACGATGTCGTCGTAGAAGCGCTTCACCTCGGCCAGCGACGCGGCGTCGACGCCCGACACCACCTTCGGCGTGTTCTCGAGGCGCCACGTCGGGTTGCCGGGGTCGATCCGCTCGGGGCTGTAGCCGAGGTGGAAGTCGGCGCCGGCCCGCAGGCCCGAGCCCTCCTCGAGGATCGGGGCCACCAGCTCCTCGGTGGTGCCCGGGTAGGTGGTCGATTCGAGGACGATCGTCGCGCCGGGCCGCACGTGCGGGGCTACGAGGCGCGCCGCCGACTCGATGTAGGACAGGTCGGGGACGCCCTCGCCCATCGGGGTGGGCACCGAGATCACCGCCACGTCGAGGCCGTCGAGGTCGGCCGGATCCGACGAGGCACGGTAGCGGCCGGTGGCGAGGATCCCGGCGAGGTGCTCGGCCGTCACGTCCTCGACGTGGGACCGGCCGGCGTTGAGGTCCTCGACCTTGCGCTCGTCGACCTCGAAGCCGACCACGTCGTGGCCGGCCAGCACGGCGCGCACGGCCACGGGCAGGCCCACGTAGCCCTGCCCGACGACCACCACCCGCCTGGGTCCCACGCTCACATCCGCCGCCTCGTCCGCCTTCTCGCCGGGGCCCCCGGTGGTGCCCGCCGGGCGCCCGTGGTTGCGCCCCGCCGGGCACCGGTCCGGGTCGCATCGGCGGGGGAATGGTACCGGGATGCGCCCGCCCTCCGGGGGTGGGGCCACCCGCACCCGGCGGGGTTCCTGGTGCGGGCGGGGGCGAGGTGCTTCACTCGCCGCCGTGTGGGAGCGCTACCACCTGGCCCTCGGGCTCGTCACGCTCTCGGTGGGCCTGCTGATCGCGCTCGGCAGCCACCTGATGCCGCGCGGGCGCACCCGGTCGCTCGCGCTCGCCGGCCTGGTCGGCGCCGGGCTCGGCGGGTGGGGCTCGGACCGCACCGGGCCGTGGCTGGTGGCCGCCGCGCTGGCCGTGCTCACCGCCGACCGGCCCGAGCCGGCGCACCCGCTGGGCCGCGTCACGCCCGCCCTGGCCGTCGCGAGCCTGGCCGGGGTGTGGGCCGGGGTGCCCGACACCGAGGCCCCCCTCGCCGCCGCGGCGGCGCTGGGCCCGCTGGCGGTGCTCCGGGCCGCCCGCGGACCGGCCCCCGGGCCGGTCGGGACCGTCGCCCTGGTCGTGGCGGTCGCCGGCGCGGCGTGGGTCGGCTCGGCCGGGCGGGGCGCCGCGCTGGCGTCGGCCGGCGCGGTGGGCGCGGTCGCGGTGGCGCCACTCGTCGCGGGGTTCGGGCGCGAGCTGCGGCGCGGCGCGGGCGCGGCGGTGGTGGCGGCGCACCTCGTGGCCGCCCTGGTGGCGCCGCGGCTGCTCATGCACCGGTCGGCGGGAGTGGCGGCCGCCGCTGCGGTGGGAGTGCTCGTGGCGGTCGCGGTGGTGGTCGGCGTGGCGGTGGCCGCGGGGTCGACGAACCCGACCGGCGGGCCGGGCGTCAGATCAGGCCCAGGGCCACCATGGCGTGGGCGACCTTGATGAAGCCGGCGATGTTGGCGCCGTTCACGTAGTTGCCCGGCGTGCCGTACTCCTCGGCCGTCTCGTACACCAGCGTGTGGATGTCGCGCATGATCTCGGCCAGGCGCTGCTCGGTGTACTCGAAGGTCCACGAGTCGCGGGTCGCGTTCTGCTGCATCTCGAGCGCCGAGGTGGCCACGCCGCCCGCGTTGGCCGCCTTGCCGGGGCCGAAGGCCACGCCGGCGTCGACGAAGAGCCGCACCGCGGCCGGCATGGTGGGCATGTTCGCCCCCTCGCCGACCGCCAGGCACCCGTTGCGGATGAGGGTCTCGGCGTCGCGGTGGGTGATCTCGTTCTGGGTGGCGCACGGCATCGCCACGTCGCAGGGGATGTCCCAGATGTTGCCGCCGGGCAGGTACTCGGCCGACGACCGCCGCTCGGCGTAGACGCTCACCCGCTGGCGCTCGACCTCCTTGACCTCCTTGAGGAGCTCGAGGTCGATGCCCTTCTCGTCGAGGATCACGCCGTCGGAGTCGGAGCACGCCACGACCCGCCCGCCGAGCATCTCCACCTTCTCCACCGCGTAGATGGCGACGTTGCCGCTGCCCGAGACCACGCACGTCTTGCCGTCGAGGGAGTCGCCCCGGGCGGCCAGCATCTCCTGCACGAAGAAGGTGGTGCCGTAGCCCGTGGCCTCGGTGCGGACCTGCGCGCCGCCCCAGTCGAGTCCCTTGCCCGTCAGCACCCCCGACTCGTAGCGGTTGGTGATCCGCTTGTACTGGCCGAACAGGTAGCCGATCTCGCGGGTGCCGACGCCGGTGTCGCCGGCCGGGACGTCGGTGTGCTCGCCGATGTGGCGGTAGAGCTCGAGCATGAAGCTCTGGCAGAACCGCATGATCTCGGCGTCGGAGCGGCCCTTGGGGTCGAAGTCGGAACCGCCCTTGCCTCCGCCGATGGGCAGGCCCGTCAGCGCGTTCTTGAACACCTGCTCGAAGCCGAGGAACTTGATGATCCCGAGGTAGACCGTCGGGTGGAACCGGAGCCCGCCCTTGAACGGCCCCAGCGCGCTGTTGAACTCGACCCGGAAGCCCCGGTTGATCTGGACCTGGCCCGAGTCGTCGTACCAGGGGACCCGGAAGATGATCTGGCGCTCCGGCTCGCAGATCCGCTCGATGATCTTGCGGGCCGTGAACTCGGGGTGCTTGGCGACGACCGGCGAGAGCGACTCCAGCACCTCGCGGACGGCCTGATGGAACTCGAGCTCGCCGGGGTTGCGGCTGACGACGGTCTGGAAGATCCGCTCGAGGTCGTCGGACATGGGCTGGTTCATGGCGGACTCCACGTGCCGCCCGGTGCGCGCCGGGGGAGGGACCGTTGCGAGACGCGTGGTACGACGGCGGGCTGCGCAGCCGCGTGCCACGAGACCCCTCCCTGAGCCGCACGCAGACCGGCCGGGAACGCCGCGGGCGCCGTTGCCGGCGGACCGGGGCTCTTATCCGATCCTAGACCCTCTCTTTGCAGCCTAGGAAACCGGCGGTCAAGGCGGACGCAACACGCATGTCGGACAGCGGGCCGACCGTCGAGGGTGGGGGTCACGACCGTGAGGATCGCGACGCCCGGGCGGGGCCCGGGTGCCGGGGGCGCCTCACGGATCGTCTCGCTCGGCCCGGGCGATCGACTCCGCCGTGCTCTGCTCGGGACGCGGCCGGCCGTCGGTGATCGCCGCGGCCCGCTCCAGGGTCACGGCCAGACGCATGAGGAACGTCCGGACCGCCACCTGGACGGCCCGGTGCCCGCGCAGGGCCTCCTGACGGGTGCCGCGGCGCAGCGTGTAGAGCGAGTAGGTGGCGTTCAGGGTGACCTGCGTGGAGCGGCTGGTCAGGGGCGCGATCTCGAGCTCGCCCTCGATGCTGTGGCCGCCCGACGGGCCGAAGCCGTCGTCCCACCGGAGGGGGATCACGAGAGTGTCGTCGCGCTCACGCCGCGCCCCGATCGTGATCCGGGTGGTGCAGCGGGCCTCGACCGGTCGGGGGACCGACTCGGTGATGCTCGCCAGGTCGAGCTCGGCCGCCCAGGCCAGGGGCTCGAGCAGGGCGCTCCCGCCGCCGATGAGGCCGCGCTCCACCGCGGTCACCGGCTCGCTGATGGTCACGAAGTCGTGGATGAACATCGGCCTTCTGGTGTCCAGGTCGATCCGTCGGGTCGGTCCGTCGGGCTCCGGGTGCTCCTCGCCCCGGCAGCGCGCTGCGTCCGGTTCGCGCCGTCGGTGGGGCGATTCCGAAAGCATGGGGTGCCGCGCCGGCCGCCCATCAGGGCCGAAGGTCCCCGGGGCGCGGTCGGACTGCCCGAACCGCTTCGCCGGGCGGCGGCGCCTCCGGCGGGTCGCGAACCCGGTCTCAACCCAGGGGGACGCGCCACTCGGCGACCGTCCCGCCGCCCTCGGGGCGGGCCTCGACCTCGAAGCTGCCCCCCAGCTCCTCGGCCCGCAGGCGCATGTTGCGCAGGCCGTGGCCCCTCACCACCTGCGACGGATCGAAGCCCACGCCGTCGTCGACCACCCGCAGGAGCGCGTCGGCCCCCACGGCCAGCGTCACGTCGATGCGCCGGGCCCGGGCGTGGCGCACGGCGTTGCTGAGCGCCTCCTGGAGCACCGTCAGGAGCTCGTCGCCCACCGCCTCGGGGACCACGCTGTCGACCGGGCCCTCGAAGCGGACCGTCGGCTCGAAGCCCAGGATCTCGCCGGCCTCGGTGGTCCGGGCCAGGACGTCGCGGCGCAGGCTGTGCCGCACCGGGGTCTGCAGGGCGAAGATGGTGGCCCGGATCTCGCGGATCGTCTCGTCGAGGTCGTTCACGGCCTGCTGGATCCGCAGGCCGACGTCGGGCTTGACCACGAGGCGCTCGGTGGCCTGGAGCGCCATCCCGGTGGCGAAGAGCCGCTGGATGACCTTGTCGTGCAGGTCGCGGGCGATGCGCTCGCGGTCCTCGAGCAGGACCACGGCCTGCAGCTTCTCGTGCAACGTCACGTTCTCGATCGCCACGCCCGCCGCCGCGGCGAGCGACACGACGAGTTGTTCGTCCTCGTCGGTGAACTCGGCGGCGCCGACCTTCTCGGTCAGGTAGAGGTTCCCGAACACGTCGTCACGGACGCGGATCGGCACCCCGAGGAAAGAGCGCATCCGGGGGTGGCCGGGCGGGAAGCCCACCGCGTCGGGGTGGCGGGTGAGGTCGGCGAGGCGCAGCGGCCGCGGGTCGAGGATGAGCTGGCCGAGGATGCCGCGCCCCTCGGGGGTGTGGCCGATGGCCTCGACGGTGTCGTCGTCGACGCCCACCGCCACGAACTCGGCCAGGGGCTCGTCCTCGCCGAGGACTCCGAGGGCGCCGTAGCGGGCGCCGGCGAGGGTGCAGGCCGACTCGACGATGCGGCGGAGCACGGCCGGTAGGCTGAGGTTGCCGGCCATGGCGAGCATGGCGTCGAGCAGCCGGGCGACCGGTTCGTCGACGCCCGTGGGCTGTTCGGACGGGGCCGTCACGCCGCCCGTCATGCCGCCCGTCGACACGTCGGTACCACCGCGTCGAGTCTAGGAGGACGGAACTTTGGGCGACGAGGTGAGGGTGTTCCTCCTCGACGACCACGAGGTCGTGCGTAGGGGCCTCAAGGACCTGCTGGAGGGGGCCGGCGACCTGGAGGTGGTGGGTGAGGCGTCGACCGCCGCGGAGGCGCTGGCGCGGATCCCCCCGACCCGGCCCGACGTGGCCGTCCTCGACGTGCGCCTCCCCGACGGCAACGGCGTGGAGGTGTGCCGGGAGGTGCGCACCCGCCACCCCGAGATCCAGTGCCTGATCCTCACGTCGTTCTCCGACGACGAAGCGCTCTTCCAGGCGATCATGGCCGGCGCGTCGGGCTACCTGCTCAAGCAGGTGAAGGGGACCGACCTCGTCGACGCCGTACGGCGGGTGGCGGCCGGCCAGTCGCTCCTCGACCCGGCGGTGACCCGCCGGGTCCTCGAACGGCTGCGCGAACCCCCCGAGGAGGACGAGGCCCTGGCGCGCCTCACCGAGCAGGAGCGGGCGATCCTCGAGCTGATCGCCGAGGGGCTGACCAACCGCCAGATCGCCGAGCGGGTGCACCTCGCCGAGAAGACGGTCAAGAACTACGTGTCGAACCTGCTGGCCAAGCTGGGCATGGAGCGCCGCACCCAGGCCGCGGTCTACGCCGCCAAGCTCGCCGACCAGCGGGAACGCCGCAGCCGCGCCGACTTCTGAGCGCCGCGGCGACCGCTCCGACCGCCCCGGGGAAAGGGCTACTCTCGCCCTGTCCGTAGATGACGGGTGCGGCGCAACGCCCACCCGACCGGCATGGGGGTCAGCGACATGAAGGTGCTCGTCCTCGAGAACATCGACGGCGCCGCCGACACCGCCATCGAGGCGCTGGAGGCCGCCGGCCACGAGGTGTCGCGCTGCCACGAACCGGGCCAGCCGGCGTTCCCGTGCACCGAGCTGAGCGAGCCCGGGTCGTGCCCGATCGAGAACGGCCCCGTCGACGTGGCCCTGACGGTGCGGTCCGGCACCGCCGCACCCACCTGCCTCGAAGACGGCGTCTCGTGCGCCCGCCGGGCCCACATCCCGCTCGTGGTGGCCGGCGACGTGGCCCCGAACCCGTTCGCCCGCTTCGCCGCCGAGGTGGTGGAGGGCGTGGCGGGGGTGGTGGAGGCCTGCGAGCGCGCCGCCGCCGCGCCGCTACCCGACCACTCGGCGCGGGCCAGCGGCGCCCTGCGCGCCACCCTCGACGCCTACGGGGTGGCGGTGGAGGGGCGCGCCGAGGTGACGCGGCGCGACGGGCGCCTCCGGGTGGTCATGGAGCTGCCCGAGGAGGTCCCCGACGACGTGGCCGGCAAGGCCGCCACGCGCGTCATGGGTGCGGTGCGCGGCCTCGACAGCTCGGCGCGCGGCATCGACGTGGAGCGCTCCCGAGGCTGACTCCACGCCCGGGCCCCGACGGGTCCGGGCCGGTCCCCGCCGGTCCGGTGGTCGGTCTCCGAGACGACCGGGCGGCCTAGGGAACGAGGCCGGTGCAGGAACGTGAGGCCGCCCACGCCTCGGCGGCGCTCGTCGCGGCCGGGCCGTCGAGCGGACGCGGGATCCCGCCGGTGATGCGGGCGGGCACCCAGCGGTAGGAGTCGATGTCGCGGCCGGTGACCGTCACCTCGAGGATCCCGGTCGCGCCCCTCGGACCACCCTCGTTGTACCAGACGAAGTTCCCGAGGCCGTAGGCCACCAACGACGCCACCAGGCGTCCCCCACCCTGCAAGCGGTGGGTGTGGGCACCCACGATCACGTCGGCCCCCGCCGCGGCGAGCCGCTGGGCCACCTCCTTCTGGCGCGGCGACGGGCACGTCTGCCCCTCGATCCCCCAGTGGAGGTACACCACGATCGTGTCGGCCCGCGGCCGCTCGGCCGTCACCGCGGCGGCCAGGCGGTCGAGGCCCGGTCCCTTGGTCGACGCCAGGCCGGGGTGCCCGGGGGCGGCCGTCCAGGCCGTGATCAGGTTGTCGTCGAGGACGTCGGTGGCGCCGAACACGGCGATCCGCTGCCCGCGGACGTTCACGCGGTGCGGCGCGTAGGCGGCGGAGTCGTCGGCGCCGATACCCACCACGGGGAAGCCCTTCTGGCCGGTGGCGGCGAGGGTGTCGGCGAGGCCCACGGGCCCGAAGTCGACGGCGTGGTTGTTGGCCATGGTGGCGACGTCGACCCCGGCGCCGCGCAGGGCGTCGAACGCCGCCGCGGGCGCCCGGAAGGTGTACGTCTTGGGGGCCGGCGAACCCCGCTCGGTGATCGCCGTCTCCAGGTTCACCATCGCGATGTCGGCCCGGGAGAGGACCGGGGCGACGGGGGCGAGGACGCCCGCCGGGTTCGCGAGGAGCGCGGCGCGCAGGTGCCCCTCGAAGTGGACGTCGCCCCCGAACGCGAGGGTCACCGGCGAGCCGCTGCCGCGGCGACCGACCGTGGTGGTGGTCGTCGACGAGCTCGACGGGCCCGTCGACGGGCGTGGTCGCCGGGCGGCTGCGGCGGCGTCGGAGGCGGGCGGGGGTACGGGGTCGCGCCGCGTGAGCGCGATGCCGGCGATGGCGCTGGCCGCGACCACCACCCCGACGACGATGCTCCACACGACCCGGCGCACGGGTGGCAGAGGCTACCTGGCCCCCGGGCGCGGACGCGGCCGGCCCCCGCTCCCGGTGGCGGGCCCGCGCCCCCTACCATCGGCCGACCATGCGCCCGCCCCGATCCCTCTTCGTGCTCACGCCCCGCGCCTACCGCGCCGTCACGCTCGTGGCGGTGGCGCTGGTAGGGGCGATCATCGTCAGCGGCGCGGCCGTGCGCCTCACCGGGTCGGGCCTCGGGTGCAGCGAGTGGCCCAACTGCTCCCCGGGCCGCCTCACCCCGCACGGGGCCGGCGGCCACCACGCGTGGGTCGAGTTCCTCAACCGCCTCTTCACCGGCGCGGTGTCGATCTCGGTGATCGCCGCCGCCCTGGGCTCCTACCTCCGGCGCCCGTTCCGGCGTGACCTGATGTGGCTGGCCTGGGGGTTGGTTCTGGGGGTGGTCGGCCAGATCGTCCTGGGCGGGATCACCGTCCTCGTCGACCTGCACCCGGTGGCCGTGATGTCGCACATGCTCCTGTCGCTCCTGATCCTCGCCGACGCCGTGGTTCTGCACCACCGGGCCGCCCGGCCGGGCGGCCCCCGGGCGGCGCGGGTCGCGGCGCCGGTGGTGGCGATGGGCCGGGTGCTCCTGGGAGCGGCGGCGGTGGTGTTCGTGACCGGCGCCGTCGTGACCGGCACCGGCCCCCACGCCGGCGACGCCGACGTGAAGCGCTTCGACCTCCTGATAACCGACGTGGCCCGGGTGCACGGCACGGCCGTCGTCGCCTTCCTCGGCTTCACGCTGCTCGCCGGCCTCGTGGCCCATCGCCGGGGCGACCTGGCGTCGGTCTCCCGGCCGCTCACGGTGCTGCTCGGTGTGATCGTCGCCCAGGCCGCGGTGGGCTACACGCAGTACTTCACCGGCGTGCCCGCCTACCTCGTCGCCGTCCACGTGGCCGGGGCCGCGGCCGTCCTGGTGGCCACGCTCTCGTTCCACCTGGCCCTGTTCGAGCCGGCCGGTTCCACCGTCGAACCGGATGCCCGCGGCGCCACCACCCTGCCCCACGGCCGGCTGCCCGCCGGCGCGTGACGGCTCCGGGTGACGGGCGCGCGACCCGTCACGCGAGAATGCCGGTCATGACCACGCCACTGCTGCTCCCGCCCGAACCGTTCACGTCGCTCGACCAGTACCTGCTCGCCGGCGGAGGCGAGGGCTGGCGGACCGCCCTCGACGCGGGTCCCGAGGCCGTGCTCGCGGCCCTGAAGACCTCGGGGCTGCGGGGCCGCGGCGGAGCCGGGTTCCCCGCCGGGCGCAAGTGGGCGTCGATCCGGGCCGGCCGGCCCGACGTGGGGCCGCGGTTCGTGGTCGCCAACGGGGCCGAGGGCGAACCGGGCACGTTCAAGGACCGCCCCCTGATGCGGCGCAACCCGTACCAGGTGATCGAGGGGCTGGCGATCGCGGCGACGGTGATCGGCGCCGCGCAGGCGTTCATCGCGGTCAAGCGGACCTTCGAACCGGAGATCGAGGCGCTGAGCCGGGCGCTCAAGGAGATGGCCGAGGCCGAGCTGCTCTGCGACGCGCCCATCACCCTGGTGACCGGGCCCGAGGAGTACCTCTTCGGCGAGGAGAAGGCACTCCTCGAGGTGGTCGAGGGCAAGGAGCCGCTGCCGCGGCTCTACCCGCCCTACGTGCAGGGCCTCTACGGCACGGCGTCGGAGTCGGGGTGGGAGGCGTCGCCCGAGCTCATGGGCTTCGACCCCGACGTGCCGATCTCCAACCCGACCCTCGCCACCAACGTGGAGACCCTGGCCAACGTGCCGCTGATCGTGAGCCGGGGCGCCGAGTGGTTCCGCACCATGGGCACCGAGCAGTCGCCCGGCGTGGCCATCTGCACCGTGGTCGGCGACGTCGTGCACGACGGCTTCGGCGAAGTCGAGCTCGGTACCCCGCTGCGCGAGGTCATCGAGCGCATCGGAGGCGGTCCCCGCGCCGGGCGGGAGATCAAGGCCGTGCTGTCGGGGGTCGCCAACCCCGTGCTCACGGCCGATCAGCTCGACACGCCCGTCAGCTACGAGGGGATGAAGGAGGCGGGTACCGGCCTCGGCTCGTGCGGGTTCATCGTCTACGACGAGACCGCCGACATGGTTTCGGTGGCCCGCAGCGTCAGCCGCTTCCTCTCGGTGGAGTCGTGCGGGCAGTGCCCACCGTGCAAGCTGGGCACCATGGCGATCAGCGAGCGCCTGGAGCGCATCGCCAACGCCCAGGGCACCGAGCACGACGTGATGGAGATCGGCGGCTGGCTCGGCCGGGTCAGCGACGCCAACCGCTGCTACCTCGGCGAGGAGGAGCAGCGGGTGATCTCGAGCCTCCTGCGCGCCTTCCCGGAGGAGTTCGCCGCGCACCTGGAGGGTGGGCCGCCGGCCGAGTGGGTGCCGATCCCCAAGATCGTCGACATCGTCGACGGCCGGGCCGTCTACGACCCCAAGCAGATCCTCAAGCGCCCCGACTGGACCTACGCCGACGCGGAGTGGCAGTACCCCCACGGTTCGGCCTGACCCTCCCCAGCGTGTTGCGATCGACCCACCTGGAGTGGGGCGGATCGCGACATGTTCGGGTGGGGTCGGGTTAGGTTCGGGAGCATGAGCGGACGAGCGGAGATGACCTACCGGCGGCTCGGCGACAGCGGGCTGGTGGTCTCCGCCGTAGGCCTCGGGGGCAACAACTTCGGACTCCACCTCGACCTCGACGCCACCCGGGCCGTGGTCGACGCCGCCCTCGACCTCGGCGTGAACCTCATCGACACCTCCGACAGCTACGGCACCTCCGAGGAGGTGCTGGGCGAGGTGCTCGAGGGCCGGCGCGCCGACGTGGTGATCGCCACCAAGTTCGGCAGCGACCTCCACGGCGCCAACGGGCCCGACTGGGGAGCGCGGGGTTCACGGCGCTACGTCCGCCGGGCGGTCGAGGCGTCGCTGCGACGGCTGCGCACCGACCACATCGACCTGTACCAGCTCCACTGGCCCGACCCGCACACCCCGATCGCCGAGACGCTCGCCGCCCTCACCGAGCTGGTGGCCGAGGGCAAGGTGCGCTACATCGGGTCGTCGAACCTCGCCGCCTGGCAGGTGACCGACGCCGAGTGGACGGCCCGCACCGCCGGCACGGAGCGTTTCGTCAGCGCCCAGAACCACTACAACCTGCTCGAGCGCGGCGTCGAGGCGGAGCTGGTGCCGGCGTGCCGGCGCCACGGCATCGGGGTGCTGCCCTACTTCCCACTGGCCAGCGGGCTGCTCACCGGCAAGTACCGCCGCGGCGAGGCGCCGCCCGACGGGAGCCGCCTGGCTCGCTGGGGCCAGACCGACCGCCTGACCGACGAGCGCTTCGACGTCGTCGAGGCACTCGAGAAGTACGCGAGCGAGCGGGGGATAACGATCCTCGACGTCGCGATCGGCGGCCTCGCCGCGCAACCGGGGGTCGCGTCGGTGATCGCCGGGGCGACGTCGGTCGAGCAGGTCCGGGCCAACGTCGCGGCCGGCACGTGGCACCCCTCGGCCGACGACCTCGCGGCGCTCGACGGGATCGTCCCGTCGCCACGACCTCCCGCCTGAGGAAGGGCCCTCGGCCGCCCGGTGCGAGGTCCCGGGTCAGCGGGCCACGAAGCCGCCGTCCACGGCGATGGCCTGGCCGGTGACGAAGCTCGACCGCTCGGAGCAGAGCCACACGACCGCGTCGGCGATCTCCTCGGGGCGGCCCATGCGGCCGACCGGCTCCGAGGCGAGGAGGGCCTCCTCGGCCTCGGCGGTGTCGTGGGTGAAGCGCGCCACCATCTCGGTGTCGATCACGCCCGGGCACACCGCGTTCACCCGGATGCCCTCGGTCGCGTACTCGAGCGCCGCGGTGCGGGTCAGCCCGATGACCCCGTGCTTCGAGGCCACGTAGGCCGCCATGGCCGGGAACCCGACCAGGCCCGCCACCGAGGAGCAGTTCACGATCGACCCGCCCCCGCGCGCGAGCATCGCCGGCACCTCGTGGCGCAGGCACGACCAGACCCCGGTGAGGTCGACGGCGACGGTCCGGGCCCAGGCCTCCGGCGTCGTCTCGTGCAGCGGCGCGGGCGTTCCCTCGACGCCGGCGTTGTTGAACGCCACGTCGAGCCCGCCGAACTCCTGCACGGCGCGGGCGACCATGGCGCGCACGGCGTCGTCATCGGACACGTCGGTGCGTACGAAGAGGGCGCGACCACCGCGTTCCACGATGCCGGCCGCCACCTTCTCGCCCCGGGCCTCGTCGACGTCGGCCACCACGACCGCGGCCCCGGCGGCGGCGAGCGCCTCGGCCGCGGCCCGACCGATGCCGGTCGCGGCCCCCGTCACGATCCCGACCTTGCCTGCGAGCTCCGACATCGGATCCCTCCTGGCTGTGGGTGCCCCGTCCCGGAGCCACCTTCCCAGCGACCGGCCCCGCCACGGAAGGGACCTTGGTCGCCTGGCGTCGAGCCGGCCGGCACAACCGGGGCGCGGCGGGAGCACCGGGGCACCGCTACGACCGGGGACCGGCCCGGGTGCGGAACTCCGCCGGGCCGATGGCCGATCATGGTGCGGTGCCCGAGGGAATGCGGACCGTGAGCGGATCGTGAGAACGTCGTGAGCGGCGTGGAGCTCGTGGTGCTGGGGACCGCCAGCCAGGCGCCCACACGCACCCGCAACCACAACGGCTACCTGCTGCGCTGGGACCGGGAGGCGATCCTCTTCGATCCCGGCGAGGGGACGCAGCGCCAGTTCCTCCACGCCGGCGTCGCCGCGGTCCGCACCACCCGGGTCTGCATCACGCACCTGCACGGCGACCACTGCCTCGGCCTACCCGGCATCCTCCAGCAACGGGCGCTCGACCGTGCCGAGGCGCCCGTTCCCGTGCACTTCCCCGCCTCGGGCCTCCCGTACGTCGAGCGGTTGTGCGACGCCAGCATCGGCCGGCGGGTGGAGGTGAGCCTCGACCCGGTGCCCGAGGCCGGGGGAGTGGTGGCCGAGGCTCCCCTTCGGATCAGCGCGCTCCCCCTGGCCCACCGGGTCCCTACGCTCGGCTGGCGCGTGGACGAGCCGGCGCGGGTGCACCTGGTCCCGGAGCGCCTCGAGGCGGCCGGGATCTCGGGTCCCGACGCGGGCCGCCTGCTCGACGCGGGAACGCTGACGGTCGACGGGCGTACGGTCGAGCTCACCGAGGTGAGCGAGGTCCGGTCGGGCCGGTCGGTGGCGGTCGTGATGGACACCGGGGTGTGCGACGAGGCCGTGCGCCTCGCCGAAGGCGTCGACGTGCTGCTGTGCGAGGCGACGTACCTCGAGAGCGAGGTGTCGCTCGCGGTGGAGTACGGCCACCTGACGGCGCGCCAGGCCGCGACGATCGCCCGGGAGGCCGGCGCCGGCCTCCTCGTCCTCACCCACTTCTCGGACCGCTACCCCGACCTGGCCGGCCACCGCCGGGAGGCCGGGGAGGTGTTCCCCGACGTGGTGGTGGCGGAGGACCTCCAGGTGGTCGAGGTCCGGGCGTCGCGCCCGCCCGGCGCACCGGGCACGCCGGGCCCGCCCGGGTCGAGGTCGGCCCCGTGACGACCCCCGACGGCGCCGGGCTTCGGCCGCGACCTCTACCACTGCTCGTTCCCCGGCGTCAGCCGGATCGCCGTCGACCCCTGAGCCCCGTCAACCCCAGGTGGCGGCCGCTCGGGCGCGATCGCCAGGGCGGACCGACGACGGGGCCGTCTAGCTCGGGCGGGGGACCGCGATGCGGTGCAGGCCGCCCCAGCCGTCGAGGACCAGGCCGGTCGGGCCGCCCCCGGCCGGGATGGTCAGGCTGCGGGCGATGTCCCAGCCCTTCCAGTAGGGGTTGCCGCTGACCGGGGCCGGCCGGGGGTTGGCGCCGACCGCGAACGGGTGGATCCCGCCCCAGCCGTCGAGGACGTAGCCGCCCTTGCCGTCGGCGGTGAGGGCGATCCCGCGGGCGATGTCCCAGCCCCTCCAGTACGGGTTGCCCGACACCGGCGGGGGCAGGGGGTTGGCGCCGATGGCGAACGGGTGGATCCCGCCCCAGCCGTCGAGGACGTAGCCGCCCGTACCGTCAGGGAGGATGGCCACGTCGCGGGCGATGTCCCAGCCCTTCCAGTAGGGGTTTCCGGTGACGCCCCCGGGCAGTGGGTTGCCGCCGACGGCGAAGCGGTGCAGGCCGCCCCAGCCGTCGAGCACGTAGCCGCCCGTGCCGCTGGGTAGCAACGTGAGGTCGCGGCCGATGTCCCAGCCCTTCGAGTACGGAGTAGTGGTCGGCGCGGGCGGGGTCGAGTTGTCGTTGGTCCGGAACCGGTGGACGCCGCCCCAGCCGTCGAGGACGTAGCCGCCGTCGCTGTCGGGCAGGAGGGCGGCGCCCCGGGCGATGTCCCAGCCGCGCCAGTACGGCGCCCCGGCCACGGCCAGCGACACGGGCTGGACGACCGGCGTGAGCACTGAATAGGCGTCGGCGGTGCCCCCGGCGTTGGTGCCGGTGACCTTGAGGCCGATCTTCGCGCCGACGTCGGTGTTGGCGAGCAGGTAGGTGCCCCCCGTGGCACCGGCGACGGGCACGCAGTTGTTCCCGTACTTGTCGCACCGGTACCACTGGTAGGTGAACGTGATCTCGGGGGTCCCGGTCCACGTTCCCGCGTCGGCGGTGAGGGTCTCGAGGTCGTAGGCGTCGCCGGCGATCGTCGGCTTCACGCTGTTGACGGGCGGGGCCGCCGCCACGGCGGCGGTCGGGTCGGAGAGGGCGTCGTCGTCCCCGGCGACGTTGGTGGCGGTCACCTCGACGCGGATCCGGTGCGTCACGTCGTCGGCGGTGAGGGTGTAGGTGGCCTCGGTGGCCCCGGTGATGTCGGTGCAGTTGTCGCCGTCGGCGTCGCAGCGGACCCACTGGTACGCGTAGGTGATGGGGGCCGTGCCGGACCAGGTGCCGGGGGTCGCGGTGAGCACCTTCCCGTCGGTCGGCGTGCCGGTGACGGCGGGCAGGGCGGTGTTGGCCGGGGGAGCGGCGCCGATCAGGCCGGTGAGGGCGCTGCTGGCGCCGGCGCTGTCGACGTCGTTGGTGGCGATGACCAGCGCGTAGATGCGGTGGTCGATGTCGTCGCCGGTCAGGGTGTACGTCGCGGCGGCCGCGCCGGCGATGCCGGTGCAGTTGGCGCCGGCGGCGTCGCAGCGGACCCACTGGTACGAGAACGTGATCGGGACGGTCCCCGTCCAGGTGCCCGGGTCGACGGTGAGGAGCCCGCCGTCGAGCTCCGTGCCGCTGATCGACGGGGCGACGGTGTTGACGGGCGGGGCCGCGGCGACGACAGCCGTCGGGGAGCTGCTCGCCTCGGCGCTGCCGCCGTCGTTGGTGGCGGTGACCTTCACCCGGATACGGCTCGCCACGTCGGCGCTCGTGAGGGTGTAGTCGTCGGCGGTGGCACTCGCGATGTCGACGCAGTTGGCGCCGGCGCCGTCGCAGCGCAGCCACTGGTACGCGTAGGTGATGGGGGCGGTGCCCGTCCAGGTGCCCGAGGTCGCGCTCAGGGTGTTGCCGTCGGTCGCGGTGCCCGAGACGGTGGGCGCCGCGGTGTTGGCCGGGGGATCGGCTGCGACCACACCGGTCGGGTCGGAGGTCGCGTCGACGCCGGCCGCCTCGTTGGTGGCGGTGACCTCCACCCGGATCCGGTGCCCGACGTCGGCCGGGGCGAGGACCCGCGTGGTGCCGGTGGCCCCGGCGATGTCGACGCAGTTGGCGCCGTCGCCGTCGCAACGCCGCCACTGGTACTCGAAGGTGATCGGCTCGGTGCCGGTCCAGGTGCCGGGGTCGGCGGTGAGCGTCTGCCCGTCCCTCGCGGTGCCGGTGACCGTCGGCAGGGCAGTGTTCACCGGCGGGTCGATCGCCGCCACCACGCCGGTGAGGTCGCTCTCGGCGCTGTCGGAGCCCTCGCCGTTGGTTCCGGTGACCCTCACCCGCACGCGGTTGCCGACGTCGGTGGCGGTGAGGACGTAGGTGGTGTCGGTGGCTCCGGTGATGTCGGCGCAGTTGGCGCCGTCGGCGTCGCAGCGGACCCACTGGTACGCGTAGGTGATGGGGGCGGTGCCGGTCCAGGTGCCGGGGTCGGCGGTGAGGGTCTGCCCGTCCCTCGCGGTGCCGGTGACGGTCGGTGGGGCGGTGTTGAGGGGCACGTCGGCGGCGGCGGGCGCGGCCGGCACGGCGACCAGTACGGCCACGGCGGCGACCACTGTGAGTAGCCGGTGAGCGGCCCTGGCCAGGCGGTTACCCGAAGCCATCACGTCCTCCTGCTGGGTGCATCGTCTCGGTGGTCGCCGGTGGTCGTGGTTACCGGCCCCGGCCACTGCCGGTGACCGGATTACCCAGTGCCCACAAGGCGATCAATCGACATCTTAGCGGCGGATCGCCGATACCGGGTGGCTGCCGCGTACGGGACGGATCGCCCCG
>Ga0226835_1000695_pt1 | contig 29229 bp, 21 predicted proteins | sample LAC_MetaG_1_FD_163627 | JGI IMG/M metagenome (GOLD analysis project Ga0226835, IMG submission 163627) | Anaerobic ammonium oxidizing microbial communities from anammox membrane bioreactor (MBR) in UC Berkley, California, United States -... | ecosystem: Engineered > Bioreactor > Anaerobic >...
CTTCGACCCGCGGCTCTTCCGGCGCGTGCACCGCGAAGTCCGTGAGTTCGAGCCCCAGGTACTCCACTCGCACCTCGCGGTGCTGCCGTACGCGCTACCCGCCTACCTGGCCAGCCGCACTGTGCCTGCGTTCCACACGGTGCACAACCTCGTCGAGCAGGAAGCCGACCGCGCCGGGCGCAGCGCCGCGCGGCTGCTCTTCGGCTGGCGCGTGCAACCAGTGGCGGTGGCCGCTACCGTCAGGGACGGCGTGAAGCGCATGTACGGCGTGGACGCCCCCGTCATCAGGAACGGCATCGACTTGGCGCCGCTGCGGGCGGCCGCCGGTCAGCGCAGCGCATGGCGGCGAGACACGGGTCTCCCCGATAGCGCGTTCGTGTTCGCCTGCGTGGCTCGTCTCATGCCACAGAAGAACCACGCCCTGCTGCTCGCGGCGTTCGCGGGCGTGGCGCGGGCGGTGCCGGCGGCGCGCCTGCTGCTAGTTGGCGACGGCGCCCTGCGCCAGACGCTGGAAGCGCAGGCGACGGCCCTGGGGATCACCCACGCGGTGACGTTCCTCGGGGTGCGCGACGACGTACCCGCCGTGCTCGCCGCGGCCGACGCGTTCGTGCTGGCGTCTGATTTCGAGGGCAACCCGCTGTCCGTGATGGAGGCGCTGGCGGCCGGTAAGCCCGTGATCGCCACTGCGGTCGGTGGCGTGCCAGAACTGGTGACGCACGAGCGGAACGGCCTGCTAGTGGCGCAAGGTGACGGCGCCTCCCTGACCGTCGCCATGCTCGGCCTCGCCGCCTCGCCTGCTCTAGCGCAACGGTTGGGCGCCGCGGCGGCCGCCAGCGCGACGGAGTTCGGGGTCGACGCCATGGTGCGCGCCTACGCTGGCCTCTACTCGCGGGCGCTCACAGGCGGAGGCCGGCTAACCACTCACGGGCAGTAACCCCGCCGACCACCTGCGGTCCTCGCGTCGCTGACGGGCGTAGTCATGCATTGTTCCAAAGGCGGGCCGCCGAACGCCCGGTTGGCGGCGTGATGTTATCCTGCCCACGGTCCCTGCTGCACGTTGCAGCCCAAAAGCACGAATCCGCACGAACGCCCTTCCCTCCTGCCGTGCAGCCGACTTCGTCAAAGGAGGTCCCCCACGTGACGACCCTTAGCGCGCGTAGCGCGAAGCTGGTAACGCTCATACTGGCCGCCCTGGCGCTCCTTGGCGCAAGCCTCACCGCGCGAGCGCAGGAGGGCGAACCGCTGCGCTTCGAAGACCCGGCCCTCGAGCGGGCCGTGCGCGGACAAACCCTCAAGGCGGACGGGCCCCTGTATGCGGCAGACGTCGAGCTGATCGACTCGCTGTATGTCGAATGGCCGGAAGCCGATGACACGATCCAGTCGTTGGCCGGCATCGAGGCGCTAACGGGCCTCACGCGCCTGAACCTGCGCGGCAACGCCGTTTCCGACCTGACGCCGCTGGCGAGCCTCACTCAGCTAGAGGACCTGACCCTCAGTCATAACTGCGTCACGGACGTGAGCGCGCTCGCCTACCTGAAGGCGCTGAGGTACCTGGAGCTGCGCGACAACCAGGTAGTGAGCCTGGCCGCGTTGGCTGACCTCGAGAACCTGACGAGCGTGAACGTTAGCGACAACCGCGTGGTGAACTTGTCCGGCCTCGACGGCCTGCCGGAACTCTCTGAGCTGGCCCTCCACGGCAACGCCCTCGAGGACTTGTCCGGCCTGGAGGAACTACCTAACCTGCTGCAGGTAACGCTGTACGACAACCCGGCGCTAGACCTGTGTCCAGGCGGCTCCGCTCGGCAGGTAGTGGATGGGCTCATGGCGGCGGGGGTGCGGGTGGCCTACGTGGAGCGCGGCGCGGGCGACGCGCCGTGCGAAGCCCTGGCCGGCGTGGCGCCGGTGCGAGTGGTGATGAACACCGGGGGGCAGGAGGAGTTCCTACACTTGCAGGGTGGTCGACTCGCTAGGCTCAACCCCGACGGCACGCGCGTCCTGGCCTCTTGCGTGGGCAGCGTGCAGACCATCTCCCTAATCAACGAGCAGCGAGGCGTGTACTGGTCCGGACTCATGGAGGAGTTCGTACGTGAACTCGCCACTTTCATCGCGGTGCACCTGTTGCCCGATGATCCCGAGGTGCGTTACGCGGTGGACGTGCAGGTCGAGGAAGTGGGCCAAGAGTCGGTGGCGGGTTACACCGCTCAGCACTATGAGGTGAACTGGCGGCCAGACGACCAAGAGGGTGGCGCCGACAAGCCGTGGGCGCTCATGCAGGAGGTCTGGGTGGCGCCCGAGCTCGGCCGCGAACTGGAGGAGACCGGCTGCTCCCAGGTCGCCATTTACGTCGAACTGTTCCAGCTCCTGCAGGGAGCGTTCTCCTCGCAGCGCTTCTACGGGTTGTCCGGCAGCCCCGACTACGGTCAGGCCGTCACGGGTGGCTTCCCGGTGCGAGCCATCATGCACGCTCCCGGCTCCGACGCCGTGGTGGAGACGATAGTGACGTCGGTGGATGCTGAGAGGGCACCCGTCGGTTCGTTCGAGCTACCGGCCGGTCTGGAGCGGGTTTCCGGTGTGAGCGACGTGTTCTGACGCCGCGGGCCAGCACGTGTTCGGCCGCGCCGTACTAGGCGCGTGAGCGAACCGCAGCGTTGGGGCTAGTCGTCTCGCTGCAGCACCGCGGCCAGCCGCTCGTCGGCGAGCAGCGTCTTCAGCTCCTGGACGCGGTCCTTGTGCACGAGCAGCACGGCGTTGCCACGCTTCACGATGACGAGGTCGTGCACGCCGAGCGTGACGATGACGTCGTCTGGGTCCTCGGTGTAGACGATGTTGCGCGACGCGTCCAGGCCAACGTGGCGGCCCACCACCGTGTTGGCGCCACCCGGACCGTCTTGCGGCGTGAGCAGCCGCTCCAGCGCCACCCAATCCCCGATGTCGTCCCACACGAAGTTGCCCGGCACCACCAGCGCCTTGTCGGTTCGCTCCATGAGCGCGAAGTCGATGCTGATCTTCTTGAGGGTAGGGAAGGTCTCGGCCACCTCGCCACTGGCGAAAGCGCGGCGCAACGGCACCATGAGGTCGGGGTCGTGCTTGTCGAGCTCAGCCAGAACCGTGCCGACGCGCCACACGAAGATGCCGGCGTTCCACAGGTGGCGCCCACCCGCCACGTACGCCTTGGCGGTCGGTAGGTTCGGCTTCTCGACGAAGCGCGCGACGTGATTGCCGCTGCCGGGCTCGTTGCTTGCGGGGTCGCCGACCTCGATGTAGCCGTAGCCGGTGGCGGGCCGCGTGGGGGTGATGCCGATGGTGACGAGCCCTTCCTCCGCGTTCGCCAAGTGCGCGGCCTTGCGCACTACCTCCTGGAACGCGGCGGCGTCGCCGATCTCGTGGTCGGAGGAGAAGAAGCCCGTCACGACATCACCGAAGCGCTCCTCGATGGTCAGGCAGGCAAGGGCGATGGCCGGCGCAGAGTCGCGCGGGGTGGGCTCGACTAACAGGTTGGCTGGCGGCAGGTCGGGCAGTTGCTGACACACGAGCTTCACGTAGCGCTCGGCCGTGGCCACCAGGATCTTGTCGACTGAACCGGCGAGGGGCAGGACGCGGTCGTAGGTGGCTTGCAGCAACGTGCGCCCGCTGAGGCGCAAGTCGAGGAACTGCTTGGGCTTGTCTGCGGTCGAGAGGGGCCAGAAGCGCTGCCCCTGCCCTCCCGCCATGATCACGGCTACGAACGGTCTGTCCATCAACTGTTAACCCCCAGCAGTGGTCACTTGCCGAACCGGCGTTCGCGCGCCTGGAACGATCTAACGGCGCGCAAGAAGTCGACTTTGCGGAACTCAGGCCAGTTGGCGTCACAGAAGTAGAACTCGCTGTACGCCGTCTGCCACAGCAAGAAGCCAGACAGGCGTACCTCGCCGGACGTGCGGATCACGAAGTCTGGGTCGGGCATGCCGGCCGTGTAGAGGTGATGCGTGATCTGCTCGGCCGTGAGCGTGCGCGCCAACTCCTCGATGGTCACCCCTTGGCGCGCCTCCTCGGCGGCTAGGCGCCTCACGGCATCGACGATCTCCTCGCGGCCCCCGTAGCCCAGCGCCACGTTGACGGACATCCCGGTGTACTCTCGCGTTGCCTCTTCCATGGCGGCGAGCGCCGCTTTGGCCTCGTCGGGGAAGTCGGCGATGTCGCCGATGACGCGCACACGCACCTTGTTGGCGTGCAGGCGCTCGTCGTTGAGGAGGCTTTTGGCTTGCTCCCCGAAGAGTTGGTGGAGGTGCTTGACTTCGTCCGCCGATCGCGAGCGGTTCTCGCTACTGAACCCCCAGAGCGTGACGTGCGGGATGTTGAGCTCCAGGCACCAGTCGAGCACCTCACGTGCCTTGCCGGCCCCATGGTCATGCCCGGCCTTCACGTCGATGCCTGCGGCGCGCGCGAACCGGCGGTTGCCGTCCATGATGATGCCGATGTGCCGCGGCAGGTGGCCCTCGTCCTTCACGGCGCGCAGTAGGCGCCGCTCGTACAGCCAGTAGAGTGGCCGCGTGGCGGCGGATACCACGCCGAAGGCGCGCATGGCGCCTTTCGCTGGGGGGGTGGAGGGCACGGCGTAGTCTACCGTGAGGTGGTTAGCCGAGTCGGGCCGCCACAGCGGGTCACTTACCGGTCTTGCCGAGGATGGCGCCTGGCGTACGCAGCAGGATATCGATGTCCCACCACAGCGACCAGTTCCTAACATAATGCGCCTCCATCGCCTGCCGCTCCTCGAAGCTGACGTCGTTACGCGCCTCCGTCTGCCAGTACCCGGTCATGCCGGGGCGGGAGAGGAAGATGAGGTCTTGTTCATGGCCCATGATGGTGCGTTCGCGCACCATGTACGGCCTCGGGCCAACTAGGCTCATCTGGCCGAGAAAGACGTTGAGGAGTTGCGGCAGCTCGTCCAGCGAGAGGCGCCGCAATATGCGCCCAACGCGGGTTACGCGCGGGTCGTTCTCGAGCTTGTGGTACGTCGTGTACTCGGCGCGCAGCTCCGGATGCTCTGTGAGCAGTACGTTAAGGCGCTCATCGGCGTCTTGGTGCATGGTGCGGAACTTGATGCAACCGAACTCGCGGCCGAAGCGCCCGATGCGAGGTGAGAAGTAGAGCGCAGGTCCGCGCGAGTCGAGGCGGATGAGGGCGGCGATGACGAGTAGGGGCAAACCTAGGATGGCGAGCAAGAATGTGGCGCCCACGAAGTCTGTTGCGCGCTTGAGGGCGCGGTTGGTGCCAGACGCAAGCTGGTTGCGCACCTCGAGCGCCAGCGTAGTTCCGAGCGGCGCTGCCACGACCGAGTTGGTCGGCAGACCGCCCAGGTCGGGGAGGTACTGCACGTACTTCACGCGCGTGGACGGCCGAAGCAGCACCTGGTCGAACGCGACTTCCTTGGCCGCGCTCGGACTGATGATGGCGTGACGAACGCTGTGTTGTGTTATGTAGCTCCAAGCATCGTCCAGGCCACCTACGACTGGCGCTCCCTTCACTTGCCAGTCGACGTCGGCGCCAAAAACCGCGAACGGGTGAAGGCCGATGTCGGGGTGGTCGAGCAAGTGGCGCGTCACGCGGTCAGTGGCCGGATCCGTACCCAACACGACCACGGGTCTGCCCCAGAGGCGCAGGCGTTGGAGCACCTTCTGCGCTACCACGCGAAACAGTGGAGCAAATAGCGCTGCTGCGGGAATGACGACGAGGAAAACGCGTGCATTCAGCCCGAATACCGCTGGCAACAACAAGGTGAGGAAGCCAACGGCGACGGCCGCCGCCACCGCCGCCTTAACTGAACGGCTCAACTTCTTGTAAGACGGCAGGCCGTAGCCGGGGTAGAGGCCAGCGGCCATAGCCACGGCTGGCCACACTAGCGTGGCGTACAGTAGCGGCAAGCGCCAACCAGTGCCGAGCGTGAGAGCGGGGTCGAGTTGGGCTGCCGCGGAAATCCCTAATGTCAGTGCCGCAGCTCCAGCGGCGGCGTCACTAAACGCCAACCCAAGCCTCACAGCCACCGCGCTGCCCACGCCCGTCTCCGCCTCGGCAATCTCACGCCTGCCAACGGCGCGCCAACCCAACACTGCGGCCAATGGGTAGATGACTGCGCCAGACAGCAGGGTGGAATCGAACAAATTGAGGATTAGTACGCCAAGTAAGACCACGGCGGCGGCGCGGTCGCGCTGCTGAATGGCTCTGAGGCTCAAGAGTGCGAAGAGGCCAATGAAGCCGATGAGCCCTACCAGGCCGCGGTCCACCCAGGCGGCCAAGAACGAGTTGTGTGCGTGAGCCGCGATGGGGCGCAGAGCGGCCTCGTCAGGGTGAAGGGTAGCTACGGCGAGTGGGAACCCGTTCGGGCCCCAGCCGAAGAGTGGCCGGGCGCCGATTGCCTCAAGCGCATCACGCCAGATGGGAAAGCGCGAGGTGCGCAAGTCGGTAACGCCGCGCGTGGCGGCCCCGGGCCGGTAGGGGAGGTGCGTGTACGACGCCACCAACTGCAACTCCGCGAAGGTAGTCGTGACTCCGGTGAGGTTCGACCGATCCGGCACCACACCCACGTACCACGTGAGGGGGTGCTCGCCCTCGTAGCGGAAAGTGACGATGGCGCGGGTCCAGTCGTTGGGCAAACTCTCGGCTGACGAGGAAACCACGTGGACCGCACCCGTGGTGGTGGCTCTATGCACATCGCCTTGTAAAGTGGTTCCGAGGTTGATCATGGGGCCGTCGACGGTTTCCCGTCCCCAGCCATCGAAGCCCGGCTGGAGGTCCCCGGAGGTCTGAAATAGTGCGCTCAAGGTGTAGGTCTCTTGCGGCTGCAACGTTATGGCCTGCTGCAGTCGAGACCAGGAGTCGCGCGAGGTCTTACTAACGGCAATGGTTGTGCGGAGTTGCCCTTCGACGCTGGCCGCTTGTGCCGAGAACTCTACGCCGAGGGGGTACCACCAGTCACCATTGGCAACCTCAGTGCCGCGAAACATGTTGCTGCCGTCTGCTGCTGGCACGAAGTCGGTGAGGAAGCCTGTGCGGCCGAGACCAAACCAAGCAGGTAGCCCGCTAACCAGGACGGCCATCACCGCAATCAGCGCCCATTCGGCTACCCGCGTGCCCTTGGTGCCGCGCCTCCCTGCAAACCTAAGCCCAAGCGCGATGACCAACCAGGCCCAAACGGCCTCTCGCGATCCAGAAAAGATGACGCCAACGGCCCCAATAGCCATGGCGAGTACCCGCAGCCGGGGCGAGGGAACTACGAGCGCCAGCAACGCTGAAAGCACGAGGATGGCGTGACCGAATATTGCGGGGTGGGTGTTCCATACGATGGCATCGAGGGCGGTCTTGGCAACGTCAAACCGAAACTCGCCCAAGTGCCTGAGCCCTAGAGCGACGGTTATCGCCAACCCAACCACTAGTCCAGCTCCGATGTCGTCGGAGATGGTAGCGCTACGTGCGCTGTGACGGAACTCGGTAGCAGAACGGAAGATGAGCCACACAGCGAGTACCTGGGCGCCGGTCAAGGCCGCGTCTAGGGCATGGCCTGTCACGAGGAATGGCAGCCCGAGCAGCAGAGCTGAACCCCACCACCAGAAGTCGGACCGTTGAAGAGCGAGCCGGCATGTGAAGACGGTCAGGAGGGCGATGAAGGGACCGACGGAAGGGATGGCCGCTATGCCGATGCCCGCCATGAAGGCCAGGCCGCGCCGTAGTTTGACAGTGGCAACCGACATCCATGGCATCTTACGTCAGGGTCGTTGCGACTTCTGCACGGCGACGCTGGCCTAGCGACGCAGCAGGATTGGCGTGTGTAGGACTGCCACTGAGCGCCGCAAACTAGCGCATCTCAACGTCCGTCGCTAGCCGTGCCTTAGCTGGCCGGTGTCCTCGTTCGCCAGGTACCAGTCGTAAGTTGCTTGAATGCCAGTGCGCAGATTGATTCGCGCCTGCCACCCCAACCCAGAAAGGAGGCTGACGTCCATCAGCTTGCGCGGAGTGCCATCAGGCTTGGTCTGGTCGAACTCAAACTCCCTCTCGTAACCCACCACGGACGCAATCAACTCTGCCAGCTCGCGGATTGAAACGTCAGTGCCCGTCCCAACGTTGATCGGGCCGGGCCGGGATACGTTCTCTAGCAGGAATAGGCAGGCGTCTGCTAGGTCATCGACGTGCAGGAACTCCCGCCTCGGACGGCCGCTTCCCCAGATCGAAATCGTGTGCTTCCCCGCCTGCTTTGCCTCATGCGTCTTGCGCAACAACGCGGGGAGGACATGCGATGATTGCAGGTCGAAGTTGTCGTTCGGACCGTACAGGTTAGTGGGCATGGCGCTGATGAAGTCGTTGCCGTGCTGGGCGCGGTATGTGTCGCAGAGTTCGATCGCCGCGATCTTCGCGATGGCGTACGCGCGATTGGTCGGCTCGAGCGGGCCCGTGAGGAGGTACTCCTCCTTCAACGGCTGGGGAGCTAGCTTCGGGTAGATGCACGACGAGCCGAGGTTCAACAACTTCTTGACTCCGTGCTCGTGTGCAGCGTGGATGACGTTGGAAGCTATCGCGAGGTTGTCATAGAGGAAGTCAGCTGGCCGTGAGGAGTTCGCGAGGATGCCCCCCACCCGGGCCGCGGCCAGAATGACAACTTCGGGCCGCTCGGCCTTGAAGAATGCCTCCACGGCGGCTTGGTCGCGTAGGTCGAGTTCTGCGGAGTTGCGCGTTACGACGTTTGAGAAGCCGCCCATAGCCAGCCTTCGGCCGATGGCCGAACCTACTAGGCCGCGGTGGCCCGCCAGGAAAATCCGTGTGCTCTTGTCGAGGGGGGTGGTAGCTACCTGGGTTGGCCGTTGAGCGCCGCGTCGATCCTCTTCAGGCACCGGCAATGCCTCGCGGGGCCACGACGTGGCCAGCTTCGCGGAGCGTGAGCTCCTGACGCGCAAGCTCCAGGTCGTGATCCACCATCCGCGAGACGAGCTCTGCGAGGCCGATACGAGGCTCCCACTTGAGCACCTGCCGCGCCTTGGACGCATCCCCCATAAGGTAGTCAACCTCAGTTGGTCGGAAGTAGCGCGGGTCGATCTCGACTGCGGCCCGCCAATCGAGGCCGAGGCGTCCGAAAACCAACTCCACGAACTCCCGTACGCTATGGCTGTGCCCGGTCGCTATGACGTAGTCGTCGGGGGCATCTTGCTGCAGCATCAGCCACATGGCTCGCACGTAATCCTCGGCGTGGCCCCAATCTCGCTTGGCGTCCAGGTTCCCAAGGTAGAGCTTCGACTGCAACCCGAGCTTGATTCTGGTGGCGGCCCGAGTGATCTTACGCGTCACGAAGGTCTCGCCGCGCCTTTCGCTCTCGTGGTTGAAGAGGATGCCGTTGCTGGCGTGGAGCCCGTAAGCTTCGCGGTAGTTGACCACCAGATGGTGAGCCATCACCTTGGCCGCAGCGTACGGACTCTTCGGGTAGAAGGGCGTCGTCTCTCTCTGCGGTGGCGCGCTTCCGCCGAACATCTCGCTGGTGCCGGCCTGGTAGAAACGGGGCTGCTTGCCGGTTCGCTTCTGGAAGTCGCGGATGGCCTCGAGCAAACGTAACGTGCCGAGCCCGTCCGCGTCTGCCGTGTACTCAGGTTGCATGAAACTCACGGCGACGTGCGATTGGGCGCCCAAGTTGTAGATTTCGTCCGGCTGGACCTCTTCGAGGATCCTCCGCAGGCCAGGCCCGTCGGACAAGTCGCCGTAATGCAGCAGCAATCTGGCGTCTTGCGCATGCGGGTCGACGTAGATGTGGTCGATTCTGTCGGTGTTGAAGGTGCTGCTGCGGCGGATTATCCCGTGGACCTCGTAGCCGCGCTGAAGCAAGAGTTCAGCAAGATAAGAGCCGTCTTGGCCGGTAATTCCTGTTACTAAGGAGCGTTTCATGAGCTTTGAGCTTTCCTCCTATTACCGTTTTCACCTAAGCAGACATCATAGGTGAGTTCAGCGGGCACGGCGCGCAGCGAATTGGGAGAGTGTCACCTCGAGACCTGCCAGGATGACATTAATGTTCAAGTTCGCTTCGGCGTATGCTCTTGCGTTCTTGCCCATCTCAACGCGAGCAGCAGCATTTTGAGAAATGGTGGCGACGGCTGCTGCCAGTGCTACTGGGTCTCCTGGGGGTACTATCGTACCGGCGTTTCTCTCAAGGAGGACCTTCCCGATTTCACTGTCTCGGTGTGCCGTGGCGACGGAAGGACGTCCAACAGCAAGGATGTTTGTGAGTTTTGACGGCATCACAAGGTCGGTCGCGGCCTCCTGCTGGATGATCATGTGTATGTCAGCGGCCGTCAAGAGGGTAGACAACTCTTCCTCCGGCACTAGGTCGCCGAACCTGACATTCTTCAACTCGAGCTCCTTTGCCCGGGCCTTGAGCCGCACCTCATCAACGCCTTGCCCAATTATCAGAAATCGTATCGACCTGTTCTCTCGGAGCAGGTTTGCTGTGTCGAGAAGCGTCGAGAGTCCTTGCTTCCGGCCTAGGTTTCCCGAGTAGAGCGCAAGTATCTGATTGGGACCAATGTCGTGCTTGTCGCGAAAGCGCTTTACTCGCTCCAGATCGGTATCGGGAGTGGTTGAAGTCCAGTTTGGAACGAGTGATATGTCTGACAAGGAGAAACCTTTGGAGGCAATCCTAGTCCTCATCGAATCGCTAATAGTCGATATGTGCGTTGCCATGGACAGCGCGGCTCGTTCGACTGAGGATAGCAGCCGAGCGATGCGCCGAGACCCCAACATTCCTAGGTTCATTGCAGCGTCGAACTGCAAGTCCTGGACATGTAGTACAACAGGTGCTCGTCGCGCAAGCCGCATTATCCAGGGCCAGAGCACGATCTGCATTGGCGGGCAAATGCATATTACAACGTCGGGTCCGGGCCTTCGGAACAGTTTTCTGAGCCACCAAGCAGATGAGTTGGCAGTAAAGCTAGTCTCCATGAGAATCCTGCGGAGGGTGCTGGCTCGGTTGGCTCTTGGAACGTATAGGGGAGTTCGATGTACGCGCACGCCTTCTAGATTCTCAGTCTTGAACCCTTGGCGCGCGTAGGCTTCGTCTATGCGCCAGGCTGGGTAGTGGGGCGGTGCAGTAATGACCGTGACATCGTGTCCGCGATCAGCGAGCCAAGTTGCCATTTGGGAGGTATAGCGTCCAGAGCCAGTAACCTCGGGCGCATAGTTGGAGCCGAAAATTAGGAGCCGCATTCGCTTGTTCGGCTGGTCAAGATGAGGTAGCTCACCCTGCTTATGAGGGGCGTGTGGGTCCAGTCCTTGGGTCGCGTGATTTCGCAGCAATCTACTGTCCAACGCGGGCCCAGCCATTCAAGGTATTCGATGTTATCGACGCCTCATAGATTCCGATTAGCTTTGAGGTTCTGGTCGATTCCGCGCGCGCAACGGCGGAGGACCGGGCACCGGAGGAATATCGCGTCCATGACTCGGGGCCCATTTGTGACGTTTCATCTAGTACCCTTGAGAGGGCGGAGGCATCCCCCGGCCCGAAGAAGCGCCCATTGACACCCTCACTAACCAAGGTCGTGAATGACCCATGTGCAGGCACGATAACAGGAGTACCTTGAGCATGAGCCTCGGCCAGAACGAGTGGCGAACCTTCATACCAACGGGAAGGAAGCACCACCCAATCAGCTCGGCGCATCAACGCGCGTACCGATGCTTGATCCTGCCATCCCAGCATCTCGACGTCGTCGCGGCCAGCCACGATAGACCTTAGGTGCTGGTGTTCGGGCCCGTCGCCTGCAATCACGAGGCGGGTCCCTTGCCGTGTGCGAGAGCGCCAAGCGTGCAGCAATAGGTCAACTCCCTTCTCGGGCGAGAGCCGACCAGTGTAGAGGTACGTGCCAGTTCTTTCGTTGCGAGGAGCGCCGAACTGCGACGGGTCCTGAATCACTTGGTTGTCCTTTACCACGAGCTGGCTGGCAGAGAGCCCTGACGCCACGAGTTTCTGGCGTTGGAACTCCGTAAGGCAGATGATCTTTGTGACACAACGCTCGTAAGTCCTTAGTAGGCGACGGTGAAGCAGTAGGCCCGCCGCCATAGCAGCGGATGCGGACCGCGAATTCCGGTAGCACTTGTAGCGAACTGCATTCCAGTGCGCACCATGTAGACACAGCTCGCATGGCCTGTTGTCCCGCAAGAAGAGTGCGTTTGAACACATCAGACGGTAATTGTGCGCCGTCATTACGACCGGTAGCCGCGTTCCTCGGGCCGCCCAAAAAATGGCGGGCCCGAACTCATAGTGTGTGTTATGAATGTGGATGACATCGGGATTGAACTGCGCAACGGCCAGTTTCAACGCTGCTTGGCCGCCGGTAGACCAGATGACTCTGGTGGCCTTGAGGGAGTCCGTCAATGCATCGGAGGAGGGGCGATTCTTGGTGGTGAGTGTCCTTACCTCCACCCCAGCCTGTATCAGGCTGGAGCGCTCTTGTTCAACTACTGTGTCTTCACCGCCAGGTGATACGTAGGCATTGTGTACTTGTAACACCTTCAAGCTCTATCCTCCAGGCTGGGAGCCAGTGTTTGATACTCATAAGGCGCAACGTGTGGGCCGGATTGGGGTAACGAATTGCGCTTCAGGTGGCTGATTATTGCCACCGCGTTCGCGCCGGCGCTCCACACCCGTGAGGCATCTTACCCGCTGCAGTGCTCTGGCTGGGTTGGGGGCCTGGGGCCGTGGCAGGTGGTATACGCTGGTGGGACGCGAGCCACTTGGTCCAACCGTAATCGGCAGTATCGACTTTGACAACGAGCTGGCCGCACCTGCGCGCAATAGGTTGCCGTCGCTGCCCGATCATCCAGGGCCCATGCACAACCTATGAAATTCGTTCTCCAGGGTGTCGACCCGGGCCTCCTCAAACTGCGCATTGAGTTTTCGCGCCCGTGGGTGATTGTGTGCCCCACCAGCTGCTGAGACTTGTGCCGTTGTCGCCCGGTGTCAAGCAAAGCACGATTTGGCTTTGCCAGCGTGTTGTGAGGAGGGTCGCAGAGCCGCGACGGCGCGAGGGACTTGCAAACCGCCACCAATGCCCGGGCCTATCGGTTCGAGCACAGTTAGCAGGAATCGGATCCGCTAGCCGTGGCCGGGTTAGTATACAGAGGTCCCGAAGTGGTGAAGTGTATAGTAGAACGCTGGCGACTGGCAGAGGTTCCACCTCGGCGCCGGCATGCTTCACATGGATTGTCATGACTAAGTTGAATAATCAACGGCCGGTACCATCGCGGAAGTCAAGTCGATTAACCTTGAAAGGTTCCGCGTTTTTCACGCTCCAGTACCTGATATTGGCTTGGCTTGCCCCAGCCTACGTACTGAGCCAACTGCCGTCGACGAGCAGTCCGCCTGCTGCCATACTAGCTGTACTACAAGTCTCCTCAGTTGCGCTTGCTTGGAACGGCGCGTCTCGTAACGGATGGACTAGGCTAGTAGATTCGTCCTTTTGGTTATTCGTATATGTATTCTTTGGGGTTGCTCCACTTGTTCAGCGGGCGGCCAACAGTCTTCCCTGGGGCGCCGCTCAGTTCCCTGACCCTATCTGGCTGATAACGGATGGGCTAATTCTCCTTGGCTGTCTGGCGTATGTTGCTGGCAGGTTCGTATACTCAATGATTCGTCAGCGTAGCCGCTTTGTGCTGGCCAAACAGAGAATTTTAGCTTGGGGCCTCCCGCTCTTGTTACTGTCGGTTGCAGTGTTTGGCTTTGCTTATGGGTGGACGGGTTTCGTAATGCATAGGAGTGCCCGCAGCGCAGCCATTCTTCTGGCTGGGGGAAGTACCGCCGTGTCTCAAGTGCTGTCTAGCATCATCACGACTCCCTTGGTGGTGCTTCTACCAGCACTATTACTGCTCAGAGGAAAGGTCGGGGGTGGCGCGCGAATTCTGCACTGGGTGTCGCTGAGTGCAGCTGTGGTGGTGACATTTGCCATTATCAATTTTTATAGCGCACCACGATTTCTTGCGGGCACCACGTTGCTTTCGGCGGGCGTGGCGTATGTGTTGCTGCTACGACAAAGGCGTGTCTGGTTGAAGTTGCTGCCGCTCGCCTTTGCAGTCGGCCTCATGGCCGCATTTCCACTCTCAGCGATGTTTCGACGCGGATCCGCGACCGTTTCACTTGAGGTTACTCCTATGGTGGAATCCCTTGCGACGAGTGGTGACTTTGATGCCTACCTTCAATTTGCGAGGTCTGTAGACTACGTAACGCATTCCGGCGACATGGGCGGTATGAACCTGGTCGCGGCGAGTGCCTTCTGGGTGCCGCGACTTGCCTGGCCGGCCAAGCCACCCCACTCCGGAGAGATACTTGCGGGGTACGCGAACCAAGCCTATTTGAACTTGTCGGCGCCGCTGTGGGCCGAAGGAATGCTCGCCTTCGGCATACCAGGCCTGGTTCTGTTGTTGTTCTCTTGGGGTGTTTTCGCTGGAAGCGTGGACTACGCACTACTCATGGACGTTAGGCGCGGCGACGGGGTATTCAGCGCGAGCGCCCTATTGGCGACCATACTACTTGGCTTCTCGGTATTTTTCCTTCGAGGTGCGCTTATGAATGGCGTTGCGATGCTTACACCGATTGTGGTGCTTTCAATCCTGCTTTCAAGGCCCTTTGCGGCGAGGAAGGGTCTTGGCCAGGAAGTACGGAGCTCTTGAGGGTTCTGCTGATCCACGGTGGGTGGTCAATAGAGTCGTGTTGACGTTCGGGGCTAGCAGACAGCGATTACAAGCAGAAGGGTTCTTGATAGTCTCTGCGCCGGTCAGCGGCGCTCGCGTGACTCTCCCGCTTGGTGCGATGGTGCTTATGTTTCTTCGGCGGTGGGAAGGACGCTGGCTGCTGGCCCCGCACTCCGATTCAATTGCTGGAAGGGAGGCTAGCGGTCGGTTGGGTTGGGTGTCTAGCCCACTGATGTGTAGTTCCGTAAGCTTGTAGCAGTAGCATGCGGCTTGAGCTTTTGGTTGCGCACCGAGCAGGCTGGTACACTGTGTCCGGAAGGGAAGACCTGTCACTCCGAGGCTTCAAGTGTCAGAGCATTCCGCTCATTGGGACGGACATAGCCGGACCGTGGCCCACGCGCCACGGCCGCGACGTACACTTTTCTGGCCATTAGCGCTGCGGTCGACTAGACTGCGCAGTGTTGCTACTAATGGCTTGCCAGAGTTTGTTCCGGAGCGAGCTTGGGGCGGCAGGGTTTCGAGGTCACAGGCTGGTGGCACCGAGTCTTCAGCTATGCACTTTTCGCGACGACAAGAGGGCGAAGCTTTCGACTCACGGGACGTCGCAGGGGTCAGTCTCTTCTCTGCCAGGGCTTTGGTCACACTAGGTGAGATTTCTTCTGGGTGGGCCAAAGTGAGCGCGTGGGAGCCCCGAACCATTGTAGAACCGACATGAAGCACTGGGGCCGCGGTAGCTCTTGGGTGCGGGGGCTAGCGGCTCTGCTTGCTCCGATTGCACCGTTTGTATCATTGATTCCAGAAGTATTCTTATTACATTCGCCGCAGATCGCGGTCCGGCTCAGGTGGGCGGTCTTGCTGAGCGCGCCACTCGTCTTGGTGGGTATCGTGCAATGGCTTGCCGTCCGAGAGGAAGCAGGTATCGCGTTCTTGAGTATTGGACTCACGCTTGCGGCATTCATAACATTTGCGCCTTCGCAGCGGCGGCCATTGTACGTTGGGAGCCTCTCGTTTCTTGCGTTGGCGTTGGTCGCTTCCCTGGCCTTCCTATACATAGATCGCAACCTGTGGCAATCGACTGCCGGGTCTGGGCTCATGGGACTGGTAGATCAGATCCGTCGACCGGGCTTGGTCGAGGGAAGACCCAACGCACGGGTGGCTGCCTTCCGGAAGTGGAGCCTTAAGGACTCCGTTGGCGGGCCTTCCGAATTGGCTGTGACGGTTCGCCTAATTGAGGGCGAGCCGGGATTCGCCTGGAATACAAGCGAACCGAGGGTCGTCAGGCTGGACGTAGAAACGGATGGCTCGAGACATGAGTATACCGCCGCCCACTTTGTAGATGCATCGCAATTTGTCTACCGTTCTTACTATTCAAACGCCCCACTTGCTCGACGAGAGTTCCGAGCCCAGTTGCGCCTCCGATCCATGGTTCCCGACGAGGCGTGTGGGGTTGTTGCCCTTAGAACGAGAGGTGACGCAGCCAACTTGGTTTCGCAGGCAATCTGCGTTACGAATGGATGGCGTCTCGTTACCCTAGGGGGGGTCGTGCCGGACGCAAGTGCGGCTACCCAGCTTGATCTTGTAGTAAGTGGGTTTAGCTCCACGATACATTTGAGAGATGCTGAGATTGCTGAAGTAGCCGAGGGCCACGAGTCACGCCCTCTACTCCTGGCGCCAACCGGAGTAACAATGCGGCTCTCTTGGGGGACCAAGTATGCGTGGGAGCGACTCACAGGATATGAGGTAGCGGAGACGGTACTTCCAAAGTTTCAGGGAAGTAGCACGATCCGCTTGCAGGTGCCCGAGTTGCCTGCCGGTACTGCGATTTGGAGTTCACTCTACGTTGAGGACGGTACCAGCGTATCGATCACGGGCGAGAGATGGACTAACGGCGCCGCGGTACCTGTGAACGCTACTACGCGCGTTGCCCTTTTCTACGGCCACCCGAACTTCTTTGCACACGCGGTTAGTGCGGCCGCAATCGCCGTAATTGTGACCTCTCCTACGTTACTGGTCGCCGGCTTGGCTGCAACCCTCGCTTCAGCTACGGTCATTACTACTGGGTCGCGGACGGCGCTTGCGGCCTTGGCTGTCGCTTTGCTGATTCATGTTGGGTTGAGTATCGCCGCGACGCGATCCACTCGGCGTTCAAGGTGGTTTGCGAATATTGGCGTAGGCGTCCTCGCTATTCTTGCCTCGGGCGTACTGTTTGTGGGGTTCAATGGTGTGCGCTTTTCAGGTCTAACAGTGCAGGGCTCGGCGACTGATTCCGTTGCCGACCGTGCCAGAATTTGGCGGTTTGCGTGGGAGGAAGCACTTGAGAACCCATTGCTAGGCGCTGGCGAGCCATTCGACACAGCCTGGAGTACAGCCTACCCAGATGAGCCAGGAGTTACCCATGCTCATAACGGTCTCCTGGACGCCATGTTTCGCGGAGGGCTACCCGGGGCACTTGCCGTTGTCTGGGCTTTTGTAGGGGTGTTGATGATGGCTGCGCGAACCCGGGTAAGCAACGCCGTAGTTGCTGGTGTCGGACTGGTTATTCTGAATGTAACTGATGCCACGTATATGTACGCAAGTGCGATAGCGCCCATAATATTCAGCGTGCTAGCTGAGTTCGACCATCAGCCGCCCGGTACAGACCCTATGTGAGCAATGAAGATAGCAACGCACAACAATTGCACGCCGCGAAGAAAAGCCTTGAAAATGGGGAACGGACGCCGCAGTAGGTTACAACGCCCGCAAGTAGTCAATAGCAGCGCGTACGCGACGAATCATTTCGGGCATGGAGTACTGTGCAGAAACGGTGTCGATGGCGTTCCTACTAAGCGCCTCACGCAAGTCACTATCGCTGAATAGCCTAACGATCGCACCGGTCAGTGACTCGATGTCGTTCTCAACGAACGACACTCCGTTCTGCATATCGGAGAAGGCCGCCACCTCGGGGTTGTGACCGCGCGTGTTGGAGTGAATAATGACTGGTAGTCCGTAACCAAAGGCGTGGAGCAAACTCAACCCGATAGCACCTGGGTAGACAAAAGCGGTGGCGGCGCTGAACCAGGGAGCCAAAGCTTGCTGGTCGAAAACGGCGCCTAGCCATGTTACCGGTACTTGAAGCTGTTTGGCACGTGCTTCCCACTCAGCACGTTTCGGGCCATCGCCCACCACGACCAAGCCGATGTCAAGGCCCTGGGTTCGCGAAGCAGCTAATGCCTGCAGTGCTTGGTCAAGCCGTGCCTTCGCGATTAGGCGGCTGCTGAAGATGATGAACGGGCGGCCTGCGTACCCACCTGACACCAACTGACTCATAGCCGAGCGTGGCGTCCAGAGATTCCGCTCTCGAACGATCGGAGTTTGGTCAAGGGCGTTGTTCGCGGCGAAGAGCGTCTCGCCCTTGAAGCCATAGTGGAGATATTCAGTCCGTTCAATCTCTGTATAGAGCAGGATCGCGTCAAAGGCCTTCATGAGCTGACGTCGAATCAATGCTCGGATTCGGTTGGAGCCGGGCGTCCAGCCGTGTCCCCACCACAACACCCTGACCCCGCGAAGCCGCAGCGTCTGTGTCCACCACAGCGTGCTCAGGTACCGAGGATTTCCATTGACAACAAGAACGTCGCCTTTCTCAAGGTCTCGGACGTGAGGTGTAAGTTCTTGCCAGAAGAGCCGGTTGCCGAAGAAAGCACGGATGTTGGCCTGCGAAGCTGCATATGTAGGCAGATTAGCTGTGCTGGTAGCTCCAGTGGCAGGATCAAACTGGCCGCAAATAATCTTGAAGGAAGGGCCATAAATGCGAAAGAGACCATCAAATAGCGGAACCCTGTACTCGGGTAGGCACGGTTGGACAATTAGCACGCGGCTATCAGGCTTCATTGTATGGCCCCAGGAGTGTGAACCATTCTCGGTGAGTATATCGCAGCTGAAAGGCTTGCTACGATTTTCTTGCGTGTATACAAACACTATTCGTGACCTCCCTGGAGTCACGGCCCAAGACGTGCCAGCAGCCTTCAGAATCTGTCCCATCTGCCTCGGCAATTGCGGTATCCCTCAGCTGTGGTTTGACTCGCAAGTACGCTTCACCACTTGAACCGGGGAAATCGGCAAACCTCGTCCTAGAATGCATATGCAGTTGAGAATGTGCTCCTTGGTCACTGTGTAGCTCCGGTGTCAGATTAAGGCTGGCGAAATTGGCCAATTGCCGCTCGCCAACTGCGGAAAGCAATGCACACTGCGCCAGTGCCGCCTATGACGAAGAGCGTCCATTCCATGCCAGGTCTAGCTGCGCTTAGCACTCCTACGCTGGCGCACAGGGCTACCACTACCAGAGTATTAGCTGACAAGCGGCCGACTCTGGCCTGTACAGCCAACGCGCCAATGGCTACTCCCATGCTGACAGCCGTTGCGGCGGCGACGCCAATGCCTCGGAGCCACGGACCAAGCAGCGCATATAGGACGACGGCATTGACGATCTGTATTGCGGTTGCATACACGACGGCCTGGGGCCTTCCAACTGCCCGAAGGAATGACGCAAAAACGGAGTGTACACCATTGCCAACTGAAGCAAGTAGAAGTACGCGTAAATATGGAAACATAGCGAACCATTCGGGGCCGAGGAACTTGAGCAAAAGGCTCTTTCCAACGGTTTCCATCGTGAGGACAACGAGAGCCGACACTTGAAGCACAAGGTTAAGCCCCAACGAAACAATAGCGGCTACCTGCCTTGGGTCAGTTCGATGCTGCAGTGCAATGGTTGGGAAGAGGTACCGGCCCACAATCATGCCGAACTCTGCGACTGCCAACTGAGCCAGCCGGCCAGCCATCTGGTAGTATCCGAGCTGTTCTACGCCGAGCCACACTCCAATTACTGCCTTGTCAATCTGATCTAATGCGGCTGCGAGTAGACCACCAGCCCAAATCCAGCGTCCGTAACCCAGCAGGTTTGGTATCTCAGCTGGCCGCCAGACCAACGTAACACGGGCCGGGAACACGACGTGAGAAAGCATAAACCTAGTTCCCTCAGCTATTACTGTACCAAGCAACACTCCGATGACGCCGGCTCCAAACGCTATCAGCAAAGCGCTAGTGGCCACGTCAACTACTGCACCTGCCATGTTAAGTGCACCTACGGGCCTAAATCGCCGATTTCGCTGGGCGTCGATGTACCCAATGCTGACTCCGTTACGAAACAATGGAATGAGCGCAGCAACTGCTACTAGCTTGCTTGATGCGGGCGAACCAAACGCGTTCCCTATGAAACCTGAAAAGATAGCAAGGGCAGCTCCGATAAGCGCCCCACGAATTAGCTGCATTGACCACGCGGCATTGCGCTGAGCTGGCGACAGTTCATCTCGGGCCTGGACGACGCTAGGTTCTATACCTAACTGTGTTAGCGCCTCTACCAAAGAGAGGGCAAGCAGAGCAACGACGACTTCTCCAATTGCACTTGGACCAAGGATGCGACCCACGACGAGAAACTTGAGTGCAACTATCCCGCGCGTCGCGAACTGTTGCAACGCGACCCAGAAGGGGCTCGAACTTCGTAATGTGCGGGTTACAGAGCTCAATAGACTCATGGATGGAAGGAAAAACCACTGGCAGTCGCCAGCTCGACGTGCCTCAAGGGAGCGCCGAGGCGAGAGGCGAGACCAAGTGCGTCACGTCTAGGCAACCTTGCTAGGTTACACTAGGTGGCTCCTGAACTCAATGTATGCAGTGAAATCTAGCCTGTTGATTAGAGCCAGTGTTGAAGCTCGCAGCTGGTGACAACTAGATAGCAATCAGGACAGGGTGCAGGTAGGTCGGAGGTAATCGCATCAATGAACTGTTGTGTTGACTCCAGGAGGTTCATCACGGTCTCAATGTTAGCTGTTGAATAGCTTACGCCTGTGGCGTCATCACGCCTACGTAAACGATTAGAGGTGGCTTGGTCTCGCCACAAACCTCGGATTAGACAACGCATCCCCCGCATACCGCAACGGCTTCCCATCGCCTATCGCCACCATCTCCCCCCCAGCCGCCATCAATACCGCCTGCGCCGCCGCGGTGTCCCACCACATCGTCGGTCCTAGCCGGGGGTAGAAGTGGGCCGTCCCGTCGGCGACGAGGCAGCTCTTCAGCGCCGAACCGCGGGCCATGGTCTCCACCTTTCCGTGACGGCGGCGGAGCCGATCGATGTACTCCTCGGTCGCGGCGTTGGAGTGCGAGCGGCTGACCATGACCCGCACCGCTTCGCCCTCGACGGGCGGGCGCACGTGGATCGGGTGGCCGCCACCCTCGGCGTCGAAGCGCCAGGCGCTGGCGGGCTGGTCGGCGTGAGCCGCGACCCCGACGTAAGTGACGCCCGCGACCGGGGCGTGCACGACGCCCAGCACCGGTACGCCAGCCTCGACCAGCGCGATGTTCACGGAGAACTCGCCGTTGCGCTTCACGAACTCCTTGGTGCCGTCGAGCGGGTCGACGAGCCAGAAGCGCCGCCAGGAGCGGCGCTCCTCGAAGCTCGGGGCGGCCGCTTCCTCCGCGATAACGGGGACGCCGGGGGTCAGTTCGTCGAGGCCCGCCAGTATCACGGCCTGTGACGCCAGGTCCGCGGCGGTGACCGGGGACGCGTCGGCCTTCTTCGTGACCGCGAAGTCGGTGGCGTACACCTCGAGGATGGCGCGGCCGGCGCGAGTGGCTAGGTCGATGATCGCCTGGCGCAGCGCTCGTAGGTCCGGGGGTGCGTCGGTGGGCATCGGGCCAAGCGTATCCCGGTGACCGGCGCGGGGTGACGGGTCACGCCTTGACCCTCACGTAACGTGAGGGTCTAGCCTGGTCGCTGGGAAGGAGGGGCGAACGTGACGGAAGACGACCTGACCGTCGGCGAGGTAGCCCGGCTCGCCGGCGTGAGCGTCCGGACGCTGCACCACTACGACGAGCTAGGCCTACTGCGGCCCAGCCACCGCACCGCCGCGGGTTACCGGCTCTACGCCAGGGCGGACCTCGACCGGCTCCACGCCGTACTCGCCTACCGGGAGCTTGGCATGGAGCTCGACGCGATCGCGGAGCTCCTCGCCGACCCGGAGGCGGACGCGGTCGAGCACCTCAAGAAGCAGGAGGCGGTCCTCGACGCCCGCATCGAGCGGCTGCTCGCCATGCGCCGCTCCTTACGCAAGCAGATGGAGGCGATCAAGATGGGAATCAACCTAGACCCCAAGGAGTTGCTGGAGGTGTTCGGCGACCACGACCCCACCGCGTACGCCCAGGAGGCCGAGGAGCGTTGGGGCTCCACCGACGCCTACCGTGAGAGCCGCCGCCGTGCCAGTCGCTACGGCAAGGAGGACTGGACGCGGATCGCTGCGGAGGCCGCGGTGATCGAGGAGCGGTTCGCCGCGCTCCTGGCGGCGGGCGTGCCCGCCACCGACCCCCGCGCGACGGCGGCGGCGGAGGGCCACCGGCAGCACATCTCGCGCTACTTCTACGACTGCGGGTACGAGATCCACCGGGGGCTGGCCGAGATGTACCTGGCCGACCCGCGCTTCAGGGCCCATTACGAGGATCGCGCCGAGGGACTAGCGGCCTACGTCGCCGCGGCGATCGCGGCCAACGCGGCTGGCTCGGCGTGACTCAACGCCACGAGTTCCGGTGTGTCGTCGAGACGGATCGAGCCGCGAGCGGCTCGCAGGCCACTGGTGCTCCTGCCAACAGCGCGCGGCCCTAGTCATCTCTCCCGTACTCAGCGTGCCAGCAACCCCAACAGGTACCGCCCGTAGGCGTTCCCCTTCATCGGCGCGGCCAGCCGCTCGAGCTGCGCCGCGTCGATCCACCCGCTCTCGTAGGCGATCTCCTCGGGGCAGGCGATCTTGAGGCCCTGGCGCGCCTCCAGCGTCTCCACGAAGTTGGACGCCTGCAGGTAGCTCTCGTGTGTGCCGGTGTCGAGCCAGGCCATGCCGCGCCCCATCAACTCGACGCGCAGGCGGCCCTGGTCCAAGTAGCGGACGTTGAGGTCCGTCACCTCCAGCTCGCCGCGTGCCGACGGCCTCAGCGCGCGCGCCTCGGCCGCGACACCGGCCGGGTAGAAGTACAGGCCGGTCACCGCGTAGCGGCTCTTAGGATTGGCCGGCTTCTCCTCGATGCTCGTCGCCTTGCCGGCGGCGTCGAAGCTCACCACGCCGTAACGCTCGGGGTCGGTGACGGCGTAGCCGAAGACGGTGGCCTCGTCGGCTCGGGCGTGGGCGGCTCGGAGGAGCCCCGTGAGCCCGTAGCCGTGGAACAGGTTGTCGCCCAGCACCAGCGCCGAGGGGCGGTCTGCGAGGAACGCCTCGCCTATCAGGAACGCCTGCGCTATCCCCTCGGGCCGCTCCTGCACGGCGTAGTCGAAGCGCATGCCCCAGCGCTCGCCGCCGCCAAGCAGCTCGCGGAACGCGGGCAGGTCGCGCGGGGTGGAGATCACCAGCACCTCGCGCATGCCCGCCAGCATGAGGGTGCTGAGGGGGTAGTAGACCATCGGCTTGTCGTAGACGGGCAGCAGCTGCTTGCTGACGGCCAGCGTGGCCGGGTAGAGGCGCGTGCCCGCGCCGCCTGCCAGCAGGATGCCGCGGCGGTTCACGCGCCGCTCCCGCCCGCGGCGGAGGCGGCGCGCCCCAACCCGAGCCGGCGCAGGTCGTACCGCTCCGCCACCGACCTCACCCACGCCTGGTTGTCGACGTACCAGCGCACCGTCGCGGCCAGCCCGACCTCGAAGGGCACCTGGCGGCGCCAACCCAACTCGCGCTCGGCGCGGCTCGAGTCGACGGCGTAGCGCCGGTCGTGCCCGGGCCTGTCGGCCACGCTCGTGACGAGGGTCCGGTAGTCTCGCGGGCCCGGCGCCACCTCGTTGAGGCAGCCGAGCAGCTGGTCGAGCAGGTCGCGGTTCCTGAGCTCATGTGCGCCCCCCATGAGGTAGGTGGCGCCGGGGACGCCCCGCTGCGCGACCGCCAGCAGGCCGCGGGCGTGGTCGTCGACGTGCAACCAGTCGCGCACCTGCCCCCCGTCGCCGTACATGGGAACGCTCTCGCCGGCCAGCGCGCGGCCCAGCGCCAAGGGCACGAGCTTCTCGGGGAACTGGAACGGCCCGTAGTTGTTGGACGCGTGGGTGGTGATGACCGGCAGCCCGAAGGTGTGGAAGTAGGCGGCTGCCAAGTGGTCGGCGCCGGCCTTGCTGGCGCTGTACGGCGAGCGCGGGTCGTAGGGGCTCGCCTCGTCGAAGACGCCGGTCGGGCCGAGGCTGCCGTAGACCTCGTCCGTGCTCACGTTCACGAGCCGGAAGGCGCCCTGCTCCGCCGCGGGGAGCCCCTCCCAGTGGCGGCGCGCGGCCTCGAGCAGGTGGAAGGTGCCCAGCGTGTTGGCAGTCACGAACTGCGCCGGGCCGTCGATGGAGCGGTCGACGTGCGTCTCGGCCGCCAGGTGGATGATTGCCGCCGGGCGCTCCTCGTTCAAGAGGTCGAGCACGGCGGCCTGGTCGTTCACGTCTAGCTTCACGAAGCGGTGGAGCTCGCCCGCGCCGGCGGCGCGCAGGCGCTCCGGGTCGGCGGCGTACGTGAGCGCGTCCACGCTCACGACCCGCGCGTTTCCGCGCGCCACCAGGAGGCGCACGAGGGCCGAACCGATGAAGCCCGCCGCGCCGGTGACGACGTAGGTGACGGTCGGCCTCGTCATGGCCGCGGCTCCGGGAAGCGCCGCAGCTCCGCGAGCAGCGGCAGGGCGGCGTCGCGCTCCGAGACGATGGGCGGGACCCCGCCCAGGCCCCAGTCGACGCCGATGGCGGGGTCGTCCCACCGCACGCCCGCGTCGGAGCCGGGCGCGTAGGGCCTGTCGGTCTTGTAGAGCACGTCAGCCACCTCCGTGAGCGCTGCGAAACCGTGCGCGAAGCCCGCGGGCACCCAAAGCTGCCTCAGCTCCGCGTCGTCGAGCACGGCGCTCACCCACCTACCGAAGGTGGGGGAGCCCGGCCGCAGGTCGACCGCCACGTCGAGGATGGCGCCGCGTGCCACCCCGACGAGCTTCCCCTGCGCGTGCGCGCCCGCCTGGAAGTGTAGTCCACGCACCACCCCCCTCACGGAGCGGGAGTGGTTGTCTTGCACGAAGGTCACGTCGAGGCCGTTAGCGGCGAAGTCGGCGGCGTTCCAGCGCTCGAGGAAGAAGCCGCGGCTGTCGGGCCTCACCGTGGGCGTGATCAGCTTGACGGCGGGGATGGCGAGGCTCGTCACGACCATCCGGTCACCCCTCCCAACTCGCGGCCAGCGCCGCGTAGCGGCTCACGTCGAGCGACACGTCGTCCGGTAACGCCACGCCGGCGCTCGCCTTGCCCGCGCGCCTCACGGCCGGGGCGCGGCGCCGCGCCAGCTCGAACACGCTCTTGCGCTCCGTGGCGACGTGCAGCGTCGCCCAGCGCACCTCGGCCAGGTGCCCGAGCAGGGCGGCGATCATCGGCGCGATGACGTCGACGTAATCCTGCGAGGTGAACAGGTCGTCGAACGCCGTCTCGTACGGCCAGGCGCGCGGCCTGAAACTGGTGCGCACCACCAACGCGCCTGGAGCGGCGCGCGCCGCCTCCTCCGCCACGAGCTTGGTCAGCGCGTAGTAGTTGCGCACGGGCCCCGGCGTGTCGTCCTCGCGGTAGTTGCCGCGGTCGCCGTGGAACACGTAGTCGGTCGAGACGTGCACGAGCCGCGCTCCCGTTACGCCGGCGGCGCGTGCCACGTTGCGGGTGCCCTCCACGTTCACCCGCCAGCACGCCTCGCGGTCGCGCTCGGCGCCGGCCACGTCCGTGTACGCGGCCGCGTGGACGATGACGCCGGGCCGGACGGCCTCCACCACGGCCATGGTCCCGGCCGGGTCCGTCACGTCCAGCTCGCCGCGGCCGGGAGCCACGATGCCGGGCAGCAACGCCACGAGCTCCCGGCCGAGGCGGCCCGTGCCGCCTGTGAGCAGCAATGGACCCGGGCCCGTGCGGCCGGGTGGGGCCACGCGCCGCGCGCCCCTAGCGGCCCCGCCCGGCCGTCGTGAGGAGCTCCTCGTCGTGACGCGTGACCTTGCCGCTGCCCTCGTCGATGGTCGACGTCGGGCGCCCGGGCCGCGGGGCCGCGGTCGGGGCGGCCACGGCGGCGCGCAGGAACACGACGAGCGTGGCGAGCAGCGCGGCGACCAGGACGGTGGCGGCCGTTATCGTCAGGCGACCACCGTTGATCGGCTCGAGGGGCGGCGCGGCGACGACGACCACCTGGGCCGCGTCGGCGATCATCCGTTGCTGGAGCGTGAGGAGGGGGATGGCCGCGGCCACGCGGTCGTAGGCCTGCCGCGCCAACGCCAGGGCCGCCTGCGGCTCCGCCGCGCGCGACTCCAGCTCGGCCAGGCGGTCGCGGAGGGCGGCGGCCGTCGCCTCGGCCTCCTCCGCCGCGTCCTCGAGCGCCGCCCGCTCGGCCACCTGTGCCGTCAGGGAGCTGGTCACCCCCTCGAGCCGCGCGCGGTCGACCAGCGTGAGCAGGTCCTGCCCGCCGACCGTCAGGCCCGGGGGGAGCTGGCCCAGGCCGGCCAGTAACGCCTCCGACTCCGCCGCTGGGAGCACGCCCGCGTCCGTCAACGCGCGCAACTGATCTGCCAGCACGACGGTGGTGCGCCCCTCGCGGGCGCCGATCCCGGCTGCCAGCAGCCCCTGCTGGGCGCTCGAGGCGGCGATCTTGGCGTTCAGCTCGGCCAAGCGGGAGCGCGTGGCGGCCTGCTGGAGGGCCAGCTGCTCGATCTGGCTCCGCAACGACACGCGGGCGTCGTCCCTGGCGAAATCGGTCCAGCGCGCCTGGGCGGCGTCCAGCTCGGCTCGCCGCGCCTCGAGCTCGGTGGTGGCGGCCGCCAGCGAGCGCTCCACGGTCGCGCCCAGCGTCGCCCTGGCGGCGGCGGCGCTGGCGGCCGCCCAGGCGTTGGCGTTGTCGGCGGCCAGATCCGCCGTGGCGGCCCGCGCGGTGTGCTCGACGGTCAGGTGGCCGCGCGGCTGGTTGGCGGCGTCGATGGACTTGAGCTGCAGGGTGCCCGCCAGGCGCCGCAACTCGGCGGCGTCGGGTGCTGCGGGGCCGAAGGCCGCGGCCAGCACGGCGCTGCCGTTGGCCAGCGCGGTGTACGTCTGCGAGCCGAGGCTCACCTGGGGCACGAGGCCGGCCGCCTCGGTGCCTGCTCCGGCCGGTTGCGGCGAGCTCACCTGCACGGTGGCGCTCGCCTGGTAGACGGCCGGGCGCGACGTCAGGTAGATGAAGGCGGCGGCGCCCGCCAGCAACGCCGTCAGGACGATGCCCACGGCGCCGCGCTTGAGGATCAGATAGAGCTCGCGCAGCGAGATCTCGTCGGAGGTTCCGTAGGTCGCGTCGTTCACGGCTCGCACAGGATACGCCGCCGGGCGGCCCCGGGGCACCTACTAGCCCTCGCGCTCAACCGCCCGTGACCTCGCGCAGCGTGCCCGCCCGCTCCAGGCGCTCGAGCAGCGGCTTCAGCTCGCCCAGCTCGAGCTCGAGCGCCTTGGCGGTGCGGCCAAGGGTGTCGCCCTTGCCCAGCTCGGTCAGCACGCGCCGGCCGAGCTCGCCATGTTCGGCTCGGAACTGCATGAAGCGGTCGGTCATGGGGTTCAGGGCGTCGCGGCCGCGCAGCGTGAGGGTGAAGCGGCGGTCCTCCCAGCCGGGCGGTTCGTCGGGCAGCTCGATCTCCGGCGCGCGCTCCACGGCCTGCTCACCCAGGGAGTAGCGCCGCGTCGGCCCCTCGGTGGCGCCGAGGACCTCGAGGAACGGTTGACCCTGCCGGTAGAAGCGGTAGCCGCCCTCCCACACCTCCAGCCCGTCGAACGTCCGGTCGTCAGCCTCCGCCGTTCGCGCCAGCGCCAGCGCCGCCAGCGGCAGCACGACGGCGGGAGCCAAGGCGTCGAGCTCGAGCGCCCCCCTGGCGCGCGCCTGCCCGGCCTTCTGCAGGGCGCGCATGGCCTCGGCGCGGTCGTGCACCGTGCCGGCCGCCTCGTGCACCGCGGCGCGCACGCTGCCGGCCACCAGCAGCGCCACGGAGCGCTCCCGCTCCGTGGCGTAGCTGAGGGAGCCGTGGAAGCGCGCCTCGTGCAGGCGCTCGAGCAGGTCCGCCAGGTCGACGGCGCCCGGGGTGAGCCGTTGCGGTGGCGACAGGCGGGGGAGAGCCCGCATGAGCGGCGCGCGGCTGGCGGGGAAGCGAGCGGGCAGCCGCGGCGTGAGCGTGGGCTCATGGGTGTGCAGGTGGAAGCGTTGGTTGGGCGTGTCGAGCTGCGCGTACTGGTCCAGCCGGAAGCTGGCCTCCACCTGGCCGCGGGCGAGCAGCAGCAGCGTGGTCCCGCCGGAGTCGGTCAGCGCCAAGGTGCCCGACTGGCGGACGGTGCGCAGGTTCTCCAACAACCACTCGGCGCTGTGCTCGCCCGTGTCGCCGAGCATGCCCTGCGCCCCCGCGGTGGTGGCGGCCGGCGTGGCGCCGGTGGTCACGGCCCGCGCTCGCTCTCGTTGAGGATGCGCCGCAGCAGGTCGCGGTCGGTGCGGTGCGTCAGGCGTTCGAGCGCCTCCGCCGGCGGGCAGAACTCCCCGCCCCGGAACGCGTCCTCGGTCACGTTCACCACCGGGTGGTCGGTCTCGCAGCGGTACCAGGTGATGAGGCGCTGCACCCCGTGCGGGTTGCGGTAGTAGGTCGTCCAGGTGCGCTGCGGCTTGGCGCAGGTGGCGGTCACGCCGGACTCCTCCGCCACCTCGCGGAGCGCGGCCTGGAGCTGCGTCTCGCCCTGCTCGACGTGGCCCTTGGGGAACACCCAGTGGCCGCTGGCGTGCTGAAGGAGCAGGACGCGGTTGCCGGGGTCGAACACCACGCCGCCGGCGCCGGTCACCGTGGCGACGGGGGGGCCGTCGGCGCCGCGCCTGGCGCTAGGGAGCGGCCTGTCGGGGCGGCGTGCCATGGCGTCATGCTATCACCGGCCGGCCCGGACGCTCGGCGCCGCGGGATGGGCCGTCGTCAGCGGTTGGCGACGGTGCCCCCGCCTCGAAGGAACTCGAGCAGGCCGTCCGCCAGGCCCTGCGCCAGCTTCGCCTGGTAGGCGCTGGAGGCCAGCAGCGGACCCTCGTCGGGGTTGGTGGTGAAGCCTAGCTCGACGAGGATGGCGGGGATGCGCGCCGTGCGGATGACGTAGAAGAGGTTGCGCTTGACGCCGCGATCGCGGGCGCCGGTGGCGCTGACGAGGTTGCGCTGTACGGTCTCGGCGAGGCTGAGGGAGTAGTTGAGTTGCGCCTCGCGCAAGATGTCGCCCGCCAGGTCGCGGGCGCTGCGCCGCGCCTCGTCGGTCAGGGCCTGGCCCTCCGCCCCGTCGCCGTTCTCCTTGATGGCGCGCTCGATGTACGACGGGTCGAGCGGCTCGCCGAACACCCACGTCTCGATGCCGGACGCGTTCGTGCTCGGCCCCGAGTTGGCGTGGATGGAGACGAACACGTTGCGCTCGGGCGTCGCGAACAGGGAGCGTTGCTGCAGGGTGATGAACGTGTCCGTGTCGCGGGT
>Ga0226835_1000696_pt1 | contig 29202 bp, 24 predicted proteins | sample LAC_MetaG_1_FD_163627 | JGI IMG/M metagenome (GOLD analysis project Ga0226835, IMG submission 163627) | Anaerobic ammonium oxidizing microbial communities from anammox membrane bioreactor (MBR) in UC Berkley, California, United States -... | ecosystem: Engineered > Bioreactor > Anaerobic >...
ATCTCAACCCCAACTTTCTGTTGACCAACCCTATTTGCGGCGTTATAATGAATTTGAATGATTTATCTTGACCATTCTGCCACGACGCCGGTTGACCCGCGCGTGCGCGATGCGATGCTGCCGTATTTTACCGAATTGTTTGGAAATCCGTCGTCGCTGCATCGCTGCGGCCAACAGGCGCTGGCGGCAGTGGATGCCGCGCGGCAAACCGTCGCCGATATTCTAGGCGCGTCGCCGCGCGAAATTATTTTCACGGGCAACGGTACCGAAGCGAATAATCTCGCGCTGCGCGGCGCGGCATTCGCGGCGCGCCGCGCGTTGAGCGCGCCCAACGAACGCCCGCACCTGATTACGACGCCCATCGAGCATCACGCGATTTTGCGGACGTGCGAACAATTGGAACGCGAGTTTGGCTTTGAAATCACGTACGTTCCGGTGAATCGTCACGGTATGGTCAATCCCGACGATGTGGCGCGCGCGATCAATGATCGTACGATTTTGATTTCGGTCATGTACGCCAATAACGAAATCGGCACGCTTGAACCTATCGCCGAAATCGGAAAACTCGCGCGGGCGCGCGGGATTTATTTTCACACCGACGCCGTACAAGCGGGCGGGTACTGCGAGTTGAACGTTAAAGCTTTGATGGTTGACGCGATGTCGCTCGGCGCGCACAAGTTTCACGGGCCCAAAGGCGTTGGCGTATTGTATCTTTGCCACGACGCCAAGATTCTGCCGATGCAAACGGGCGGCAATCAAGAGCGCGGCCGCCGCGCGGGCACCGAGAATGTGCCGTACATTGTCGGTTTCGCCAAAGCGCTGGAACTCGCGCAAAGCGAACGCGCGGCAAATAACGCGCGCTTGCGCGCGCAGCGCGAACGTTTGACGTTAGAACTTTTGGAAAAAATACCGGGCGCGGAATGTACCGGTCATCCGACGGAACGCTTGCCCGGACACGCAAGTTTTGTCATTCCCGACGCGGTGGGCGACGAGATGGTCTTTGCGTTGGATTTGGCGGGCGTTGCCGTTTCAACCGGTTCCGCTTGCACGGCTGGCTCGCCCGAACCGTCGCACGTTCTCGCCGCCCTGGGGTACGCGCCCAATGTGGCGCGCGGCGCGCTGCGAATCACCCTTGGCCGCGACAACACCGACGCGGAAATTGACGCGGCAGCGCGCGTCATTCCCGCGACCATTCAAAAAATCAGAAATCAGAACGCGCCGTCATTTCGCGCGACAATCTGACCTCTGACATCAGAAACGGAGTTTCAACATGTTTTCTCAATCTTTGCAAGACGCGCTGAACGAACAAATCAAAAACGAATTCTATAGCGCGTACGTGTATCTCGCCATGTCGTCTTGGTTCGAGGACAAGGCGCTGCCCGGTTTTGCCAAATGGATGCGCGTGCAGTATCAAGAAGAGTTGACGCACGGGCTCAAGATTTTTGATTTTATTCTGGACCGCGACGCGCGCGCGCTGGTGCATGGTTTCAACGCGCCGCCGGCGGAATGGAAATCGTCGCTCGACGCGTTCGAGAGCTCGTACGCGCACGAACAAAAAGTGACCGCGATGATAAACAATCTCTATGCGTTAGCCGTCAAAGAGAACGATTATCCGACCATCGTGCTGCTGCAATGGTTCATCAACGAACAGGTCGAAGAAGAAAAGAGCGTGAAATTGATTGTGGATCAATTGCGGATGGCGGGCGATAGCGCCACCGCGCTGCTATTGCTCGACCGTGAGCTCGGCGCGCGCGCGGCTTGAACGCGATGCCGTAACGTTTGGGGGGCGTTCCGTGTGGACGCTCCCTTTTTTTATCGCGCCGCGTCATTCGTTTTGCTATAATAATTTCATGTCCAAACTCTTGATTCTTCACGCCGATATTTTGGTCCCCCACGAACCGTCGCGCGTTTTGCGCGATGCCGCCATTGCGATTGAAAATAAAAAAATTGTCGCGCTCGGCGAAACGCCGCCGGATTTTAACGCGGACGAAATCATTGACGCGCGCCATCATGTCGCGTTGCCCGGTTTTTTCAACGCGCACGCGCATGCCGCCATGACGCTGCTGCGCGGTTCCGCCGAAGATTTGCCGCTCGACCGCTGGTTCAACGAAGGCATCTGGCGCACGGAATCCGCGCTGACCGAAGAGGATGTCTATTGGGGTACCGCGCTCGCGGCGTGCGAAATGTTGCGCGGCGGTACCGTCGCGTTCGCCGACCATTATTTTTGGATGACGCAGGTCGCGCGCGTCGTCCAAGAATCCGGCATGAAGGCGCTGCTCGCGTGGTGTGTGTTCGGCTCGGATTTTGCGTCGGAAATGGGCCCGACGACATTGGAATTGACCGGCGATTTTGTCGCGGAATTTCAAAACAGCGCGGGCGGGCGCATCAAGACGATGCTCGGACCGCACTCGCCATACATTAGTACGGAAGCTGCGCTGCGGCGCGCCGCCAATCTGGCGCGCAAACTCGGCGTCGGTTGTCACATTCACGTCAGCGAATCGCCGGGCCAAGTAGAGAACGCGTACAAACAATTTGGCAAATCGCCCGTCGCCTATTTGGACGACTTGGGAATTTTTGACAATCCGTCCATCGCCGCGCACGCGATTTATCTGGACGACGCCGATATTGAAATTTTGCGCGCGCGCAACGTTACCGTCGTCGCCTGTCCGAAAACGCATCTCAAACTCGCGATGAAAACGACGCGCCTTGTGGATCTGCTGCGCGCGGGCGTCAAGGTGGCGCTCGGCACAGACGGCGCGGCGTCCAACAATGATTTGAATATGTTGGAGGTCGCGCGTCTCGCTGCGCTGCTGCAAAAACACGATACGGGCGACGCGACGGTTCTGCCGTCTGCCCAAGCGCTGGCTTTGGCGACGCGGCATGGCGCGCTGGCGCTCGGTTTCGCCAACAGCGGTTTGATGCAGGTCGGCGCGGATGCGGACTTGATTTTGCTCGATACGGACAAGCCGCATTTCGCGCCGTGCCACGACCTCGCCGCGAATGTGTTGTACGCCGCGCGCGCGGGCGATGTGGCTTATGTGATTGTGGACGGCAAGCCGCTTGTCCGTAAAGGCGCATTGACGACGCTGGACGAGGAAAAAATTATGCGCGAGGCGAACGCGCGCGGCGCGCGGATGGTTCGCAGCGCGCTCACGCAGACGCAAACGTACCGCGCGTAAATATGTCCGCGCGCCAAAACCAAAACGCGACGCGACTGAATTTCAGCCGCGCCGCGTTTTTGGAGGAGGAAGAATTCAACCTTTGACTGCGCCGGTCATGCCGCGCACGAATTGCCGTTGAAGGAAAATAAATAAAATCAAAATCGGAATGATGGTCATGACAATGCCCGCGGCGGTCGCGCGCAAATCCGAGGCGAACATGCCTTGCAGCGCGGCAAGGCCGACGGGCAGCGTTTTATTGACCATCGTCGGCAGCATCAACGAGGGCCACAAAAAATCGTTCCACGAAGTGACAAATGTGATAATGGCGGCGGTGGCGAGCGACGGCCGAATGACGGGCAGCAAAATTTGCCACCAAATTCGCAATTCGCTCGCGCCGTCAATTTTCGCCGCGTCAATCAAATCGTTCGGCACGCTTTTGAACGCTTGCCGCAATAAAAAGATATTGAACACTGTGGCGAGATTTGGAAAAATCAGCGCCAGCAGCGTGTCGTAATATTGAAACACATTGCGCGCCAGCACAAAGCCGGGAATGTACGTCAATTGCGGCGGCACAATAAACGTCGCGAGCAGCAAATAAAAAATGACGTCGCGCCCCCAAAATTTCATCTTGGCGAACGGATACGCGGCGAGCGCGGTGAACAAGACATTCAGCGTGGTGGTGGCGACGGAAACGATAATGCTGTTGATAAAAAAATTGGCGACGGGCAATTGTTTCCACACGCGCGCGTAATTGTCGAGCGTCGGATCTTTCGGAAGCAGTTGCAGCGGCACGGCAAAAATCGCGTCATTCGGGCCTTTGAGCGATGTGAGCAGCGTCCACGCCAACGGCAAAATGGTGATGGCGGCGATGAACAGCAATAGCGCGTACCAAAAAATTGTTTCCGTGATTTGACGGCGTTTGCGCGCGGCGTTTCGGGCTGCCACATTCGGTTGGGGGCGCGCGGCGGTGTGCGTCTGATTCATTAGTCTTGCTCCGAACCGCGTTCCAACGAACGAATGTTAAAGACGGAAAAAAGCAGCGTAATCACGAGCAGCACAATCGCCAGCGCGGACGCATAGCCCGCGTGCTGCAAGCGGAACGCCTGTTTCCATAAATAAAACACCATCGTCACGCCGCTATTCAAAATGCCGCCGAGCCCGCCCGTCAAGGTGTAAATTTCGTTAAAGACCTCTATCGCCGCGAGCGACGAAATGACCGCGACAAAAACGATTTGCGGGCGCAAGCCCGGCAGACTCACGTTCCAATGTTTTTGAAACGCGTTGCAGCCGTCAATCAACGCCGCGTCATACAATTCTTCGGGGATATTTTGCAAGCCCGCCAAAAAAATCATCATGTAAAAACCCAGCCCCAGCCAAATGGTCAGCGACATGGCGAGCGGCAAAGTCAGCGCCGGTTCCGCGAGCCACTGTATCGGTTCTTGCAGCAAGCCCGCCGAAAGCAGCACGCCGTTGATTAAACCGTTCGTATCAAATAACATGCGCCACGCATAACCGACGGCGATGCTGCCGCTAATGACCGGCACATAATAAATCGCGCGAAACGCATTGATGCCGGGCAGTTTGCGGTTGACGGCGATGGCGAGCAAAATGCACAAGATAATCAAAATCGGCGTGACCAACAAATAAATAAACGAATTACGCAGCGCGAGCCAAAATACGTCGTCTTGGAACAGCTGCGTATAATTTTTCAAACCCGTCCACACCGGCGGCGTGACGATATTGAAATCGGTGAAACTGTAATACACCACCGCAAAGATGGGATACAGAATAAACACGCCGATCACCAAGAGCGCGGGCGCAAGAAAAAGATAGGGCGTGAGATTGAGTTTTTTAGTCATGCCAGAGCCAACTGTATTTCGCTGATTGAACGGAGCGCGCTAGCGCGCTCCGTTCAATCAAAAAGTCATTCGTTTATTGCGCCAGTAACGCGTTGGCTTTGGTTACGGCGTCGGTGAGCGCTTGCTGCGCGGGGACATTGTTGAACAAGGCCGCTTGAACGGCTTGCAAAACAATATCGTTCACGTCGGCTTTGTGCGGAATTGTCGGCACAATGTCGGCGTATTTCGAGATAATGTCTTTGGCAATCGGTTTCGCGCTGTCTTCAATCGCAATCGGTTTGGCGGCAAAGAATGGATCCTCATACGATTTCGGCGTCGAAGGATAGATGGCGACCTGTTTGCTGAATTCCAACATGCTTTGCGGATTGGTAAAGAACTGCGCGAGCGCGAGCGAGGCGTTCGGGAATTTCGTATCGTTCTTGACCGAGAGACTCATCAACCCTTTGCCCAACACGCCGGATTTGCCGACGGGCGCAGGCACTGCGGCGAGATAGCCGTACAAACCGGGATTGTTGGCGCGCACTTCACGAATCAAGTTCGGACCGGTTTGATAGAACGCGGCATTGCCGGACGAGAACAGGTCGAGACCCACGCGGTCCTGGTCGGTCACCAACACGGATTTGTCCACCGTGCCGGCTTTGACCATGTCCACATACATTTGCAGCCAGGCGACGCCTTCGGGCGAATCAAAGGTAAAGGTCTTGCCGTCTTCGCTAATGACTTTGACGCCGCCTTCGTACACCATCTGCGAGAGCAAATCGTTCGTCGTCAAGCGAATGTCGCACAGCGTGCCGGTTTTTTCTTTGATAGTTTTGCACAGCGCGGGCAAGCCGTCCACCGTCTTGGGGAAATCTTCGAGTTTCAAACCCGCCGTGTCGCTATAGATTTTCATGTTGACGAGTTCGACGCTCAAACCTTGATACCACGGGAACTGATAATTTTTGCCGTCCACGAGTTGTTCATTCCACAAGCCGGGGAAATACAAATCTTTGACGTCTTGCGAAACCTTGTCGTCGAGCGGCAAGAGCAAACCTTTGGTCGCGTAATCGCTGACCCATCCTTCCGAAACGGAAAGATTAATCACGTCGGGCGCCTTGCCGGCGGCGAACGCATTTTTCAAATCATCCTGGAACGTCGCCTGATGGTCTTCCCAATTTACTTTGACGCCGGGGTACGCTTTTTGGAAACGCGCGATGGTGCTCTTGATGTAATCGTCAAACGTCGGCGAGAGCCAGAAGGTCCAGAGCGTAATTTCGGCATTGGGTTCGACATTCGGAATGACCGCTTCGGGATTCGGCGCGGCGGTGGGTTCGACGACGACGGTTTGTTGCGCGACGACGGTTTGCGGGACGACGACGGTTTTTTCTGCCACGACAGTTTGTTGGGCGACGACGGTTTGCGGAACGACGACGGTTTCTTTGACGACTTGCGGCGCCTGCGGGGGCGGCGCGGCGGGCGCGCCACAAGCGGCGAGGAAAATCGCCGCGACCAATAACATGGCGAGCGCGCTAAATGAGACACGGAATTGCAGCTTGCGATTCATTTTCTCCTCCTTGAATTGGCGAGACGCAGTTGGGCTTTGTCTCGCGCCGATACGAATACGACAAACCAGAAACCAGCAAAAGCGTTTTACCAAGCTATGCGCTACCGCAGCGCGTTGATGCCCAATTCATAATTCAAGAGCAGCGCGGAGGCGCCGAGAATGACGCTGTCATCGCCGATGGCGGATAATTCAATGACCGTATTTTCGGTCAAAGTATTGAACGCGCATTGTCGAACGGTGGCGCGCACCTCATCCAACAGCGCTTGGCCGAAACGCGCGCCATGATCGCCGATGAAAATATGCGCGATATTGAGCGCGCCGACCAAATTGGCGGTGGCGATGCCGAGATATTTTCCGGTCTCTAAAACCACCGCGCGCGCCGTCGGGTCATTTTCGGCGTTCGCCTTTACCACGTCGTCAAACGTCATTGCGGCGAGCGTTTTTCCGGGGACGCGCAAACGCGTTTTGCGGACGGTTTTTGCGGCGGCGCGCGCACGCGCGGTTATGGCGCCCGTGCTGACTAACGCTTCGAGACAACCGTAATTGCCGCAATTGCAGCGCGGCCCATTTTCCAAAACGCGCACATGCCCGATTTCACCCGCCCCAAAGTTATCGCCCTTCCACAACTGTCCGTCAATCACAATGCCCGCGCCGACGCCGCGCCCGACTTTGATGACAATCAAATTGCGATAGCGTTGTTCGCCAAAAAACGATTCGGCGAGCGCGGCGACTTGGGAATCGTTCGCCACGTACACGGGCACCTGATAGCGTTTTTGCAATAAATCGCGCAGCGGCAAATCGAGCCAGCTTAGATTGACAGCCCAATGAATGGAACTGCCTTTGGTGGGATTGATGACGCCCGGCACGCCGGCGCCGATGCCGAGCAGGGGACTGGTGACGCGCGCTTGCAGCGCGTCAATCAATTCGTACGCCAACTCGAGCGCGTCCTGCCCTTGACGGCCTTCGAGCGGCAGACTGAGGCGGTGGCGCACGTGCCCCCGCAAATCCACAATCGCCCCGCTAAAAGCATCGCTGCTCAAGTCTACGCCGATCAGATTGCGCGCGTTTTGCGGCACGTTCAAGAGGATAGGCGTTTTGCCGCCGGTGGAAGCGCCCTGTCCGATTTCGCGGACCAGGCGTTGGTCGAGCAACATCCCGACGGCTTGCGAAACGGTGGTGCGGGTCAAGCCGGTGACGCGCGCTACGTCGGCGCGGCTGATTTCGCCGCGGTCAAAAATGGTTTGCAAAACAAGACGCTGATTGTAATCGCGCGTCTGTTGGTGGGTGGCTTTTTGGGGATTTGGGTCCACGTTTTTGACTATGTTTGTAAATTCTACTTACAGTGAGTATAAACTATATTTAATTGTTTGTCAAGTGAATTTACAAAGATTCTGAAAAAAACCTTTGTTTTGGCGCGGCCGCGCGCGGGGATTGCTCCGCCGTTGGCGGAAACGCCGGGAGGTTGCAGAGTTCTTGAGGAACCGCGCTGCGCGGGCGCAAAAAGGGCAAAAATTATCGGGGGCGCTGCTTGCGCGCGGCGCTTGGAAATGCAAGGGGGCTTGTCGGACGCAAATTTACGCGAGAGCGTTTTGGAACGCGGCGCCGCGCTGGATGAATTTGCATAAAACACGCCGCGTCAGCGACGCGGCGTGTTTGTCAGAGCATGGATTGATACAACTCGACCATGCGGTCGGCGATGTTGGGCCAGGCGTACTCTTGCGCCTCTTGCACGCCGCGGCGGCCCATTTCGGCGCGCAGCTTGGGGTTGTGCAGCAAGAGTGAAATTTTTTCCGCGAATTTTTCGGCATTGCCTTCCGGCGCCAAAAAACCGGTAATGCCGTCGCGCACCAAGAACGAAAGGCCGCCCACATCCGAAGCGACCACCGGCGCGCCGCACGCCATCGCTTCCAAGGCGGCGAGACCGAACGATTCATAACGCGACGGCATGACAACCGCCGCCGCCGCCGAATAATAAAAGGGCAAGGCGGCTTGGGCGCGGCTGCCCAGAAACGTCACAATGTCGCCGATGCCCAATTCCTCTTTTAATTCCACCAAACGCGCGAGTTCGGAATCGGGGTCTATGTCGTCGTCCAAATCGCCGCCGATGAGACAGACGCACATGTGCTGCCGCAGCGCCGGGTCGTCGTCCACTACCAACTTCATCGCGCGAAACCAGGTGTCGAGGCCTTTAACCGGGTCAATGCGTCCGACAAACAAAACCGTTTTTTCATCATACTTGCCAATCAAATCGCGCGCGCGCTGACTGGGAATCGGATGAAACAAGTCCGTGTCCACGCCGGGCGGAATAATCACAATTTTCGCGCGCGGCGCGTCGTACAGCTGGATCATCTGCTCCATATCGCGCGGCGTCGAAGCGATTACGCGCGCGACGCTTTGCATCAAGCCGCGTTCGGTGGCGATGCGCGCGTCCGTTTCGGCTTCGGTCGCAGTGCGCGCGACGCGATTCTTCATGGCGCCGAGCGTGTGAAACATTTGCGCGATTGGCGCGCGCAAACCTTTTGCCTGCAAACACTGCGCCGTCGCGCCGCTCAACCAGTAATGCGCGTGCCAAACGTCATACGTTAAATTTTCGCGCGCGGCAAAATTATAAATGGCTTGCGCGAACGCGCCGACGTATTCGACAAGTTGATGTTTCGAGACGGGCGCGCGCGGCCCGGCTGGCAGATTGATTACGCGCGCGCGGGGCATCCCCACCGAAGCGGTGTCCACCAGCGGCGCGGTTTCATCGCACGCGCGCGTAAAAATGTCCACCGCCACGCCCCGCCCGGCGAGCGCGCGCGACAATTCGCGCACATAAACGTTCATGCCGCCGGTTTCTTTGCCGCCCAAACGCGCGACCGGCGAAGTGTGCATCGAAAGCATGGCAATGCGTTGTGGCTGTTTCATCAGTGATTTAGAAAAAAGCGCGTCGCGATTCTTACGTGCGACAGCGCGCCGCGTTTGCTTTTAGGGCGTAAGCGTCAGCGTCGGAAAAATGGGCGTGCCGTTGGCGTCGAGCTCCAAGGTGGGCGTGATAGTGGGCGTATTCGTCGGGGCGCGCGTGGGAATTGGCGCTTGGGTTGGCGTAGCGACGAGGGTGCTGACGGGTAAATTTAATGTGGGCGGAACGGTTGGCGCGGCGATCGTGCGCGGCGCGATGGTCGGAATTTGAAAAACGACCGTCGCGGCGGGCGGCGTTGCCAATAACGTGGGGCGCGCCAAAAAACTAATCAGCCCCAAACTATACAGACATGCTGTCACAATCAAGATTGTTCCGGTGCAGCCGACGGCCCATTGTTGGCGCTGTGAAAGCGCATCGAACCAAATTCGCAAGCGAGACATGTGTGAACCGCTCTAGGATAAAACATTCGCGATTATATGGGGGATAGAACAAAAACGCAATCACGCGTATAATCGGCGTAGGCGCGCTGGTTTGGCTTGGCTTGGAAAAAATAGAGAATCGCAGACGCGTTGGGGAACCGCCGTGTCCCGAATATCAAATCCACGTTTATCCGAAACAGATATTCTCGCTCGCTTGCGTCGAATTCCGTTTTTCGCGAGTCTCTCTGAAAGCGCGTTGACCGAATTGGCGGCGCAGTGTCCTTTGCGCGCGCTTGACGCAGCCGAAATTCTTTTCCATGAAGGCGCCCCCGGGGCGAGTTTATTCATTGTTCTCGACGGCGAGATTCAAATTACGCGGCAACTGAATGGCGCGCCGGTTCTTTTGAGCGCGATTGCGGCGGGCGATTTTTTGGGCGAGATGGCTTTGTTTGATGATGCGCCGCGCAGCGCGACGGCGCACGCCGTTCGCTCCGCCTTGTTGCTTGAAATCCCCAATCGCGCGTTTCATCAATTGCTCCATTCCAATCCACAAATTGCGGATGATACCTTGCGGCTGTTGAGCCGCCGGCTCCGCGCTTCCAATACGCGCCATCTGGATGAATTGATGCGTCAGAATCGCGCGCTGGAAAAAGCCAATCGCACGCTACAAGAAAATTACGCGGCGACATTGGAAGCGCTCTCGGCGGCATTGGATTTGCGCGATCGGGCAACGCAGGGCCATTCCCAACGCGTTACGGCGTACACGCTTTTGCTGGCGCGCGCGTTGGATGTGCCAGAGAGCGAACATGAGGCGCTGCGGCTCGGCGCGCTGCTGCACGACATTGGCAAAATCGGCGTCACCGATGCGATTTTGCGTAAACCGACCATGCTGACGCCGGACGAATGGAGCGAAATGCGAAAACATCCCGAATGGGGCGCGGCGTTGGTGGACAAGATTGATTTTTTGCGCGGCGCGCGCGCGATTATCATCGCGCACCATGAACATTTTGACGGCAGCGGTTATCCCAACGGTTTGCGCGGCGACGCCATTCCGCTCGGCGCGCGAATCTTTACGGTCGCGGATGTGTTTGACGCCGTGACGACTTTTCGTCCGTACCGCGAACCGATGACGCCGCAAGCCGCCGCAGCTTTGATTCGCGCCCATTCTGGCACGAAATTTGACCCGCGCGTCGTCGCCGCGTTCGAGCGCGCGCTGCCCGACATGCTTGGCGTTATGCGCGCTTCATTTGAGGATTGAGCGTATGTCTCTTGCGCTTGTCACCGCGCCCGCCGGCGCGGGCAAAACTGCCGCCGTCATTGAAAAAATTTGCGCGCGTCAACGCGCCCAACCGCTCGCGCGCGTTCTTGTCATTGTGCCGTCGAACGCGCATGCGCTTGCCTTGCGTCAACGGCTCGCGCGACAACCCGCGCTGCTCGGCGTGGCGTTGTGCGAATTTGATACGCTGTATCGTGAAATTTTGGATGCGGCGGGCATGACGGTCCAAGTTTTGGCGCACGCCGCGCGCTATCGTTTGCTGCGCGCGCTGCTGCGTGAACGCGCGGCGGACGGCGCGCTCGCATATTTTGCGCCGATTGCGACCAAGCCCGGCCTGATTGACGCCGTGGCGCGTTTTATCGCGGATGCTAAACGCGCGCGTCTCTTGCCCGAAACTCTGTCCGCCATTGCCGACTCGCCGCGTTTGCGCGACTTGGTTACGGTGTACGCCGCGTACCAGCAATTCCTCCACACAAAAAATCTCGCGGATGACGAAGGCATGGGTTGGCTCGCGCTGCAGGCGTTGGAAAATGACGCCGCGTGTTTTGCCGATTTTGCCTATATCGCGGCGGACGGGTTTGATGAATTTAACCCGACGCAGGCGGCGCTGCTGCAACAACTCGCCGCGCGTACGCCCGAACTGGATTTGACGTTGACGTACCAAGAGGGCCGCGCGGCGCACGCGCGTTTTGCGCGCATCGTCGAACAATTTCCCGCCGCGCCGCGCCGCGCTTTAGCGACGACGGCGCCGCCGCGCTGCGACGTTTTGGACCAAATCGAACGCGCGTTGTTTGAAATCAATCCGCCGCGCGTCCCGTGCGCTGATTCCATTCAGCTCATCGCCGCGGCGGATCGTTTGAGCGAAGTGCAGACGATTGCGCGCGCCGCCAAGCGCGCGATATTGGCGGGCGCGGCGCCGTCCGACATTGCGGTCCTCTTTCGTTCGCTCGAAATTTATCAGCCGCTGGTGCGCGAAGTCTTTACGGCGTACGACATTCCCTTTCGCGTGCGCGGCGGCATGGCGTTAAATTCAAATCCGCTGATTGCCGAAATCATCAATCTGCTGGCGTTGTCGGCAAACGATTTTCCGCGCCGCGAAACGATGGACGCGCTGCGCGCGCCGTATTTTGCGTGGCGCGATTTGGACGCGGCGGCATTGTCCGACCTGGACCGCATTACGCGCGAAGCGGTGGTGGTGCGGGGCCGCGCGGCATTTTTGGATGCATTCGTCAAACCGCGCGCGCCATTGTCTGGCGAAGAAACGGACCGCCGTCGTGTGGCGGCGCTGGACGCGTCCGCGTTGGCGGCGTATCGCGCGTGGCTCGACCAATTTTTCGCGCGCGTGACGCCGCCCGCGTTGGGGTCTGTCGCCGCGTACGTCGAATGGATCGAGCGTTTGCTTGGGCCCGACCCGGCGACGCGAGAAAATGAACGCGCGCCCGTTCCCGAGACGGGAGACGCTGCAACCGAAAGTTTGAGCGTCATTGCGCGCGTGCGCGCGGCAGACCCGGATATCGCGGCGCGCGATCTTGCCGCGCTCTGCGTGTTCAAACAGGTCTTGGGCGGTTTGCTCCAAGCGGCTCAGGTGTTGGACGAACGCGCTTGCGCGTGGCAAGATTTTTTGCAGGATTTGCGCGATGCGCTGGCGAGCGCGGTGTATGATTTGGCGCCCGCGTTTGACGGGCGCGTCTTGGTGGCAGGCGTAACCATGACGCGCGGGATTCCGCAGCCAATCGTTTTTCTCGGCGGCTTGGTCGAGGGGGAATTTCCCGCGCGCGCGCCCGAAAATGTTTTGCTCACCGAACGCGCGCAGCGTCGTTTGGAGGAGGCGGGTTTGACGCGCGCGAGTTTTCACGCGGGCGACGAGAAAACCTATTTTTATCAAGCCGCGACGCTCGCGCGGACCAAATTGTTTTTATCTTTTCCGCGACGCGATGAAAGCGCGCGACTCTTGATTCCGTCGCCGTATGTCGGCGACGTGCGCGCCTTGTTCCATGATTTAACTCCCGTCGAAATTCCACTCGATGCCGCCGTCACGGTGACGCAAGCGGCTTCGCTCGCCGAACTGGCGATTGCTGTGGCGCGCGCGCAAGCGCGAGAGCCGTCCCGCGCGTCCGCGTTGGACCGCGTCTTGCGCGCGGCGACGCCGATTTGGGCGCACAGTTTGCACGCGCGCGCCGTCGAACAGCGCCGCGAATCGGACGCGCCGCACGACGCATACAGCGGCGTTTTTTCCGCCGACGATTTGCGCGTCGAGCTGCGCGCGCGTTTCAATGCCCGGTATCCGTGGAGCGCTTCGCAATTGAACGAGTGGGGCGCGTGCGGGTTTCGCTTTTTTGCCGCGCGTTTGTTGCGTCTCGAAGAATTGCCCGAACCTGAAGAGGGTTTGGATGTCTTGCAGCGCGGCGCGTTGTATCACGCAATTTTGGAACAGACGTATAAAAAATTCGCCGCGCAAAAAATTGCCGTCACGCCCGCGACGTTGGAAGCGGCGCGCGCAACGTTGACTGAAACAGCCGCGCAGGTGTTGGAAACCGCGCCCACCCAATTTGGCTTTCGTCCGACGGCGTGGTGGCGCCAAGAACGCGCCGAGGTGACGCGCATTTTGCGCGCGCTGTTGGATGCGGAAGCGGCGCGCGCGGACGGGGCTGCCGCGCTGCCTGTGGCGTTCGAGCAAAAATTTGACGTAACTTTAGAGTTGGACGGCGAAACGCTGCGGGTGCGGGGTTTATTGGACCGCATAGACAAACGCGACGATGGTTTGACGCTGTTGGATTACAAATCGGGTTCGACCAAAATCGGCAAGCGCGAGGTGTATGAGGGGCGCAATTTGCAACTGCCGGTGTACGTGCTGGCGCTGCGCGCGCAAGGGTTCCAAGTGGCAGAGGCGTTCTTTTTGCATATTGCAAACGGCGAAAGGAGCGGCGAAGTGAGTCCCGAGGAACGCGAGGCGTGGCTGGTGCAGGCGCGCGCACACATGCGCCGTTATCAAGACGCGGCGCGTCAGGGCCAATTTCCCGTCAAGCCGACGCGGGCGCAGGATAATCTGTGCGTGCGTTATTGCGATTTCGCCGCGTTGTGTCGCGTGGGCCGCTGGAGCGCCAATAAATGAGCGCGTCTTTGGAATTAACGCCGAGTCAAGCGCGCGCCGTCCACGCGCGCGGAATAAATGTGGCTGTCGTCGCGGGCGCGGGCGCGGGCAAGACGCGCGTTTTGGTCGAACGCTATCTCGCTTTGTTGACGCGCGCGCTGCCGCTGCGAAAAATTGTCGCCATTACGTTCACCGACAAAGCCGCGAGCGAAATGCGCGACCGCGTGCGCGGCGAAATCGAAAAACGCGCGGCGCACGCCGACGCGCCCGCGTTCTGGCACGAACATCGGCGCGACATGGACGACGCGCGCATCAGCACGATTCATGCGCTCTGTGCGCGTCTCTTGCGCGCGAATTCGGTGGAGGCGCGCCTTGACCCGCGTTTCGAGGTCTTGACTGAACAGGATGCCGCATTGTGGCAAGCTGACGCGCTCGACGCTGTATTAAAAGATTTGGCGGAACAGGGCGGCGCAGAGCTCGCGTTGTTTGACGAATATAAAATTTCACAGGCGCGCGAGACCTTGACGCGGCTGCTGGCGCAAGGCGCGGTCGTGGATGAGGCGTTTGCGCGGCTGCCCGATAACGCCGCGGCGATCTTGGATATGTGGCGCGCGCGCTTGACGCAGGCGCAAACGCGCGCGTTGGAAAAATTGAACGCGTCCGGCGAATGGCGCGCGGCGGCGGCGTGGGTTCAAAACAATGCGGCGCGGGATGCCCAAGATAAATTGGAAGCGGTGCGCGCGAACGCGGCGGCGGCATTGCAGGTCCTGAATTCAAATTCGTATGCCCACGCCATTCACGCGATTCGCAACTTGAGCGAGCTGGATTTGCGCGGCGGCAGTAAAAAAGTTTGGGACGACTTGGCGCTTGCCAAAGCGCAGTTGAAAATTGTGCGCGAACGGGCGCGCGAATTTTGCGAACAATTTGATTTGGAATTTGGCGAACCGGATGAACGCGCCGCGCAGTATGCGCTGTGGTGGCGCGCGTTATGGCGGCGCACGCGCGCGACGTATGCCGCGCGCAAAGAGCGTGAGCGCGTCCTGGATTTTAACGACCTCGAAGAAAAAACGTTGGCGCTGCTGCAACAGCCGGCTGTGCGAGAACGGTATCAAACCGAATTTGCCGCCGTGTTGGTGGATGAATTCCAAGATACAAACGCGGCGCAGCGTGATATTGTGTATGCGCTCGCGGCGCCCGACCAACCGGAGCGTCTGTTTGTGGTCGGCGATGGCAAACAATCCATCTATGGTTTTCGCGGCGCCGATGTCGCCGTATTTGAAACGACGCAAGCCGACGTGACCGCGCAGTGGGGCCCCACGGCGCGCGTGGTCTTGCAGGAATCGTTTCGCGCGCACGCGCGGTTGCTCGACGCGTTTAATTTTTTGTTTCAAGCGATTTTCGCGGCGGACGGCGAACGCGAATTATTTCAGGTTTTGTTTGAACCGCTGCGGGCGGTGCGCGCGTCGAGCGCGCGCGAACCGCAGCTGGAAATTATTGAATTTCCCAAAGAAATCGAACGCGCTGGCGCAATCGTCAAGGTGGCGCTGTCTGACGCGCGCGAATGGCAGGCGCGCGAACTGGCGGCGCGTTTGATGGAATTGGTCGCGCAGCGCTTTCCGGTGTGGGACAATGGAATACGCGCGTATCGTCCCGTGCGGTGGGGCGATGTGGCGCTTTTGTTTCGGTCCAGCAATCTCTTTCCCATTTTCGAGGATGCGTTCAAAGCGGCGCAGCTACCCTATCTGACGTTGGCGGGCAAGGGTTATTACGACCGTCCCGAAGTGCGCGACTTGCTGCATTATTTGCGCGCGTTGGAAAATCCGCTGGATGATTTGGCGCTGGCGGTTATTTTGCACTCGCCATTGTTTGCGTTGAGCGGCGAAACTTTATACCGTTTACGGCGCGATGGCGAGACGCCGCGTCATTTTTGCGATGCGCTGCGCGCGATTCCGTCCGACGTTCCGCCCGACGAACGCGCGCGCGTCGAATTTGCGCGCGCGGTTTTGGAACAGGGTTGGGCGCAAGTGGGGCGCGCGCCGATTTTGGATTTATTGCATCACGCGTTGACTGCGACCGGTTATCTTGCGACGATTTCGGCGTTGAACGACGGCGACCGGCGGCGCGGCAATGTAGAAAAATTATTGGCGTTAGCGCGGCGCACGCGCGCGGCGCGCGTCGGCGATTTCAATCGTTACATTCGTGATTTAACGACGCACGAAGCGCGCGAGGGCGAAGCGTTGTTGGAAGCGGATAATGCCGTGCATTTGATGACCATTCACGCCGCCAAAGGGTTAGAGTTTCCCATTGTGGTTTTGCCGGACGCGTCGGGGGGGACGGCTCACGGCGAATCTGCCGTTTTGTTGCCGACGCGCGAAATGGGCGCCGCGCTCCAAGTGCATGACGCCGCGCATAAAACGGTCAAAACGGTCGCGTATCAATTATGCCGCAACGCGCAACAGGAACGCGAACGGGCGGAAGAAAAACGCTTGTTGTATGTGGCGTTAACGCGCGCGCAAGAGTATGCGCTTGTTCTTGGCGCGGCGGAGGCGGCGGAACATTCGTTTTTGGGACAAATCAAACAGGCGCTCGGCGCGCAGCGCGAATTTGCCTGGGGCAACATTGCGGTGCGCGAACCGCAGCTGCGGATGGATGAAATGCCCGCGCCGTTGGCGGACGCGGCGCGCACGCCGGAAACGCAAGAACGCGCGCGCGCCGAAATTCCCGCGCTCGCGCAACCGCTCGCCGCGCCGCGCCTACGTGACCTTGCCGCGTTTAGCGCGACGGGCTTGGAAGCGTTGACATCGCGCCCGGATGATTTTGTGCGGCGAGTTTTGGAAGGCGCGCCCGAACGGACGCCGACGGTGACGCGCCAAACCAAAACGGCGTACGTGCCGCAGTATATCGTTGGCGACATGACGCATCGCGCGCTGCGCCAATGGCGTTTTCCGCACAATACGCCGGAACTGGACAAGATATTGGCGGAATATGCGCGCGGCTTGGGCCTCGCGGACGAAAAGTTGATCCAAGCCGGCGTTTTAGCGACGCGCAAACTGTTGACGCGTTTTACCAAGAGCGAATTATTTCGCGCAATGGATACGGCGCGCGTGCGGCGGCACGAAGTTCCGTTTGTGTGCGAATGGCAGGGGCGCACCGTTCACGGCAGTATGGATGCGTTGGCGCAAACGGCGGAGGGCGAATGGTTTATTGCCGATTTTAAAACGGATGATGTGCGGGGGCGCGCGCTGCGCGCGCACGCGCTAGAAAATTATGCCGTACAGTTGGGCTTGTATCAATATGCGGCGGCGCAAGTTTTGAATCAAGCCGTCTCGGTGCGCGTGCATTATGCGCAGCGCGGCGAAACGCTGGAATTGCGCGCGGCGGAATTGCAAGATGCGTTAGCGCGCGCGGCGGATGCCATTCAGACATTTGAAGAGACGGCGCGACGCCGCTGAATTTCGGCGCGCGCGTCGCGGCAGGCATCGCGTACCACTTGCGCGCTTTCTTGCGTTTGCAGCTGCGTCAATAATGGTTCGACGCGCGCGTCGCCCAATTGGCCCAACGCGACGATGCAATCCCAACGTACAAAAACATTTTCTTCGCGCGTCAATGCGTGAACGAGTTCGTCCACCGCCGCCGGATTGCCGAGATTCCCTAATGCAATCGCGCACGCTTCGCGCACGCCGGGGTCGCGGTCGTGATGCAAACCTTCGACGAGCGGCGCATAGACGGCGGGCGTATCGAGTTTGCCCAACGCGACGGCGGCTTGTTGCCGTACAAAGCGAATCGGATCCTGTTGCCGCGCGCGCCATAACGCTTCGAACGCGTCGGCGGCGCGGCGTTTGCGTAATACAAACGCCGCCATCCAACGCGCCATCGAATCGGGATGCGTTTGCAAATGTTCGATGACTTGGGGCGTGGACAGCCCGCTTAACCATTTTGGCACGTCGTATTTTCCGCCGTCGGGTACGCCATGGGACGACGCCGCGAATTTATTCCAGAGAACGCGCCAACGCGGCGCGGGAAGGTTCGCGGCTTTACCGATGCGTTGTTCCATCGCGGCGCGATGCGCGGGACAATAATCGGACGCGGCGGCGTCATTTTGACAACGCAATTTTTGCTCATCGAGCGCGCGGCACTGCATACGAAAATTATACTATAATCAACATCGTTTTTAGACCGATGTTGTATAATGTGTGTATTACACTGACCCGCAATGAAAAAATACAAGGTCCGACGCGCGCTGGTCGGACAAGGAGCGATAAAATGGCAGCCGATATTCAATCTCTGTTGGGCGCGCAAGCCGAAACGTTACTCGGTTTCAATACGCCCAAAATTTCCAAAGAACGTTTGCATCTGCCGGGACCCGATTTTGTAGAACGCATCTTTACGTCGTCCGACCGCAATAATCGCGTCTTGGGAAATCTGACGCGACTGTATCGCAACGGTCGGCTCGGCGACACGGGCTATCTTTCGATTTTGCCGGTGGACCAAGGCATCGAACATTCGGGCGGCGCGAGTTTTGCCAAGAATCCCGATTACTTTGACCCCGAAAAAATTATTCAACTCGCCATCGAGGGCGGCTGCAACGCGGTCGCGTCCACGTTCGGCGTGTTGGGTCTGATGGCGCGCCGGTACGCGCACAAGATTCCGTTCATTGTGAAAATCAATCACAACGAATTGCTCACCTATCCCAACAGTTTTGAACAGATTTTATTTGGCACGGTCGAGCAGGCGTATGACATGGGCGCGGCGGCGGTGGGCGCGACGATTTATTTCGGTTCGGACGATTCGCACCGCGAAATTATTGAAATCGCCGAAGCGTTCGCGCACGCGCACGAATTGGGCATGGCAACCGTCTTGTGGTGCTATCTGCGAAATTCGGCATTCAAAAAAGACAAGGATTATCATGTGTCTGCCGATTTGACCGGACAGGCGAATCATCTTGGCGTCACGCTTGAAGCGGATATCATCAAACAAAAACTTGCCGAGAACAATGGCGGCTATCTCGCCATGAATAGCGGCGGCGTTTCGTTTGGCAAGTTCGACAAACGCATCTATTCGGAATTGACGAGCGACCATCCGATTGATTTGTGCCGCTATCAAGTCGTCAATTGTTTTGCGGGCCGCGTCGGTCTCATCAACAGCGGCGGCGCGTCGGGCGAAAATGATTTTGCCGAAGCGGCGGCGACGGCGGTGATTAACAAACGCGCGGGCGGCAGCGGTTTGATTTCGGGACGCAAAGCGTTCCAGCGCCCGATGGCGGACGGCGTGAAACTTTTGAATACGATTCAGGACGTGTATTTGGACCAGAGCATTACGGTGGCGTAAAGCGGGAACGCTATCTTGACAAAAAGGCGGAGCGCACATTTGCGCTCCGCCTAATTTTTTCTTGGCGCGCGTTCGTCGCGCGGCGTTTAATCTTTGGGCTTGAGCAAGCCGCTTTGGACTGCAAACACAACGGCTTGGGCGCGATTGCGGAGATGCAATTTTTCGAGGATATTTTTGAAATGATACTTGATAGTGTTTTCGCTCAGATTGACGCGCGCGGCAATTTCGCGGTTGGTCAGTCCTTCGGCTGCCAACGTCAACACTTCTTTTTCGCGTTCGCTCAACGCGTCTTCGTTCGACATTTCGACCGTTTCGCGATTCATGTGCTTGGCAAATTCGCGCAAGATGCGCGAGGCGAGCCGTCCCGACAAGGGCGTTTCGCCGCGCGCCGCGCCTTCGATTAAATCAAAAAAGGCGCGCGTGTCGGAATTTTTCAACAGGTATCCTTGCGCGCCGCTTTTGATGGCTTCGAATACGTCATTGTCGTCGTCCGAAACCGTCAAGATGACGACGCGAACTTCTGGCATTTCGCTTGTCAGGATGCGCGTCGTCGCCAAGCCGTCGAGCTCGGGCATGTGAATGTCCATCAAGACCAAATCGGGATGCGTGCGGCGAATCAATTCGAGCGCTTCGCGGCCGTTGTTCGCTTCGCCGACAATTTCAAAACCGCGCGCGCGCAAGAGCGACGCGATGCCGTCGCGGAATAAGGGATGATCGTCTGCCAACACAACTCGCACACTCATACGTCTTGTCCTCGATAAATAATGGGTACCGTCACTTGGATGCGCGTGCCTTGGCCCGGCGCGGAATGAACGGTAAAGACGCCGTGAATAGATTCCACCCGTTCGCGCATGGACTGTAAACCGAAACGCGGCCCAAAGCCGCGCGTCGGATGCGCGGGGTCAAACCCTTGGCCGTCATCGCGAATTTCCAAAAGCGCTTGGTCTTGCGCGCGCCGCAGCGAAACCCACGCGTGTTTGGCGCGCGCATGTTTGCGGACGTTGCTCAACGCTTCTTGGACGACGCGGAGCAATTGCACTTCGACGGCGGGCGGAAAGGTGACGTCCAAATCGCCGCGCTCGAACGTGGTCGGCAAATTGCAAAATTGACTAAAGCGTTCCAGATACGTTTGAATCATGTCCGCGAGGTCGTGGGTCGGGTCCGTCTCGCCGTGCAGTCCTAAAACCAATTCGCGCGTGTCCTGATACAATTCTTGCGACAAGCGCGACAATTGTTCCAACTCGGTTTGCGCTTGCGCCAAATTGCCTTGCGTGAGCCATTCTTGGACGACGCCCGTTTTGATATGTACGAAACCGAGAATCTGCGCGAGCGTGTCGTGAATTTCACGCGCGAGCCGTTCGCGTTCGGCGGTCGCCGCGCGGCTGCCCATTGTTTGCAGCGCGCGCGCGCGTTCCACCGCTAGCGCCGCTTGACTCGCAATGCCCATGAGCAGCGCGCGTTCTTCGGCTGAATACTCGCGCGGCGTTTGACTCGCCACGCACAAGCAGCCGACGATGTGTCCATTGCGCCGCACCGGCAAATCGAGATGCGCCTGTCGAAATTTAAAGCGCACGACCGGGCACTCGACGCGGCCGCCGTCGCCGCGCTCGAATTGCAAAGTTTCTACCGCAAACGCTTCGGGCGTGCCGCTCGTGCCTTGCACCACCCAAATCTCTTTTTCTTGATTCCACAAACAGAGCGCGGACGCTTCAGCGTGAATCAGTTCGCGCGCGCGTTCCACAATCGTTCGCAGGACTTGATCATAATCTTCGGTCGCGGTGACTTCGAGGCCCGCTTCCCACAAACGTTTTTCGTCCGCCAATTGCGCGCGCACATGTTCCAGCTCTTGCGCGGTTTCAAGTTTTGCGGCGAGCGCGCGGCCGACGGCATAACACCATTCGTCCGCGAGCGTACGCAGTTCGCCGCGATGGCGCGCCGCGATTTCCAACATGCCGACGACTTGGCGCTGCCACCAAAGCGGAATTTGGGCGAGTTCGACAAATCCTTTGGCGGACAAATTGGGAAAACCGTCGAGCGCGCTAAAGTGTGAAATTTTTTCTGACGCGGCGGGAATTTGAGTAAAACTTTCGGGAAACAAACCGCGATGAAGGTACGGCGTGAATGATGCGGCGGAATCGGATTTGAACCACACTTGGGCGGCGGCGGCGTGCGAATATCCCAAAAGCGTGTCCAGCGCGTCCGCAACAGCTTGTGAACAATCTGCGTTGGTCAAGCGTTCTTGAATGTGGGTTAACGCTTCCATGTCGCGCGCCTGCGCCGTCGTGCGGGCGCGCGCCTGTTGCAGCGCGCGCCCCAGCCAAAGGGCGAGCGCGACAAGCCCCGCGCAAAGAATTATTCCGAACCCAAACGGCACAACATTCGGTTCAACGTTGAACACGCGCAACTCCATTTATTCGTTCATAGCGGCAATTGCATGGCGGACGTTCAATCTGATTTTAGAGTATAATCAAATCCCAAATGATGGGTTGGCGGTATCCGATAGGGTGGGGCGAAAAAAAGAGCAAACTACTACAGAGGTCAAACGCAATTACTCGATGTAGGGTGGATTTTCGCCAATGAAAGAATATACTTGTACGTTCCATTATACCCATAATTAAAATAAAATCTATGTCATTTCCAAATACGGCAGACACGGTAATTATCGGCGGGGGCGTTATAGGCACGAGCGCGGCGTTTCAATTGGCGGCGCGCGGGCAGCGCGTCGTCCTGGTCGAAAAGAATTTTCTCGCCGCCGGTTCGACGGGACGTTCTTCGGCGATTGTGCGCCAACATTATTCCAATGCGCTGACCGCGCGCATGGCGCTCTATGCGCTGCGGATGTTTCAAAATTTTGACGAACGTGTGGGGGGGAACGCGGATTTTCGCAATACGGGATTTGTGGTGTTGGTTTCCGCGCGCGACGAGGCGGGCTTGCGCGAAAATGTCGCCATGCAGCAAAAGGTCGGCATTCAAGTAACGCTCATTTCGCCGCAAGAATTGCGCGAGCTCGACCCGTCCTTTGTGGCTTCGGAATTGGTCGCCGCCGCGTATGAACCGGAAGGCGGTTACGCAGACCCGGTGGCGGTGACGCAGAGTTTTGCGGAAGGCGCGCGCGGGCGCGGCGCCGAGATTTGGCAGGATACGCGCGTGACGCGCGTCTTGATGGAGCGTGAGCGCGTCGTCGGTGTGGAAACGACGCGCGGCATGATTGCGGCGCCCAACGTCGTCAATTGCGCGAACGCGTGGGCGCCAAGCATCGCCGCGCCGTTGGGCATTTCATTGCCGATTCAACCGGAACGGCACCAAATCGCGTTGTTTCAACAACAACCGCAGCGCGAAAAACCGCGTCTTGTCGTCGGCGATTTTACGCAGCAAATTTATTATCGGCCCGAAGGTCCCGCGCTGACATTGGTCGGCTCGGTCGCGCCCGATGGGCAAGCGATTGCGAATCCCGATGCGTACAACAGCGGCGCGGACGATGAATACATCGAGCGCGTGGGGGAACAATTGATGCATCGCCATCCTGCGATGGCGCATTCGTTTTCCAAAGGCGGCTATGCGGGGATGTATGCCGTAACGCCCGATTGGCATCCCATCATTGACGAGATACCGGCGGGCAGCGGATTTTTTGTGGCGGCGGGATTTTCAGGCCACGGGTTCAAGCTGAGTCCAGCCGTCGGGGTAATGATTGCGGATATGGTCACGCGCCAAGCCGAACCCACCGCGCAATTGGAGCGCGCGCTCTTTCGTTACGCGCGGTTCGCGGAAAATGACCCGGTGCGCGGAAAATACGAATACAGCATTATCGGCTAATCCGCGTTACGCAGTCTATTCCAAATTTTGGGGCGCAGATTGCGCGGATTCACGCAGAAAAAAGAAAGCAACGCCCGGCGCTGTCAAGATCTGTGGTATCTGTGACATCGGTGTCCCAAAATGGGTTGCCGCCCTCCAAGTTTTTTTATTTCAAAACACAATGGCGTGCGCGTTAGCCCGCGCTTTGAATGACGATGCGACACTGCGGGTCGCCCAGCGCCAGACATTCCACCTCTTGCGACGTTACGTCACATTCAAAAATACCGCTCGCCAATCCGGCGAACACGCCGCGCAGCAAATGACAGACGCCGTGTTTTGATTTGCCGTGCGCGGCGGCGAACGGCGAACTCGCGACGGTGATTTCCAAAACGCGCGCGTCCAAATCCAAGCGCGCGATTTCGATTTTGCCCCAGCCGATTTCCGCGCCCATGCGCGCCATAAATTCGACCGACTGCCGCGCGTCCAAGCCGAATACGTCGCGATATTTTTGCGCGCTCAAACTGCCGCCGGTGAATCCGCCGCGGTGCATCGCGTCATGCGCGTCGGCGCCGATTTTTTCCTCCACCGCCCGATAAAACATGTCAAGCGTTTCGGGGCGAATCAAGAGATAGCGCACGCCCTTGTACCACAGCGCGCCGCGTGCGGAATCAAATTCGAGTTCAGAGAGAATTGAATTATCCATCATCCAGTGGGGGATTAAAAATCGCAAGCGCTTCCAATTCTTCCGCGCCGGTATTGCGAACCGAATGGAGCGTTCCCGGCGGCGCATAACCGCAGACGCCCGGCTCGAGCGCAAATTCCATTTCGCCGATGCAGCATACGCCGCAGCCGCGCAGAATATAAAATGTTTCGGTGGATGCTTTGTGTGTGTGCGGCGCGATGGCGTCGCCCGGCGCGACGCGCACCAAATTTAACGTGAGCCCCGGATTCATCTCGCGCGTAATCAGCGGTTTCAAAAATACGCCGGCAGAACGCGGATGCGGTTTCCAATCATTCGTCGAGTTCATTTTTGGATTCATTTGCCCTGCCGTTCACACCAAAAGATATTTGCTGCGGATCTCTTGATTCTCGCGCAGTTCATTGATGCTGGCGGCAAAGCGAATATGTCCATCGTCAATCACATAGCCGCGGTCGCTAACGCGCAGCGCCGAATTCACCGCTTGTTCCGCCAACAGCACGGTCAAGCCCGCTTGTTTCAATTTGAGAATCTGCTCTTCGAGCGCGCGCACCAACAGCGGCGCCAACCCCTCCATCGGCTCGTCCAGCAAAATGAATTCGGGATTGGTCATGAGCGCGCGCGCCATCGCCAACATTTTTTGTTCGCCGCCGCTGAGATGGCCGCCTTTGCGCGCTTGTTTCTCTTGCAGCACGGGAAAAAGTTCAAAGACGCGCGCCTTGTCCCATTCCGCTTTTTGGTTAGCGTGACGCGCGGCGATTTCTAAATTTTCGCCCACTGTGAGGTCGGCAAAGATGCGGCGGTCATCGGGAACATACGCGATGCCGCGCCGCGCCAAAAGATAGGGCGGAGTTCCCGCCGTCGTCTGCCCTTTGAACGTAATCGTGCCGCGCCGCGGCGGCGTCAAGCCCATGATGCTCCGCATCGTCGTCGTCTTGCCCGCGCCGTTGCGTCCCAACAAGCAAACCACTTCGCCGCGTTCGACGCGCAGCGAGACGCCAAAGAGGATATGGCTCAAACCATAGTAGGTGTGAATATCTTGGACCTCAAGCATCGGCGCCTCCGAGATACGCTTCTTGCACCTGACGATTTTGGCGCACCTGTTCTGGCGTGCCTTGAATGATGGTTTGCCCGTGTCGCATGACCATGATACTTTGCGCGACGGAAAAAACAATATCCATATCGTGTTCGCAAAATAGAATCGTGATGCCGCGCGTTTGCGCGAGCTGTTTCACCAAACTCATTGTCGTCGCGGTCTCTTCGGGCGACATGCCCGCGGTGGGTTCGTCGAGAATGAGCAAACGCGGTTGACTGCCGAGCGCGATGGCGATTTCGAGAATGCGTTGGTCGCCGTGCGAGAGCGCGCTGGCGATATGGCGCGCCTTGTGCTGCAAACCCGCGCTTTCCAAAATCGCGTTTGTCTCGGCGCGCGCGAGCGTGTGCGCGGGCTGCAAGAAATTGCGGCTCTGACGCTGTTGGGCAAAGACCGCGACCTGGACATTTTCAAACACCGAGAGCCGCGGAAAGATGTTGGCAATCTGGAACGCGCGCGCGATGCCGCGCCGACAAATTTCATACGGCGGCAGTCCGGTAATGTCTTTGTCGTCAAACGTAATCTTGCCGCGGTCGGGTTTGAACAAGCCGATGATTAAATTAAAGAGCGTCGTCTTGCCCGCGCCGTTGGGCCCAATGACCGCGACGAGCGCGCCGTCCGCGACGGTCAACTGCGCGCCATTCACCGCCGTGAAATCGTCGAACGATTTAACTACGTTTTCGACACGCAGCATCTAACTGCCACTCCTTTCCTCAACGCGCTGCGGATGGGGCGCCGTACGCTTGGCGGCGGCGCGTTCTTGGATAAAGCCCATCACGCCTTCGGGCAAAAAGAAAATCAAGAGAATCAGAATGATGCCCAGAACCATTGTCCAGTAATCGGTGTACCGGCTCGCAACGGTGCGCAGCGCGACGACGATTGCCGCGCCGAGAAGGGGGCCCGCAAACGTGAACCAACCGCCGAGCAAACACATGACGAGAATCTCGAGCGACAGGACCCAAAACAAGAGTCCGGGAAAAACCGAACGCTCTAACGTGGCGAACAATACGCCCGCGACGCCGCCGAAAAACGCGGCAATGACGATGGCAATCAATTTGTGATGGCGCACGTTGATGCCAATCGCTTCGCAGCGCTGCGGATTATCGCGGATAGCTTGGAGCGTCGCGCCGAACGGCGATTTGATGAGCAGGAACATCAAACCCACACAAACCGCGACGACGGCTAAAATAAAATAGTACGCGCCCTGAAAGGTCGTCAACCATTCGGGCATCGGAATATCGTGGATGCCGTTATCGCCGCCCGTCACGTCGTACCAGCGATAGACAATGATCCACACCAGCGAGCCGAGCGAAATTTGCAGCATCCCAAAATATAATTTGGTGAGCCGCACGCAGAACCAGCCGATGATGAGACCCGTCGCCGCCGCGACAAAGGGCCCTGCAAGAAGCGCAACCCACCAGGGCAAAGATGTGCGCGTGAGAATCAATGCCACCGTATACGCGCCGACGCCGTAAAAGACGGCATGGTGAAATTGATAAATGCCGCCGTACCCCAGCACGAGATTGAGACTCATTGCCAGCAGCGCGGTGACGAAAATGACCGAGAGGATGTAAATATAAAATAGCGGCGCGCCGAACGGTATCAGGAGCAGCCCAATCAGGATTACTCCGGTTGCAACAAGCCAGCGCGGTTCGACGAGTGCTTTGACCATGAATGAACTCCGTGATTTACCATGCGGAACGAAGCAAGCCGCGCGGCCGCAGCAGCAACACAATGACGACTACGGCGTACGGAAAAGCGATTGCGAATTGCGGAAAAAAGAGCAGCCCGAGCGATTGACTCACGCCAAACAAGATAGAACCAATTAGCGCGCCCCACGTGTTGCCCAAGCCGCCGATGATGACGATGAGAAACGATTCGATAATGATGGTCAGATCCATGCCGAGCGAAATACTCGTCGTCGGCGCGACGAGCGCGCCGCCCAAACCCGCGAGCGCGCAGCCAATGACAAACGCCGCCGCAAAGACCCAGCTGACGTTGATGCCCAACACGCCCACCATTTCGCGGTCCACCGACGCCGCGCGCGCGATTTTGCCGAGCCGCGTCTTGTTCGAGAGAAACCACAAGCCCACCGCGACCAACGGGCCCACGAACAAGAGGAATAGACTGTAACGCGGGATATTGAAACCGAACAACGTAACCGCGCCGTCCAAAATTTCGGGCGGCGTCACCGAACGATACTCGGCGCCCCAAATCAGCTTGACGAGGTCGTTCAGAATCAACATCAATCCAAAGGTGAACAAGATGAGCATTAAATGTTCACGTTGATACAGGTGCGACAGCAACCCGCGTTCAATAATTAGCGCCACGGCGGCGACGACGAGCGGCGCGAGAATAAGCGCGAACCAGAATCCCGCCGAGCTTTGGCCAAAGGCCGTCGCGATGGTGAACGCGACAAATGCGCCAATCATGTAAAGCGAACCGTGCGCCACATTCGGCACGCGCAGGACGCCCAACACAAAGGTCAAGCCCGCCGAAACGATAAACAAAATCATGGCGCGCGCAAGTCCCACCAACAACAAACTTATCACAGCGCTCGGGTCCATGCGGAAGGTCTCCTTTGCGAGAGTGTGCGGCAGAGAGAGCCAAGCTCTCTCTGCCTTTATTCCTTATTGGCTGCGTTTCTTTAACACCTCTTCGCAGCTCGGCATTACATCTTTGCCGGCTACGCTGACAATGTCGCTGGCGGTCATGAATTCAAATTGCGGATTCTTTTTGGTGACGCCCATGAACAGCGGTTCGACGACTTGATGGTCGCAGGCGCGCATTTCGATTTCACCCGTAGGCGAATCAATTTTGAGCCCTTCCATCGCGTCAATGAATTTTTCCTTGTCCAAGGCGCCCGCTTTTTTGAATGCTTCCGCGATAAAATGCGCGGTGTTGTACGCATGGAATGCAGGAAAGCCGGGCGGCGCGCCGTAGGCATCTTGGTACGCCTTGACGAACGCTTTATTTTCCGGCGTCTCGGGATAATAGAATAAATAATCCATCGTTCCCATCACGCCTTCGGGCGCGTTCGCGCCCAACGGTTTGAGCACCGACGTGTCAATCGCGGTGTGAATCCAAATCGGAATCTGGTCTGACAAACCCATCGCTTTAGCCGTCTTGAGTACGTTGGTCATGCCCGCGCCGCCCGTCGCAAAAATAATCGCGTCGGGTTTGGCTGCCATGATTGCGGTCAAGTACGGCGTAAGATCCGGCTCGCCCGTTTTCCACCACGTCTCGCCCGCTTTGGTTACATCGGGTTTGAGCGCTTTGAGATTGTTCCATGCCGCATCGGCAATCGCATGACCGTACTCGTAATCTTCGCCCGCAATCCAGTACTTGGTGTACGGTTTTTGCGCCAATGCTTCTGCGCCCGCTTTGCCTGCCATCGCGGAATTTTCGCTGGTCGAAAAGACATAGCGATGACCTTTCGCGCCCGTAATCGCTTCGCTCTTGGCAATCCATACGATGTACGGCACTTTTTGCTCTTTGGCGAACGACGAGATTGCCAATGCCGCCGCGCTGTTCACCGTGCCGACAAGCACATCCACTTTTTCTTCCAGAATCAATTCTTTTGCCATGCTCAACGCCGTGTCGGGTTGATATTTATCGTCGCGCGTGACGAATTCGATATTGGAACCCAAGACGCCGTCTTTATTGATTTCACTGAGCGCGAGCTTGAAACCATTGAGCGCGTCATTGCCGAACGCGGCGGGCGGCCCGCTATAGGTGTCCACAATGCCGACTTTGATTGGGCGTGTGGTGGATGCGGTTGTGGCGGGCGGCGCCGTCGTCGCTTGGGGCGCGCTGGTTGCGGGCGCGCTCGTTGCGGGCGCGCTGGTCGGCGGCGCGCTAGTTGGCGGCGCGCCCGTGCAGGCGAGCAAAGCTGCTGTGAGCGCCAGCAGCGTGAACAGGACGAAAATTTTCCTTGACATCTCTCTCCTCCTTTGGCGAATTATTCACCATTTATGCTAAACCGATATTGTCATACAACGCAGTTCACTCGAATCGCATCACCTCCTTTAACGTCTCTGC